>Ga0256404_1011648_pt1 | contig 11687 bp, 9 predicted proteins | sample RumenRJG_01DNA_FD_185990 | JGI IMG/M metagenome (GOLD analysis project Ga0256404, IMG submission 185990) | Bovine rumen microbial communities from Lethbridge, Alberta, Canada - RJG_01 | ecosystem: Host-associated > Mammals > Digestive system > Stomach > Rumen | place: Canada: Alberta | collected... | reverse complement strand
CAGCATGGCTGAGGTCTCCGCCGGGACCGCAGTCCGCACACCGTTTTCCATCCGGGCCGTGACAGACTGTATCATGCGGTACAGAAATCCCTTTCCGCCGCCGAGGGCGCGCAGAGAGAGGATCAGACCCGCGATCCCTGCCATGGACATTCCCGAAGAGGCAAAATGCTTTCCCGTAAAAACAAAGTAGAGCAGCACCGCGGCGAAAGCCCCCGGAAGGATCCTGCGGAGCGATCCTTTCTGCTTCAGGGAAGAAAGCAGACTGCCGGCGCCCTTCAGGACGGCAGAGATCCCGTTCTTCTCAGTCAGGGAATACAGTGCCGCCGCCACGGTCCCTTTTCCGAGCATTCCTCCAAGCATTCCCGGAATGCTCCGGTTCAGTCCTCCACCGGCGAAGGTGAGCCAGGAAAGGAAGTTCAGACCCGTTCCTCCGCCGGCACCCTGTCCGGCAATGGGAACGCCCAGGAAAAACCAGAGAACAGAAATGACTATGGTGAATATCAGGGCCCGCGGGTTTTTCACCAGGGCGGCAATACCCGTCAGAAAACTCTTCCAGCCCCCGCGGAACACTTCCCCGGGGGAGAGGATCTCCGCCGGCGTCCCGGTGCCGCCGGGAAGTGATCCCGCGGGAAATAACTCCTGCACCATCTCCCCGGCAGAGGACTGCGCCGTGATCACGTCGGGAGAGCGGCCGGCGGCTGCATTTTCCGCGCGGCGCTTCGCCCTCTCGGCGATCTGTTTTGCACTGGACTGATCGATCGACATTCTTTTCCTCCTGATCAGAATCTCCGGATCTGCCGGAAGTGCCTGTTATACCAGGCACTCCGACATCATCCTCGTGTAGTCATACTTGCTCATCTTGTAGTCCCTCCGGAGAATGTGGAAGAACTCGTCCGGTCCGATCTCCGTCCCGACCTTCTGTGCCAGGGCGTGGATCTCCCGGGCCTCCACCGAGAAGGAGTCACTCATGCCTCTGGACACGCGGTAAGTGTTCCTCGGCATGGCGATCTTCGTCACCTGCTTGGTGATCTGCCGCGTCCCTTCGACATTGTATGACACAGCCTCAAGCCGCATATTCAGCGCTGCCTTGAGAAGCTTCTCCTTCGCTTCCCCCGAGTAGCCCCTTGCGAGCTCCGTCAGTTTCATAGCATTCGCCAGAAGCTCGTCCGCGGCGCGGTACCACTCGTTTCCCTTGTACTCGAAGGTCTTCCGGTTCAGCCCCAGCGCCTTCAGGTCCCGGCCGATCTGCGACTTGTCGATCATGCCGGCAAGATCCGCATAGGCCTCCAGGTTCGGAATGATCTCCTGCCCATTCGTCCAGATGGGCTGCACGTACGTCACGTCCAGCTTCTTCATGGCCGCCTTTGCCTGCTCGATGGTTGCCGCTTCGAACCCGTACACCTCCTTGTGGAGGTTCCGGGCCAGGGCGTTCTGTGCCAGTTCCTGGTCGATCACCAGATAGATGTTTTCCTTCGACGCTGCCTGCACGTTCTTCGGCACCGTCGGGTCGTCAATGGCAAAGCTGTTGGCGCGCTTCGCATCCGAGAAGTTCACCTCGGTGACGGTCACGTCCCAGTCCTCCGGCACGGTCAGTCCGGACAGCTCGTCCGCACTGACATTGGAGGTAGCGCTGGATATGTAAAGATCCTGGCGCCGCTTTCCCGTCTCCCTCGCGATATCGTCCAGCACCTTCTCCGCCGTCGACTGGCGCACCCTTGAACGGTAACGGTTGAATTCGATCTTCATATCCCTGGCGTTGGCACCTTTGTAATTCTTCAGTTCCTTCAGCGCGTTCTTGTCGCGCCAGACTTCACGGCAGACCTGCTCGTAGTTCTCCTTCGCCTTCCAGTATTTGTCTCCGAGTCCCTTGCTGTCCCTCAGGTTCCGCTGGGCCTCCCAGAGCTTGTTGAGTTTCTCCTTTCCGGCTTCGCGGGCAAGTTCAAACTCCGTCCTTCCTTTGCCCGACCTCCGCTCCGCGATGGTGGTCTTTCTCTCCTGGTTTATCTTTTCCTTCGCCTTTGCCTCGGCCTTCGCGTTCAGATCCGCGTCGCGGTTGATACTTTCGGCCATGGATCTCGACGAGCCGTTCAGATAGCCCTTGACTGCCGCCAGAGTATCGGCTCCGGCACTGTAGATCTTGCTCTTGCTCTTCAGGGAGCTGTCCACCGCGTCCATAAAGGCTCTGTAGCGTTTGGCTGCGGAGGCTGCCAGGTCGACATTCCTTCCCTTGATCCAGCTCGCTCCGAAGTTTGCCGTTTTTAAGGCTGTCTTAACGCCCAGATTGAACAGGAACTCCGATGCCAGCTGTTTCTCGTACTCCTCGACGCCCATCTTCACGCCGTCCCAGAAGCCGAACTCATCTCCCTTGCAGGCGAAGACAGCCTCCTTCATCTTTTCTCCCAGGTCCATGGCGAAGAAGACCATCTCGGAGTAGCCTCCCGTGCAGATGCCGAGGGCAAACCTGCCGATCAGACCGCCGTTGTCCCGCATTCCCTGCATGAAAGCATAGGCTGCCGCAAGGTCGTCCGCCAGAGTGAGCTTCAGAGTCTCCCCGCGGGCGCCGGGCATTTCCCCCTTTATAAATCCCGTCCAGAGCTCCATCACATGGTTCAGCTGGTTGTAGTCGTAACCGAACCTCCTGTCAAAGCCCTCCGTCATCCGGACGATCATGTCGTGCAGGGACTCCAGATGATACATGTAGTTTTTATCGATCCGGAATTCGATGCTTTTCAGCATCTCGGTAACGTGCTTATCCCACTCGTAGAAAGCGGTCTCCTCCTCATCATTCTGCGCCGTGCGGAAGGGCTGGCTGTGGAGAAGCACGGTCTTCTTTACTTTATATTCCTTCGGTTCTTCATCTTTCTTCGCGGCATAGCGCACCTTCAGCACGATCTCCGCCCGCATCCTGGTGGGCGGATCCAGGGCTGCCGCCGTAGAGCAGATCTTTATGGTCCTGGCGCCGTTTTCATCGATCTCATTCGTCGGGAAAGCGCAGATCTTCAGGGCGTCCGCGATCTGCTGGTACCTGGCGTCCGGCATCCCCTGGTCCAGTCCTCCGGCGGCATTCTTTGAGTTCTCCACCTTCAGGACAGTGACCTCAAGCTTGCTTGCAAAATTCTTTTTGTCCTCTTCCAGAAACGTGGGCTCCGGATAGACCGCCACCCGCTCGATCTGCTGCTTCTCCTCGTTGTACTGAAGGAGCATAAGCTTTCCCTTCGTCGTGCAGGGTTCCAGGTCATCATCCGTAAGGTAAGAGGATCTCGCCGGGGCTGCCATTCCCAGGTTGATCTTCTTCATAGATTCGATCCCGCCGCCGATGGCTGCCGCCATGGGGTTCAGTCCCATGGCGCCGGAAGCGGCAATGTTCCAGGCCAGGTCCTCTCCTCCGCCCGTCCTGGCGATCCACTGCTCCGCACCTTCCTTGACCCTGAGGAAGCAGCCGATGGCATCGCCCTCCAGAACCAGTGAGAGTCCCATGTAGATGCGGAAAATGGGGAAGTCTGTCTCGACGACCTTCTTTTCCTTCAGCGCGTTCGCACCTTCTCCCGCTCCCGGCTGTGCCTCTGCCCGGATATGGAGGAAATAAGTTTCCGTGGTTCCGGGTTCCGCCTCGTCATCCATCATGAGGTCGCGGATGACGGCTTCATGCCGCCAGAACTTGCGCTCGTCTTTATCCCGCTCCACCTTTACCTCGTAGAGCGGCTTCCCCTTCTTTTCCGCCTTGATGCCGGCAGTCACTTCCATCTCTTTCGGGAGGCCCAATACGTCGAAGGGCAGACGGATCTCCTTCTCCATGTGGGCGGGAAGCCCCATGTTTTCCTGCCCGAAATCGATCCGCGTGTCTATGATGCTGAAGAGCACATGCTTTGTGAACACGCCGCCCTTCCCCACGAACTCGAAGCTGACCTCGCCCTCGCTCATGGTGCAGTCCTGCGGCACCTTGACCAGCGCCGCATGGTATCCGTATTCCGCCATCCCGGCGTCCTGCACATCCAGCACATTGTCTCCGGAGAAGGGCCGTATCTTTTCCGTCAGGTCCGGACGGTCCCGCTCCCCTCCGCCGGCGGGGATCTCCGCGATGCGGGCGTAGACATACTGCGGCGGGTCGTCCTTCCGGAGTTCGTTGCCGAAATGCTTGCTGACGTACATGACGAACCGGGAGTCTGCCTCTTCCTCCTGTTCCTCCATCAGCTTTATGATCCCGGAAGCGGCAATGGCGCCGCCGAGAGTCGAGATCAGCGCCGCAGGAACCGAGAGGTCCGGATGGCCGCCGCCGATGATAATGTTGTCGATCTCTGTCCCCGGGTCCTCGCCGGACTCCTCCATCGCTTCAGTGAATTCTTCCTGGTAGACCGGATCCGCGATCTTACTGTCGCCCCAGGCAAACTCCATTTTGATGGCCGCAATGTCCGAGGCAAGCCCTCCCATCACACTGCTCCGCAGCGCCATGTAGTCCCCTCTGGTGGAAGCGGCTTCGGAAGTGATCTTTCCGCCGGGAGCCACGAAGTCGCTGTAGCTGTCGTAGATGTTGATCAGGATCACGGCATAGAAGCCGGAGACCGTGGGCAGCGGGTCGATCACTGCATATTCGTACTCGTGGGAGTATTCCGTGTAGCCGTAATGCACCGTCGCGCTGTCGGAGCCTGCTTTCCCGCCGATGCCGAGCTTATTCTTGTCCAGCTCATGCTCGGTCCAGTCCTCCCAGGTATCTCTTTCCTCGTTATAGCGGTCCGCGGTCTGATACTTTTCCGCCACAGTGTTTCCCATTTCGCCGATGCTGATGCTGCTCAGGTCGATCTGGCTGGTGATCATGGTGGTGCCGGCGTCAGAATTGGAGTCCACAGTGTGGTGCTGCCGAGCGAAAGCCCTTCTTCCGCCAAGGGATGTCTCCCCGATGCTCCATCCGCTGTTCTCGTAGGACTCCCGCTGGGCCATGGCATTTTCAAGCATCGAGGGGTCGGAACAGACGAAGCCGCCGCTCTTCACCGCATAATCCAGAGGCCATACGGCCTCGCTGACGATCTTCACCGAGAAATCGTAGTTTAAAGCCCAGCGGATGCTGGCGTAAGCTTCCCCGGCTTCGATGGCGCCCAGGCCCATTCCGCCGCTGTAGCTGCCGGTGGCGCTGCCGATGCCGCCCTTCTGGACAACTTTTTCAAAGTAATCCGCGTGGTACACGACGCTGCCGTCATTGGTCCGCGGCTGCCAGCTGACATTCTCGTGGCCATCGGGGATCACATGCAGATAAGCGCCGGGTGTGGAGAATGTCGCGTTCAGCTCCTGGTACTCCAGCGGTTCTCCGTTTTCCCTTCCCTTTTTATAGAGGGAGACAGGGATCGGCGCATTGTGCAGAACGACCTTGTTCTTTTTTTTGTCGTATGACGCGGCGCCGATCTCCGAGATGACAGTATATCCCGGGTCTTTGATGTAGGTGTCCCAGTCCCCGGCCGCAAAGACAGTCAGAGGCATAAGAAGACAAAGCACCAGAAGGACGGCCGCTCCGGCGGCCGCAGCACGCCGGATGAGACCGTGTTTTCTCCTTTTCGCAGTGGTCATTCGTTCCTCCCTTGTATTTTCAGATTCCTTTTCAGAAAGCCTTATCCTCACGAGACCGGCGTGCCGCACTTCGTGCAGAAGCGGGTTCCGGATTCCAGGCGGTTTCCGCATTTCGTGCAGAACTTGACCTCCGCATGCGGAGCCTGGGCCGGGGGCGCAGTATCCGTAATAGGGACCGGGGTGCCGCACTTCACGCAGAACTTGCTTCCGGCCGCAACAGGCTGGCCGCATCCCGGGCAGACTCTTCCTGCGGGGACAGCGGAAGGCGATGAAGAACGGGCCGGTTCCGGTGCCGGCGCGGGAGCCGCCGGGGCTGCCGCTGCCGATGCCGGCTCAGGTACAGGGGCTGCCGCAGCAGCTTCCTGCTGCGCTTCCCATACTCTCTTCAGTTCCTCCAGCGCCTGGATCGCATTGTCGATTGCCTCGGACAACTGTGTTCTGTCTGCCATTTCTGCTTTCCTCCTTATCTGTCATAAGTCTGCCGCGCGCTGCCGTGAGCGGCATATGCGGCTGCTTCATGGTTCCCGATGCATAGTATTCTTGATGATAGTCCTGAGTCATTGACTTCCACATTCAAGCATAGCAAACCCCGCAGACAAAAAAAGTGTGACCGGAAAACTGACAATGCCGTTTTCCAGTCACACTTTTTCCGGTCACACTTTTTCAGATTCTTCTCCGTTTCGACAGCAGGCGCATTTCCATCGGCGTGAGAAACAGCTTATAATGAGTTTATTCCAGCTCGATAAAGGAATACCGATCCTAAATATTTTTGTATAGGGGATTTGATACCTCGTGATTCCATTTGCGTTCTGGTATCCTGTTTCTACAGGGTATCTGAACTAGTGTTATCAAAATGTTATCAGTGGAACGTTATCACAGTGTTATACCGGTGTAATGGATGTAAATCCATACTCCTTCTTCAACCGTTCTATAATTTCATAAGCGACCGGACAGACTGAAGTCGACTCCAAAAAAGACAGCAAACTTCCCATTCGATCCGGTTGGTCTGTATATGGATACTTTTTACAGCTGTCCGGCTTATAATCTCCCAGAAGGCAGGTGCCATCCTCCTGTAAAAAGTCGCAAGGCATGTTTTTTGTCTGATATGCCTGCTCATCTGTGTCAGGCTTTTCCTTTAGATACTTCGTTCTGAATTCTGTCTCTGTTAATCCCAGCACAGCTGCATCTTTCTCGACTTCGTCAACGGGAATCGTACCGCAATAATGCTTACAGCAATTTCTGCATCGGCTGCAATCATACCCGGCAAACAACTCCTGATGTAATCGTAAGAACTTTTCATCCAGTTCTTTCGGATCTGTATGAATCTTCAACCAGGTACGGAAACGAAGATTTGTCTTCTCATTCTTTTTGGCATAAAAAGGCAGTTTTCCTGGACGCAACATGTTTCTACTCCTGTAAAAAAGCATTATTCCTTGTTTCTTCTCTTTCCGATCTTCTGTTGCCAATTTGTTGCCACGAAAGTACTATTTCACCTGCCAGTATCCGGTCTTATTGGAACCGATACGGCTGATCAATCCCTTCCCCTTTAGCGAAGCCAGAACGCGGGTGATCGTACGCTGGGATTTCCCTGTCTTTACAATCAATTCCGCATTAGTCATCCCGGGATCATCCCGCAGACAGCTTAACACGGCCTGTTCCAGGTCACTTATATGGTCATTTATCCGGCCATTTTCCTGGCCAGATAAAGGCGACTTATTTCTGTCGATTCTTGAAAACTCCATTTTGAAGTCTATGTCGGTGTTTTCGTATTTTATTTCGACCCCTGCAGTATTGCAAAGCGAATAGATTTTCCGGATGCCAGAGCCGAAGGTCTCAACATCCTTACACAGATAAAGCACCCGGGCGATCATCTCATTTCGCAGGAAGGAATGGATATCACGGCTTACGAAATCGATCGGTTCAAACTCATTCGCAAACGATCCAGGATTCACGATGCTGATCCTGTTAGAAAAGATGTCAATTTCGTGCTGGACAGGAAGATCATATCGGGCGTGGGCAAAACTGTTGATCACAGCCTCTCGCATCGCATCGACCGGTATCTCCGGAATCTCCTTCCGGTGGATCCCGTCACCCTCCATTTCGACCCGCCAGCGGATGTTTTTGATGATGTATCCGACAGCAGCGTCAATCAGCTGAAAAATGTTGCCTTCCTCTCTGACGATATCAAGAAAAGTTTCCTTGTGTTCCGTGGCGAAGACTGCCATTTTCAATACGATGGGATGCCTGCTCGAAAAGAGTGCTCTCCCAGCGTTAGTCAGCGCATTGCCGTTTAAAACTCCAAGCCTTCTCAGGATAGTTTCTTTATCGTATCCATAATCCGGCATACGCCCGCATTTAACAGCATCCCGATAGAAGCTCTCCAGTGTTTTATCATCCACATCAGATATTGTTTCATCGGAGGTCTTGTTTTCCCAGTTCTCGGCGTATTCCTGGCCGATCATGATTTTCCGAAGCTCCGCCGGTGTCAGTTCTCTGTCCTCATCAGCGGTGCGGATATAATACTTTCCAAAGGCTGAATAGGGAACGTCATCACCCTGAAACTCTACTACGATCACTTCGTTCCCATCAATCACATCTGTAGTAACTGTCGGGATGATCTGGGGTCGAACTGCCTCGAAAACCTTTCTGGACACATCACGTAACGTTGAGTCGGTGATCGTAAACCGGACAGGCGTACCATCGTTTTTCAGGCCGAAATACACCTTTCCCTGGCGATGCTTATTAAGAATGCTGGAAATGGAGACCATGGCTTCATTCAACTCGCCTGTAGTCTTCTTAAACTCAATATACTCATCTTCCCGCATAGCAGCACCTCCTATATATGCGCCATTATATCCATTATGGCTACATAAATCAATGGTGGCTAAATAAATGGCTAATTAAAGTTGTCCGGCTCAAATCGAGCTCAAATCAGCGGCAGCATATCAGCAGATTATTATCACTACGTAATCTTTTCCCTATATTTTGTTCTTCTTAGAAGCAAAAGCCCATTACTTAGGCGCCTGTACTTGACAAAGTGATAATTCAAGATTATAATTCCGTATCGGAAAGGCTGTATGCTATAAAGGAGGATGACTATGAGCACAGAAAGGAACAAATTCAGCATAAGGCTTGAAGAAATGTTGAAAGCTCGCAATATGACACAAAAAGAGCTGGCAAAAAAAGCCGAAGTTACAGAGGCTGCTATGTCCCATTATGTTAAGGGAGATCGTACACCGCGCTCTTCCGTACTTGCCCGAATCGCAATGGCCCTGGACACAACGTCCGAGTATCTAATGGAAGGGGTTCCGCAAAACTATGTTGACGAGATCGGTTATGCTAAAAGACTGATCGCCAGAAACGTTAACCAGATGAGCAATGCAGAGAAACGCGAGATACTAAGCATCCTGCTCGGAGATGAGGAGGGATGATACTCAATGCGATTGACCGACGAACAGTATGAATTTATCAAAGGGGAGGTTGTTGCGCTCTTCGAACGCTACGATGTTCGATGTATCCCGATCAACGGATTTGAGCTGGCCTATAAGATGGGGATTACTCTTATTCCCTATTCTGCGCTAAGCGAAGAAGCGCATACAGCAGCTCTGCGTCTCAGCACAGATGGCTTTTATATGGAAAAGCTTGATGGAAGTGATGTCATCTATTATAACGACATCGGTGTTTCCTACGAACGCATGAGTATGACAATTCTCCATGAGATCGGCCACTGCGCATTGGATCACACGGGCATGTCGGAGAAGGATGAAGCGGAAGCTGCTTTCTTCGCCAAATATGCTGCCGCTCCTCCGCCTCTTGTACATCGGATCGAGCCTGACTGTCCAGAAGAAATAGCTGATGCATTCAATCTCAGCTATGAAGCCGCCCGTTATGCTTACAGTTACTATTTTAAGTGGCTGCAGTATGGCGGCAAAGATTATACCGAATACGAAGTCCGGCTGCTTCATCTGTTTGAAGCGGCATGATCTATGAAAGGGGGGATGCGTATGATTGTGTTAAAACAAGAAAAAGCGCTGCTGTGACTGTTACCAGCAATCACACCAACGCTGTTCCTCCGAATATCTCTATTCGTGATAAGACGTATCCAGTATAGTGATTTTCGGAGGAAAAGTCAATGTCCTAATAAAAAGGGTATTGACAAAATCACCTGAATGTGCTCCGGGTATCTCTATTCGTGATAAGGCAGCTCGAAGAGATACCTCGGCGCACGGCACTCAGGGCAAAATCCATCTATAGAAGCGCAATATTGCCCTGTTTTAAGCGCACGAAGGAGGATCGTACTATGTACAACTCCAATTTCAAACCGAGGTATCACTATGAGAATACGAAAAACGATTATAGACGATGGCTTTCAGCAGCGATTGACGGAAGGAGCCACACTTGTTGGCGCACCAGGAATCCCAATGCTCATGGACCTGCATAACGCACAGGTTCCACGGGATATGATTCCATTTGGCAAAGCACGAAAGTGCCCAGACAAGAGGAAATATATCCACTTCTATATGCACGACAGAGAGTTCTCCCGCGTGCTGACCGCAACAGATCATTATATTGATCTCCTTAAGTTATACGACGGCGTTATTACGCCAGACTGTACACTTTTGATCGGGCAGTCTCCGTGTTTGCAGCAGACAAACACATACATGAACAGAGCGGTAGGTTTCTACCTGCAAAAGAACGGCATTCCGGTAATCCCTAATATCCGGTGGAGCGATGAAAGCAGCTTTGAATATTGCTTTCTCGGCGTGCCACTTGGTTCAATGGTATGCGTAAGTACGCACGGATGTATCACTTCTAGAGAAGAGCGCCGCATGTTCAAAACAGGCATGTCTGCTATGCTGGATGCGATTCACCCCAAAGTTGTCCTTGTCCATGGTTTTATGCCGGAGTCGATCTTTGGCGAATTCAGCGGACAGGTAGAGTTTTATCGGTACGCCAGCCAGTTTGAGCGCACCCACGTAAAGGAAGGCGCATGACATGGGAACCGGATACAAGGGAAACTCTGTCTTTTTTCGCAGCATCGGTCAAAACGTGCTGATCACTTCAAGTAAGTATGACTATTCCAAAGGATACTTCGGAGAAAACAGCAAACACGGAAAAGATCGGACAAGAAATATTACAGCACCGGATAATCTTGCTGCCGCTAAAGATTTCTATGATAAAATCGCATTCGGCGGGAAGGAGCAGGTAATCAACGACAATATGCGTATCACGCGAATGGCCGACGGCACAGTCATTACAATGCGTAAGGTATCACATTCAGATGGCACGCCTGTCGTGGATATCAATATTAAACCCAGCACTCATACCGGCGGTGTAAAGGGTCAAAAAATACATTTCGTTCAGGGGGATAGTTAAATGAAAACGATTGATGTTCGGTTCTCTGCCTCCGATATGGCAGAAATCAAAAGCATGGTCGGCAAGAGGATGATAGGATATAAATGCGATCCATTTATTTTCTCTACCTCTGTATACGGTATTGTGGGCATTCGTCTTGAAGATACTTCATATGCCTTCACGAATAGTCTCGAAGTCATGGATTACTTTGGCGATCCGGAAGATGTAGCAAGGTTTCGGATATCAAAGGTTGAGTATGCGAATATCAAATCGCTGGTGCAAGACCAGGTCATGGTCGAAACACCGGTCGACAACGTTATTGAAGACGTAATTGTCGTCAATGAATGCCAGCGTCTCTTCGAGAAAGACGTTCAGATCTATGAGGTCATGGTAACGCGGGGAATCATCTTCAAGTTTGAAGATGGCCACGAATTATCCTTTGAGAAGAATATCTGGTTTTCAGAGGATATAACTGTGGAAAAGGGCTATGACCTGATAGAGCGCTTTACGCCTGTAAGTGAATTCGCAGAGGGTTGGAGTGATGACTATCGCGGGGAATGCTCCCGGGAAATGATCTCTGCAAGATAAGCATATTCCTGATAACTCCAGCAAGCAATGGAAAAGTATATATCTTTTCCGCTTGCTGGGGCCACCCCAATCCCCGTGAGCAGTTAAAACGGCTCCATCATCGGCTGACGCCTCGATGCTTTTCTTTCTCCACCCTGTTCAATGAACTCTCTATACTTTGCTGTACCGCCTGCCCCTTCTTCCTGCTC
>Ga0256404_1011646_pt1 | contig 11688 bp, 11 predicted proteins | sample RumenRJG_01DNA_FD_185990 | JGI IMG/M metagenome (GOLD analysis project Ga0256404, IMG submission 185990) | Bovine rumen microbial communities from Lethbridge, Alberta, Canada - RJG_01 | ecosystem: Host-associated > Mammals > Digestive system > Stomach > Rumen | place: Canada: Alberta | collected... | reverse complement strand
TAATCTAAGTCTAAAAAAAACAAAATCTTTATATCCGAATCCCACTCTTTTAATTACTTTAATTTTATTATTTAAGCCTTCTGTAAATCCATTAGAAAATCTTTTATCTATAAACGAATTGCAAATATATTCTAGCCAATTTTCTATTGTATTTGCTGCTTCATTCATTTCATCTATGTTTTGTTCTCTTACTAAAGATATCCAATTAATTAATTGCTTTTCTACATCTTCATATGTAGCATGATGTGTTATATCTAAAAATAATTCCTTTAACTGATATGCTACTTTTAAATCTTCATTAATATCTAGTAAATTTTCTCTTAAATCGTATTTTAATATTTCTATCATATGCTTATTTTTATATCTTTTTGTATAAGTAAACCAATCTATTTCATTACTATATCTTCGAAGTAAGCTAACGTTCTTTTTATTCTTAAGCATTCTGTATTCTTTGCTATTATAACCATAAATATCTTGTAATCTTATTCTAACTTTATCTAGCGCGTCCATTATATATCTGGTATAATGAAATGGGTCAACAACATATTTTGCTTTGGGAAACATTATTTTGGTGACCAAAAGGTATTGCTCATACATATCTGATATGACAAACCCAACTGAATGCCTATTTTTACAATGTGTAAAATATTGTATTAGGTATTCTTTTTTTCTGTTTGAAAGTACATCAAGTACTTCTCTATGTATTGGATCATATGCTCTTTCAGTATATTTCTAACTGCATTATCACTTATATTATTTGTTTCTGCTATATATTTTAAACTTAAGTTATATTGTTTTAAATCTATTAAGACCATCTGTTCTACTTTATTTGATATACTTTTATTTTCTCTTTGAATTGTAACCGGCTCTGTAAATTTATATTTACAATCATGACATATAAATCTCCTTTTAATAAGTACAACATATATTAAAAACTCAAATGCTTTTACATATTTTAATACTATTGGCTTTAACTTATCATGGATACTTTTTGTGTATTTACCACATTTAGGGCACTTATATTTCTTAACTATAGTCTCTACATATATATACTTTGCTACTATTTTACCATTCTTTTTCTCTTCTACTTTAATAACTTTATAACCTTCATCTAACCCCATAATTTTTCTTAGTTCATTCACTAAAAATTCACCTCTTTTTACACCTATTATCCCATATAAAAAGAGATGATTAAATGCCATTATCATCTCCCCACTAGATTTCGAAGAGCCCATACTTAGAAGAAGTAGAGCCATACATCTATTATCACACGGAGTAAATATAATTTATATTCAAGAATTATTAGGTCACAGTTCTGTAGATACAACACAAGACTATGTTAAAGCAATTACTCAAAGAAAATTTGATGCAATTGAGAGTGTTTTTATTCATACAAGCAACAAATTACCGAATTGGAATGATGACCAAAATCTCCTAGACCAGTTACTAAATTTATAAGTATTATCAGGGAAAAAGAAAAGAAGAATCCTTTTATTTCCTAGGTTTCTTCTAAAAATCCCTGATAATACTTTTCCTATGATAACCTAATTGGTGAATTTTGAGATCCATCACCATCTGCATAAGTTACGGAAGATGAGAGATAGAAGACTGGCCTAATAGCAACCTCAAGGTTCGCACTGATGCCGTACAGGTTGCCAACGTAATCCACAAAGAACACATCATAGGCACGGTCCGCATTACGGGAAATAGTCCATTCGTTAAGTCCCATATACATCCAATTTACATTTTTAATTTTAATGGCTTCGCTATCATAATCAAAAAGATTTATTGTCCATGCACTTGGTGCTGCCGCAAATCCATAATCACTTGCATACATTAAGCCTATTTTTGCGCTATATTCTGTCTGATTATCTGTACTATTTGTTGTTACTGGATTCACTATCTCATTTTGATATGCTACGGATGGTATTACCTCTTCTATAATATCAGATGTATTTCCTCCAACCTTCCATGTTGTCATATCTATTTTATTTGCCCATTCTGTTCCTATATTTGTTATGAAGTTTTGATTTAAATTTGTTTTATTTAACAAACTTGTACTCCATGTATTTGATCCATTTCCATTATTTATACTTGTATTATTTTTGTAATTCCATGTATATGTTGCTATATTGGCTAAATTATTTCCTTTATAATTTGTTGATGCATCACCCTTCGTATCTGTAGCTGTATATGCTTGTTTATAATCTCCATCTGTACCTAATAATGCACTCGTTGCATAATCTGATTTGATTAGTTTTACTTTATCACCAAATACTCCGATTATTCTATATAGATTATCAGCTGGACATGGTGTTGTTGTACTTCCAAAACATACATAGTTATTTACCTCTGTACTTGCTCCAGCAAACCTGTATGAATTATCTCCTGCTCCATTTGTTAGGCTTGCATCATGATAATAAATACCATTTTCACCATTATTACTTACATATAATGATTTTACATAATATGCTAGTAATACTTGTTGTGGTTTTATATCAAAATAAACATAACACTTATCTGATTTATTACCACTCATAAGTACTTTTTTATTTTCATTATCCCATGATAACTCACTACCATTTTCACATTTAGATAAATTTGCATTAAATACATAGCCTTCTGTTGGCCATTCACTTCTTGTAGTCATTTCATAATTACCTGAACCTGCTGCTGTTTCAAGCATCATTGCTATACCACTAGATGATGGTTTTATTTTATTATTTTCATAAACTAAAGTATCCTTTTTAAAACCTTTAAATAAATAAAAACTAAAACTTCCCACTAATATAATACCTAGTACTATTAATAATTTAATATGTTTCTTCATATATAACCATCCTTTGCAAATATTTTATTCTCAAATATATTTTACTACAAAAAAAGTAATATGTAAATATAAAAACGAATATAAAAAACAAGCTAGTGTTAATTATCTAGCTTATCTTTTAATATTTCTTTTGTAATCGTAGGATTTGCTTTACCTTTTGTTTCTTTCATAACTTGACCTACGAAGTAATCAAATAAATTAGTTTTACCTGATTTATAAGCATTTACTTGATTAATATTATTACCTATAATATTATCTATAATATTATTTAAAGTATTAATATCACTTATTTGATTATTATCTTTACTTATAAATACTTTAGGTTCTTTTTGTTCTTCTAAAGATTTATTAAATATTTCCTTAGCTTGTTTTGAAGAAATAGTCCCCTTTTCAAGTTCATCTAATATTTGTTTTAAATATATTGGTTTTAAATAAAAATCTTTTAAACTTATAGCTTCTTTATTTAAATAAGCTATTATATTAACTATTAAATAATTAGCGGCTTGTTTTTTATCTATTCCTAAAGATATACATTCTTCATAATAATCAGCATAATCTTTTGTTTTTATTATAATATTAGCATCATATTCACTAAGACCATACTCATTAATATATTTTAATTTTCTTTCTCTAGGAAGCATTGGAATACTTTTTCTTATTTCTTCAACCCAGGTTTTATCAATTTTATACTTAGGGATATTAGGTTCCACAAAATACTTATAATCTATAGCATCTGCTTTAGTACGCATTCTTATTGTTGTACCCGTTTCTTCATCAAATCTTCTTGTTTCTTGAACTACTTCATCATATCTACCTTCATCTTTTAATTTACTTTGTCTTTCAATTTCATAATTAATAGTATCAAAAACATTTCCAAAAGAATTTACATTCTTAACTTCAACTTTAGTACCTAATTCTGTGCTTCCTTCATCCATAATAGATACATTTACATCGCATCTTATTTGACCCTTTTTAGTATCTGCTTCCGAAATATCTGCATATTGATAAATTTTACGCATTTCTTCAAGAAAAGCAACAGCTTCTTCAGCACTCGATAAACATGGTTCCGTAACAAGTTCCAAAAGAGGAACACCCGCTCTATTATAATTAATTAAAGATACATCACTAAAATGGTCCATAGATGCAGCATCTTCTTCTAAATGAATATCATGAATTTTAATTATTTTTTCTTTGCCTTCACAATCAATTGTAATACTACCATTTATACCAACCGGATCATGCATTTGGGTAATTTGATATCCTTTAGGTAAATCTGGATAATAATAATTTTTACGGTCAAAATACATATATTCAGGTAATTCACAACCTAGAATAAGTGATGCAAGTATAGCTTTTCTAACACATTCTTTATTTAAAACAGGAAGTGTACCTGGAAAAGCCATATCAACAGGTCTAACATTAATATTAGCAAGTTCACTAAATTCATTTCTAGCACTTGAAAACACTTTAGTATTACTTTTCATTTCACAATGCATTTCAAGCCCAATTACTGCTTTATATTTACTCATATTTAACACCTGCTATCATATTTTTATAATCCATTTCATCTTCTAATGCCTTTGCAATATTAAGCACTTTTTGATCTTCATAACAATTACTTGTAATATTTATACCAACTGGAAGACTATCAATCATACCATTTGGAATTGTAATTGAAGGAAAACCACCAAAATTACCAATTTGTAAATGATTTTCTAAAACTGTTATTTCATTTGATTCAACCATTTCATTTGAATTATCCAAAAGCGGTGCCACTCCACTTGAAACAGGCATTATTAACCCATCATATTCTTTAAATAATTCTTTAAATTTATTAGTTATAAGTCTTCTTATTCTAGCAGCATTTAAGAAATATCTTTCTTGATTTTCTTTTTGTAATACATAAGAACCAATTACAAATCTTCTTTTAATTAAAGGTGAAAATCCTTTAGTTCTATAATCTTTCATCATGTCAATTACTTTTTTACCATTTCCACGGGGTCCAAAGGATATTCCCGTTAAATTAGACATATTACTTGTTGCTTCTGCACATGAGATACAAACATAAACGCTTAAAATCGTATTAAGAAGCGTCTTATCAATTGATACTTCTTTGATACTCATTCCAAGTTTTTCAGCTATTTTTAATGTTTCTTTAAAATTTTCTAAATGTTTTTTTAACATTTCTGATGGATTATCATAATTTTCAATATTACATATTTCTTTTATATAAAAAAGTTTTTTCCCTTTTACATCACTACTTAAATCTTTATATAAATTTATATTACTAGAGTCCCAGCTTGTTTCATCATTTTCATCTATTCCTTTCATGGCATCTACTACTATAGCAGCATCTTCAACACTTCTAGTTAAAACACCACAAGTATCTAAACTTGATGCAAAAGGAAATAATCCGTATCTTGAAATCATACCATAAGTAGGTTTATATCCTACAATACCACAAAAAGCTGCAGGTTTACGAATTGAGTCCCCAGTATCACTACCTAAAGCATATGGATAAACACCAGCTGCCACTGCTGCGGCACTTCCACTTGATGAACCCGCACACATTCTTTTTGTGTCCCAAGGATTTCTTACAACCCCAGTATGTCCTGTTGTTCCAGTTCCTCCCATACCAAATTCATCTAACACAGTTTTATTTACAGCAACTGCACCATGTTTTTTCAAATTAGCAACTGCAGTTGCATCAAAGAAAGGAACATAATCTTTTAAAGTATTACTTGAACCAGTTGACAAAATACCTTTAGTGGAATAATTATCTTTAATTCCATATGGAATACCAGAAAGTAAGCTATCAGTTATTTCTACTTCTTTAGCATCATCTAAAATAGTTACAAAAGGATTACATATTTTTTGAAGTTTTTTAGATTTTAAAATAGCCTCATCAATTAATTCTTTACTAGTAATTTCTCCATTTATAAGCATTTCATGTAATTTTACAATACCAAGTTCTGTCATTCTCCCACCACCTTTGGTACACTTACGAAATTATTCTCTACAGCATCACAATTTTGTAAAAGTTCATCTATAGGAATACTTTCTTCTACTTTATCTTCTCTTAAAACAAACTCAAAATCATCTAAAGCATGAGTCTGAGGTTCAATCTTTTCAATATCAGGAATATTAGCAATTAATTCCATTGATTTTTCAATAACATCAAATTCATCCAAAACCATTTTATTTTCTTCATCTGTAAGGCCAATAAGTAACTTATCAGCATACATATCTACCATTTCTTTTGTAAATTTACTCAAAGTTTTCACTCCTTTATATATTTTCTAATATTTCTTCTAATCTTTCATGGAATTCATTTATTGTACCATTATTAAAAATATAATAATCAGCATAAGCAATAGGTCCTGCTTTAGCGATATTTTCTATCTCAGAGATATCTCTTTTAATAGCATCTTCTATGTTAAATGGTCTTTCAATTCTTTCACTAAGTCTTTGATAACGTAGTTTTTTATCTGATACAATAGCTATAGTTGTCATATCAAATTCATTTTGTAAAATCTTAAGTTCATCCCAAGAATATAATCCATCTAAAACAACATTATTATCTTTAGCAAGTTCTTTTATTCTAGGAAGAAGCACAATTGCATATGCTCCCATTCCCAGTTCACTACGTAATTTTTCTCTCATCATTTTTTCATTATCCGGAGTTACTTCTAAACCTTCTTCTTTAAGTTTTTCCATTGTAACTCCACCAAAATAAACTTTTTTATAACCTATTTCTTCTAAATAACCACTAGCAATAGATTTACCACTACCGCACATCCCTACAATTGCAATTATTTTTCCCATAAATACCTCTAAAATTCACATGAACCTGGAGTTCTTGGATAAGGAATAACATCACGAATATTTTCAATACCTGTTAGGTACATAATAAGTCTTTCAAATCCCATTCCAAACCCAGAGTGAATGCATCCTCCATAGCGTCTTAAATTTAAATACCATTCAATAGTGCTTCTATCAGCTCCCATTTCTTCCATACGAGCAAGTAACACATCAAGATTTTCTTCTCTTTGAGAACCTCCGATTAACTCACCAGCACCTGGAACTTCCAAATCTACTCCAGCAACTGTTTTTCCATCTGGATTAAGTTTCATATAATATGCTTTAATATCCTTTGGCCAGTTCTTAACAAATACAGGTCCATTAAAATGATTAGTAAGCCATCTTTCATGTTCTTTTGCTATATCGTCATCATAATCCGGAGTAAATTCCCATTTTTCACCACTATTTTTAAGTAAATCAATTACATCCTTATGGTCAATTCTAACAAAGCTACTATTTATAACTTTTTCAAGTTTTGCTTTTAAGCCATTTTCTACAAATTTATCAAAGAATTCTATCTCATCTGGACAGTTTTCTAAAACATACTTAACAATATATTTTAGGAAATCTTCTTCAAGGTCCATTAAATCATTTATATCTGCAAAAGCAATTTCAGGTTCAATCATCCAAAATTCATTTGCATGCGTTTTAGTATTTGAGTTTTCAGTTCTAAATGTTGGACCAAAAGTATAAATTTTACTAAATGCTAAAGCAAATGTTTCCCCATGAAGTTGACCAGAACCCGTAATAAATGTCTTTTTATTAAATAAATCTCTACTAAAATCTACTTTACCATCTTTTTGGGGTAAATTATCAAAATCTAATGTTGTTACTTTAAACATTTGGTCAGATCCTTCACAATCAGCAGTTGTTAAAAGTGGTGTATGAACATAAATATAGTTTCTATCTTGAAAATATTTATGAATAGCATAAGCAGCTACACTTCTAACTCTAAACACAGCTTGAAAAGTATTAGCTCTTGGTCTAAGATAAGCAATACTTCTCAAAAATTCCATACTATGTTTCTTTGGTTGTAAAGGATAATCCTCTGGACAATCACCTAAAAGTTCTATAGTTTTTGCTTTTAATTCATAAGCTTGCCCACTACCCTCAGATTTTACATAATCTCCAATAACTTTAATACTTGAACCATTATGAAGTTTTACAATCTTTTCAAAATCATTTAAATCTTTAGTATAAACTACTTGTAAATGCTTAAAACTTGTTCCATCAGAAAAATCAATGAAACCAAATTCTTTTTGAGGTCTATGATTTCTAATCCATCCACTTATTTCTATTTCTTTATCTGTATATTTACTTTCTTCTTTTTGTAATTCTTTTATTGTCATTTTTCCATCCTTCTTTCTAATTTCATATTTTTATTTAACATATTTAAAAACTCATTGATATTTTCTTCATTTATAAAATTTTTACCTAAATTAACCCCTTGAAAAACATAACTATTGATTAATTGATTTATTACATCTTTATCATTAACTGCCACACTATTTATAGCAAAATTTATATTAATACCTAAAATATACATTACAAACATACTTTCTAAAAATGTTTCATAATTATTTAAAATATATTCTAAAACCAAATTATATTCTTTACTATTAATATCATATAAAGATACTCTATTCCACCAATTAACTAAAGTATTCTGTATTTCATTAGAAACTCCATTTAACCAATTTCTAATGCATTCATCTTCTTCACTTTGAAAAAATATTTCTTCATAATCATCATGAGTTTTCTTAACAGCATCTTCCAAAGCTAAAATAAATTTATTCTTAAGTATTACATACTTTTCTTTATATGTTATTCTAGCATTTCTATCCAAAACTTTTACTTTTTCTACAAATTCATCTTGTTTTTTATCTTTTATAGCCATTACAATCTTTTTCATCATCTTTTTACTTGTAATAGAACCTATAAATAAAGCATTTAATACTTCTTCTGGATAATTCATAATTAATTTTACAAATTCACTATAAATATCAGAGTCTTTTTCATATATATTGCTTCCATCTAACCATTTAAGTAAGAAACTAACTAAGTAACTATCTTTTTTAGTTTCATTATTAGTAACATATTTATTTACATTATCAGTAATAAACACTTCTTCATATTTCTTAAAATCATTATAATATTCCTTCGAACTTTCATAATTACCATTATTTAATGCTTTTCTATTAATACTTTCTGTAAATTCTCTTAGTTTATTGCTACATGCGGCCATAACTATTCTAGAACTATCATCGCCTCTTTGATAAAGATAACTACATGTAATTACCATTTCCATATAGTATTTATCAACGTAATTTTTAATATAATTATAAGTAGTATAATTATAAGTTTTGTTACTACTATAAAGTATCCAATTAAGTACTATTTGTTTTTTTAACATTTTAAACCACCCTTAAATATTACCTAAAAGATAATCTGTTATTTCAGCTTCATCAATTTTTATTTCTTCATCTAAATGATTATCTTTTATACTAACTATCCCTTTCTGCAAATCCTCTTCATGAAGAATAACATTAAATTTACTGTTATATTCTCCATTTATTAATGTGTTTATATTATTAAGTCTTAAGTCTTGAGCTATTTTTAATGCATGATAATTTTCTTCTTCGCTATTACATACCACATTTACATCAATTACTCTATTTAAGGCATCTTTATTTATATTACTCATAAGCACATTTATCAATTTTTTAATATCTACTTTAAAACTATTATCAGAACCAGTACCTATTATTTCATCATCATATACATAATTCCAATTTAACTTATCACCATCTATATTACTTAAATATTCAATATCAAGAATATCTAGCAAATTACATAACTCATCATCTTTATTTATAGATAGTTCTATATCTTCAAGTCCAAGTCTTTTAAATAAATAATAACCTAAACTAATAAGTTCTGCTTTTTCTAACAAATTATCATCTTCATTAAATACATGTATATTTTCTAAATTATTAGTATAATACTTTTTATTTGCATTTTTTCCCATTATAAAATCATAACCATAATTATCCATCACTTGGTTTATTACTTCCATCATATAATTATATAATCTTGCTTCATTTTTACTTAAACTTATCATTCATACCAGTCCTTTCAATATTAACTATTTTACCACAATTAAAAAGGAAATAGAATACTATTTCCATATTTTTTTGTTATTTTTTTAATCTTTTAAAATCCCCATCATTATTTATTTCTAAGCTAATATTTTTAATTTCTGATTATCTTTATATTTAATTAAATTTACTAATAATAGTACAAAATATAAGTTCATCAAGTAGATAACAAATGATTTTACATGTTTTTAAGATAAAACTTACTATTCATGTTTCAGAATCAGAATAGAATATCCAAAATATTGAATTATCATTCATTTCGAGTGTAAGCTCACCAATAGCTTGATCGTATGATAAGATAGAATTATAATTACCAGAATTATCATAAAAATTAAAATCTGTCCCATCAAATGAAAGAAACGAAAAATCCTCAACATTAAATCCTTTTAACACATCCATTTGGAATGAAACCACATTTATATCGGGATAAACAACAAGAGGATAAAACAACGGAGTTAAATCCTGTATCAAATTTAAAAATTCTGTTAAATTTTCAAAATTATAATTAATTGTTCCTATTTCATTTAAAATATCGTCAAGTGACAAGCCAGAATTTAGATAGGAGATTTTATAAAATAAAGTAACAATACTTTTAGGTATCGAAATATTTGTTGCATATTCTTTTAAATTAATTTCATTAAAAATTTTCACATTTCCCTCAGATTCTGAACACAATAAATCCGAGAGACCAATACACTCGTCATAACCATATCTACCGAGATGTAATGTTCCGTTTTTATAAAGTGGTCTTGCAATTACTTCATTTGCTTCTTCTTCGCTTTGCCAATAACCAAAAGTATTATATTCACTATTCAACCAATCAGATATTTTATAACCATATGGAGCAGAGTATTTAACACCAGAATAATAAAATTCGTTTAATTTGTCAAAATAAACATAACACCTATCTGATGTATTGCCACTCATTAAGACTTTTTTATTTGTATCATCCCATGATAATTCCCCACCATTTTCACATTTTGATAGTTCAGAATTAAATTTATATCCTTCTGTTGGCCATTCACTCCTCGTTGTCATTTCATAATTTCCACTTCCCGCTTCCGTTTCAAGCATCATTGAAAGCATTCTATCATCTTTCTTTATTGTATTAATATTTTCTTCAATAACGTCAGTTTTTTCTTTAAAAAGAATACCATTTAATGAAATTAAAATATTAATTAATGTCACTATTATTATTATAATTATGTACTTTTTCTTCACTTCTACCACTCCTATTATATACATTATACTCCGAATATCTCCACATTTCAAGTAAAATTTGTGGAATAATGCGACAATATAGTTGGTGATGTATATGATAGGTAAAATAATTAAAACAATGCGCAGAGAAAACAACCTAACTCAAGAAGAATTAAGCAAAAAAATATTTCTAGGAAGAACTACTCTTAGTGACTATGAAAGAGAAAAAACAGATATTAATTTTGAAACAATTGAAAAAATAGCAGATGCCTGTAATTATGAAATTGCATTTATCAATAAAAAAGATAAAAATAGGATATTAACTAGCAAAAATATTAATCGCGAAGAAATTTAATTACAAACTAAAAGAAGAATGCTATTTCAATTCTTCTTTTAACTTCTCAATTTCATCAAGTGATAACTTGGTAATTTCACAAATATCTTTAATGTCATAGTTTTTCTGAAACATCGCTTTGGCAACATCAATTTTGTTTTGTTCAACACCGTGTCCATAACCTTTTTTATATCCACGCTCAATGCCATCTTCAAATGCTTCTTCTTTTTCATTACCATCAAATATAACATCTCTATTATACCTAAGTAGATTATCAAAGTCATCTGAATTATTTTTTACTTCAC
>Ga0256404_1011645_pt1 | contig 11688 bp, 10 predicted proteins | sample RumenRJG_01DNA_FD_185990 | JGI IMG/M metagenome (GOLD analysis project Ga0256404, IMG submission 185990) | Bovine rumen microbial communities from Lethbridge, Alberta, Canada - RJG_01 | ecosystem: Host-associated > Mammals > Digestive system > Stomach > Rumen | place: Canada: Alberta | collected... | reverse complement strand
GTGGAACCTAGTGAACTACAAGCAGTAGTCCTACCCAGATCTACCCCTCACTCCCCGTACCTGCACCTGTGGCTCTAGACCATAGGGGTACTATTTTTAACTTTTTGGGGTGATGGGGAGCTTACGTGTTACCGGCTATCTTGGAAACATCCCCACGTTGTGGGGAAGACACCGGAGTAAAGCCCAGGTAGCGGTTCTTCTCAGAAACATCCCCACGTTGTGGGGAAGACTCATCGTCTATGATAAGCTCTGCACCTATCTGAGAAACATCCCCACGTTGTGGGGAAGACCCGTACATAATTGCAGGTGTGTAAGTCGTTTAAGAAACATCCCCACGTTGTGGGGAAGACCTTGACAAGGTTTTTGACGGTGTTTAAATTAAGGAAACATCCCCACGTTGTGGGGAAGACTGAGACTGAACCGTAGCTTCTATATGAAACTCAGAAACATCCCCACGTTGTGGGGAAGACTAATCATTCAATCAGTTAGTGAATGTGAGTGTAGAAACATCCCCACGTTGTGGGGAAGACAACATACTCATTGAGTAAGCTGAGATAACCCACGAAACATCCCCACGTTGTGGGGAAGACAGTCTTTCCATTCTTTATTTCTACCAAACACTAGAAACATCCCCACGTTGTGGGGAAGACATAGTTTGACAAATTCACAATGAGCATCTATAAGAAACATCCCCACGTTGTGGGGAAGACTATTAATTCGTGAGCGATTGTGTTTCTGATCAAGAAACATCCCCACGTTGTGGGGAAGACCGGTTCTTTTGTCAAGTACAACAACGAGTTATAGAAACATCCCCACGTTGTGGGGAAGACTCAATTATATTCCACCATTCCATATCATATAAAGAAACATCCCCACGTTGTGGGGAAGACTTAGAGCTTGTGTATCAACTGTTGCAGATGATAGAAACATCCCCACGTTGTGGGGAAGACCTTCTTGACGATTCTTGATAGGGTCATCAATAAGAAACATCCCCACGTTGTGGGGAAGACTTTTTCTTTTTTCAACAAAGAAAACCTCTTAAAGAAACATCCCCACGTTGTGGGGAAGACCTTGTATGTTCAGAGAATGAGCCACCATTATTAGAAACATCCCCACGTTGTGGGGAAGACAATTTTGATGCTGTGTTTGCATTGCCATATAAGGAAACATCCCCACGTTGTGGGGAAGACCTCATTGGCTCTCTGGCTATGTAAAAGGTGACAGAAACATCCCCACGTTGTGGGGAAGACTAATCCTTTAATCTCAATAGTAATAGTCTTGAAGAAACATCCCCACGTTGTGGGGAAGACATAAGTATCATTAGAATAGCTGTGATAATTGCAGAAACATCCCCACGTTGTGGGGAAGACTGGTTGTGTAGCCATCTTTTTATTTCCTCTTAAGAAACATCCCCACGTTGTGGGGAAGACTTTTACAGGCTAACCCCTGAGGGCGCTGCTCCAGAAACATCCCCACGTTGTGGGGAAGACCTAATACATACGGTGTAACCGCGCTACAACTCAGAAACATCCCCACGTTGTGGGGAAGACAATAGTCAAAGCTTCTTTAGTAGAAACTAATCCGAAACATCCCCACGTTGTGGGGAAGACTATTGGAGACAGTCACCGACCTGACATTGAATAGAAACATCCCCACGTTGTGGGGAAGACCACATGGCACAATATCAAGGGTGTGCCGTGGAGGAAACATCCCCACGTTGTGGGGAAGACCCACTATCATACAACATTGATGCAATACGCACAGAAACATCCCCACGTTGTGGGGAAGACTTACACGGTTGAGAAGTGCTCTCTTTTTGCGCCAGAAACATCCCCACGTTGTGGGGAAGACTATACTCCATAAAGCATCAAGATATCTTGTAAAGAAACATCCCCACGTTGTGGGGAAGACCATCAGAAATTAAAGTATCGTATGTAGTACACAGAAACATCCCCACGTTGTGGGGAAGACTCTATGAGTAGTAAAAATCGTTATTTTGCTGTAGAAACATCCCCACGTTGTGGGGAAGACATTTTTTTATTAATAACACTACCATTAGAGTCAGAAACATCCCCACGTTGTGGGGAAGACCAGGGTGCCGATGGTCACAAGAAACCTGTTTTAGAAACATCCCCACGTTGTGGGGAAGACCTATGAGTGAAGTGAGTGATTTGCTGTGGTTTAGAAACATCCCCACGTTGTGGGGAAGACACACTCATAATGAGCAATAAAAATACCATCACAGAAACATCCCCACGTTGTGGGGAAGACCCTACAACTAGGTATGGCCACGTTAGACGTTTGGAAACATCCCCACGTTGTGGGGAAGACAGAGTGATAGAGGTATTGACGATTACAAAACTAGAAACATCCCCACGTTGTGGGGAAGACTCATCTACTCCAAACGAAGCGAATACAGAATAAGAAACATCCCCACGTTGTGGGGAAGACAAATGCACTCACTTCACGGAATGGCATCTGAGGGAAACATCCCCACGTTGTGGGGAAGACCCTACAACGAACCAAGATGAACGCAAGGTAGAAGAAACATCCCCACGTTGTGGGGAAGACATTCTTTATTTCTACCAAAAACTATTGTACCAAGAAACATCCCCACGTTGTGGGGAAGACAGTGTGCTTTTTCCTAGCGTAAAAATTGTAATAGAAACATCCCCACGTTGTGGGGAAGACCTCTTGATAACGGCACTTTTACAACTAATGATAGAAACATCCCCACGTTGTGGGGAAGACCTTTTCTACAACACAGCAAATTTGTTATAAAAAGAAACATCCCCACGTTGTGGGGAAGACCGGGAACAAGCGGAGAAAATCATCAGTATTTAAGAAACATCCCCACGTTGTGGGGAAGACATGATATAGTCCTCGTTTTCGGGAAGGACCATAGAAACATCCCCACGTTGTGGGGAAGACATATTACGATTTACGTGCTACTATGCATCTATAGAAACATCCCCACGTTGTGGGGAAGACACTTAAAAATAAAAAAGTTATAAATCAAACAAGTATTTTTACTATTTTTTGTAGCAGATTGATTTTAAACAAAATTTTAAAGAACATCTAGCGCAAAATTAGACTAGTCTATTAGTAATCAGTTGTAATCCTGATATTTCGAGAATTTTCTTTTTTGTCGTTCCTAAAGATATGATTTGATAACCAGGAGAATTGTTTTTACTAATTATGATTGTCATTCCTGATAAGAATGTTGATTTAGAAAATAAATAATCCACAACCTTCTTTGCGACATGATCATTTATCCCTGACACAAAAACATTTGGCTTCAATTCGATAAACCACAGTTTCATTTTGCCTCGTATTGCATCAGGAATTTGTTCAGCTATAACAACAACCACTATTTGTTTACTCCCATGAGCTTTTCAAGATCCTTTACGGAACGTTCTAATATATTGTTACTACAAATTCTGTCTCTAAAAGCATCGGCGACAACATCCTTAACATAATCTCCACACATTTTCTTTGTTAAAGAAAATGCTAAATCTATCGAAACCTCTGGTTTATAAAGATCTGCTAAATCGTAAACAAAAGGTAAAGGGCATCCTGAATGAATAAATCCAATTCTTGGAGAAAAACCTAAAGCATGAACAACAGACAATAAGATTCCATATAAGGCTACATTGCAACACGTCAAAATTTTATTTGTCGTATTGCTTAAATTTAGCTTTCCTGGAACGTAATCTCGACCTTCCCACTCTATACCGTATTTTTCAGCAGTACTTTTGTACAAAGATTTAACGCGGTAACCTTCCATTCCCATCATTTCAGATAAACTTTTATCTTGTAAATCAAGATCGGGAAATCGATAACTGAACAACTTTCTTGCTGTTTCCAATTTTTTCTTAGGACTTGAGTACAGAGAAAGTTGCTTTTTTAAGTTATATGTATCAGCAGTCGGAGCTTCTCCTGTTGCGTAGTACAAAAGAGAGTCTGAACCTACCCAACATACTGTACAATTAGATTCAGAAATACTTTTTATCGCAGCATGAGTAACAGATGTTCCTGGTCCCAAAAGGATCGAATTTACAGTTGCACAAGGAATGCTAATCACATGGCATTTTTCATCAATCCATTTAACACTACTATCGTCAACTTCAAGCCTTCCGTGTTCTAAAAAGATAAATGGATATTTATCCTTTACTTGAGGAAGCAATTCTCTGGCAACTTTAAGAAATATCGATCTCATAAGAATTTTTCACTACAGTTACGTAGCGCTCAGAGTAAAGTTTTCTAATACCAAATTGGAGCGGAACATCATTCAGCACCAAAACGTCGCCTTTATCTATCGAATTTTCCTGTAAAACGGAATAATCACAATATCGCCCCTTTACAGTTGCAATTTCCTTTGCTCTATCGACACACATTGCCTTATTTGAGTAGATTCCCTGAAAAATAATTTCCGAAGGAACACAACATTTTCTTCCTAAAAAGATCGGCCACACAGGTGATTTTAAAGACTCACTGACTTGATCTATAAGATCATTTGGAACTTCTAAATAAGCAGCATATGCCATATCTTGAAGGTAATAACGGTAAGTCAATTTTTGTCCTCCACCAACCGCTTTTTTACCTTCTGATGTTTTAGGTATCAACAATTTTTCCCATGTATCAGAATCATTATAATTAGCGCCTATCATATGAAAATCTTCTAAGGTTGAACTTGCTAATTGTGTCTTTTTAGGAAAAGCATCTACTTGCAAATCACTTTTGGAAAAGAGTTCAAGCAATTCTCTCTGCTCTCCACCTTTTCCCATAGCAGATAACACTATTCCCAAAACGCCTGATTTTGTTGGAAAAGAAACTGTTGTTCGTCTGTTAAACTTTGAATTAGCTCCCCAACTTTGTAAAGGAGCTTCTAACCACAACAAAACATAGCTCATGACTACAACACAGCCTCAATATCAGAAATCAAATCATCAATGGAATAATTGTCATTAAGGCCCCATTCTTTTTCTAATTTGCAAGAATAAAGAGACCCTAACAATTTTTGTTTTGTTTCAATCTGAGTTTTTAATTCATCAATACTTGGCTCTAAGTAGCCATTGCCTTTTGATCTAACAGGCTTTTCAAAGCTCAACTGCAAAGGTTGTCCGTTTCTTACAAGAACTTTTGCATAATCCCAAGTTGAATAAGCTGCCATTGTATTTTGTCTTGCGGAAGGAACAGCGATCAGCAATGCCTTAACAAAGGATTCTATTGCCTTTTCAATAGTATCTTTATCGGCATGAATATCTTCAATTCCTAAATTTTGGGCTAAGACACCTAAATCCAGACAAACATATCTATAATAAGTTGCTGAATTGAATTCTGTAGTTCCTAAATGAGCTGAACCTTGATCTGTTGTTGGTAAATCATCCAAAGCCGTAAAATAATCGATATCTGTAGATACTGCGTGTGTTGAAATTGCATGGTTAAATGAAGTTGCAGCTTCGATATTCATTTCACCGGCTTTAGCAACCATTCTTCCAAAAAGAGCTATATCTAAAGCATCTAAATTTTTATCCACATATTTCTTATCCAATTTAGATAGATCTTTTACATTGATTTTCTCTACATCAAAGTTTTTTTCTTTTGCATAATCAACAAACTTAGATAATTCATGCTCTGAAATAAAAATTAAAGTATCGTCTGAAAGTGCTTTTGCAATCATATCTGAACATGAAGAACATTGGTCTTCGGTTGCCCCTGCATTTTCTAAAGCATTTGATAACAGCTTCTGTAAATTTTTTGTTCTGATGCCTAACTTTATGCCAAATTCATGCATTGCCAAACGTACTTGACGTTTCCAACATTGAGAACTGACTCTTGCGCGATTTACGCCCCCTATCATTGTTGATTTTGGAGAGCCAACATCGTCTCGGTTTAAACAACTTACAGGGAAAGACTGTAAAATATGAAACTCTATCTTAGTATTGTTTAATTTTGTCATGGTAAAATCCTCTAATATTATAAATTTTGTATTACTTATTCGTTAGGAATAATCTGTAACAAACCGCAGCCAAAAGCCTTTTCTCGACCAATCCCATCAAATAACGCTGTTCTGAACTTGTCTTGGTCTTTTACTTGTAGCTCTCCAGATACTTCTGCTTTATTAATTGTTACTTTGTAGCCATGTTTATCTGTAAATATATCTGCATGTATATCATTAACTATGGCACTTTCTACCCAAAAGCCATTCTTTATTGCTTTTTCACAAAACCAAGACTTTACAGATTGAAAATCTTTTATCGGAACTATTTTTCCTTCTTTTTTTACTGTAGGATTTACTGTAATTTTGAATATGCATCTTTTAGCATTTAAGATCTTTTCAGGGAACTCAATCGAAGACCTATTTTTTAAGATACAAGGCATCACATCTTTTTTTGGTGCCTCACAAGATAAAATCACTATTCTGTTAAAAGCTCCTTTTGCAGATAATGTCCACAAAGGTAAGATTCTTTTAGACTCAGTTGATAAGATATCTTTTGAAAATTGATCGTACACAAGTCTATGAATAGAGTATGTATCTGTAATTTTGGCTCGAACAATAATCTCTGGAGTTAGTTGAATTTGGGTTAAATAATGTGGCATTGCTATTTCTCCATTAACTCTTCTTCTCGTGAACAGTTGTAAAACTGCATAGCCCACTTTCTTTTTGTTCTAGTTCTCCATTCTTCATAGTTAAATGAGCAAAGATCATCTAACAACTCCGCATAGTTGATAGACTTATCACTCTTACTTTGAACAAAAGTCATAATATGCCGAAAAATAAGGGCTAACTCTGTTAAGCTTTCACAAGAAAGCAAACGTCTAACCCTAAAATCATCCTTTTCTGACGATTTAGAATCCTCTTTTTCGACAGAAGACAATATTTGAATAAAACTAGATTTTCCGTTTTCATACTTTTTACTCCTAGCAATAGCTGCTGCTACCAAGCAATATGGAGTAAATTCTGAGCTTTTAGTTATGTCTAATCCAAACTTAACAAGAATAGTCATAACGTAAGGATCACTGTTTTTTAAATCAGACCTTCTAAGATGAGCTGCCGTAGCTCTATTTGAAGAGCACTGTTTGCAGATATATTCAACAAATTTCAAATTTCTTTCATTGTTACTTGCCATTCTTTATTCCCCAATTTGCTCATACTTACCGGTAAAGATCTGATGTCTTGACCATGCTTTTAACTGCTTAGAAGTATTACAAGGACAGGCTTCGTCATAGAGCTTTTTAGCAATCTGAGCAAACTTATGTCTTAGCATTTTTCTACCTTCTAAATCACAACATCTGTCGGAAATTTCTTGAGAAAATGGCTCAATATTTTCCCAAAATGAGTGAATGAACTTTTTTACTTGATCTTTTGACATATTTTTGTGGTTCTTATCTTGTTGTTTTGTCTTTTGAGGGTCTGTCAAATAACCTTCAATAGATGCATAAAGGCAAACTGACAATTTTTCTAAAGCATCTACTTCTTTTGAATAAAGACCATACCAAGCATCCGATAAGATATCTCCTTTATCCAACCATATGTAGCTATCTACGCTATCATCTCTGCCAGAGACCTTAAACTCACCGAAGCTCTTTGGAGTAACTTTTTGACCTGCAGACCATATTGCAATTGGCTCTAAATAGTCGCAAATTCTCTTTGAACACAACTGTAATTGAGCACAAAATACTTTATATTTAGAAAGAGAAATAAAAGACAAAATTGAAGGCAATGATCTCCAGGGGCTCTTTTCTGGATTTGACCATATTGCACTAATTTCTTTTTTTGATTTATCTATGGCTACAGAAGGATCGCTTACTCCATCTCTGTGATCTTGAAAAGACAACCCCTCTGTCAAGTACAAACCATCTTCTCTTAACCAGCAGAATCTTCCAAGGCTGACAAGCCTACCTAAAAGAGATTGTTTATATTCTTTTGCTATATCATCATCTTCACCACATGGCATTTTTTCCCATGGAGCAGTTCCCAATCCAGAAGGGAACATATTTAGTGATGTAATATCATTTAGCGTTAATAGATTTAGTCTTATTGACTCAATTAAATTTGTGCCGACAAAATATGAATGCATGTAGCCCAAAAAACTCAATCCTATTCCTACTTTGCCTGCCTTAGATTTGACATAACCTTTCGTTAACGAAAAGCTGTTATCTGTCTGCTTTCCTCCGAATGCAAAATTCATTTGTGAAATAAGAATTCTAGCTTTATCAGCATCTGACAAATCAAATGCAATTTCACTCTCCAAAGTTAGAACATTATTTCCTGATGCAACTTGAGGTAATACAGTTGAAAAATTTTTCAATTCAGTTTCATAATTGGCCAAAATAGGAAACTGCAAAAAAGGATTTTTGTCAGAATATAGAAAAAAGCTGTCATGCCATTTGTCTAGATATGAGTTGACCTTTGACACAAAATTTTCTTTAGAATAGTTTCGCCAGTCTTGATCATCTTTTGGAGTGTAGGCTGACTGAGCAATTGCCAGTAAAAGTTTAAATATTGACAGTTTTTCAATGACAGAGCCTCCTAGTTGTTTTATTTCTCTGTCAGAGAAAACTTGCTTTAAACTCACAAGCCCTTTATCTACAGTGGGAATCCACTTTTCATCAATAAGGTTAAAAGAATTAGTTGCCATTTTTCTTTACCACCTCCAATCCTTTCTCGTAAGAATATGTGTATATGTACTTTTCTTTTTCTTCAGCTAGCCCATTGAAATTCTTGAGTAAGCCTGAAGAAGAAATTATCATTATCGAAAGACTTGATTCTGCCGAAGAATCCTCCTTATCTCCCAAATAGAGATAATTTTCCAAGCCGAGTCTGATTGCTTGATCTTTAGTTATCTGAGAAGGAGATTTTGTTTGTTTACACTGAACTATATGCTTCATCAGTTCAATGGATATTTTTCTTGTCCCAGAAGACCTTCTGTCACATTTTTTTAAGATCTCGCACTTATTACCATCTAAAAATTCTATTTCTGTTTTGTCGTTGTTACATCTAATATCTGAAACAATCAAGATATTAGATTGAGATTCTGATGCATACCTAGTCGTTGCATTTTCATCACTGACTACAACACCTCTTTCTGCTACTGCGCTTCTAGCAAGAGATTTTAAAGCATCTATTCCTTTGCGATTTTTACTTCCAAAACGCAACTCTTGTAACATATTTTTATAATGAGGATTTGTTTCATCTCTTCGAATGTATGTTTCATCTATTAACTTTCGAATATCTGAAGGAATACTGATAGAGCCAGTATCAGCTTGTCGCTTAAAAACTTCTAATGATCTGCATAGAACATAGGGACTATAAACATATGAGGATGGGGCCAATGCGCTACCATTTGAATCAATGCAATCTCTAAGATCTGCGTCAACCATCCACATATCTGGCTTAGCACTTTCAGATCTTGCTGTTGAACCATGTCTCCATAGTCGACCTATTCTTTGTAAAAGCATATCTGTAGGAGCAAATCTGCTTACTAAAAAATCTGCATCTATATCTAACGACTGCTCAAGGACTTGAGTTCCTATTAATATTCTCCCATTTTTAGAACGAAATTCAGAAGATGTATTTTTGCCCAATAACTCAACCCAATAAGATTCTTTACGTTCCCTATCAATTGGCGTAAAGCGAGAATGAATTAGTCCACATTCGATGCCATTGTTTTTAGCCAAATATGCAATATCCATGTATGTGCTTTGAGCATCATCAACAGTGTTTTCTATCCATAAAATTTGTTGTCCATCTTTAGCTCTTTTTAAAACCTCTCTCCTACAATCTAAATAAGACTTAAATGCTAAATTTACTTTTCTATCAGGCACAGGTTTAATTACAACAGTTTCTCTTAATTCTTCTGAATTGCTATTTACATACGACATGACAGGGTAAGATGAAGTTTCTGACTCTCTTTTTAAAAGCTCACTTCTTCTTTGAACACTCAAGGTAGCACTTAAGATTATTACGGAACACCCAATGTTAATTAAGTGCTGAACCAAGCTGTCTAAAATAGATCCTGTGTAGCAATCATACGTGTGGACTTCATCAATGATTACAACCTTACCTGCCAACCCAAAACTTCGAACAAAAGAATGCCTAACGTTCATTACTGACAGCAATGCTTGATCTATAGTTCCTACTGCAAATGGATATAACAGACCTCTTTTGGCAGATGAAAACCATGATTTTCCTGGCATAGCATCGGCACCTAATGAATCTTGAACTAAGTGTGCAGTAGAATGTAGTAAAAGAGAGCGTTTTTCTGCATTTGTACCCTCAATAACTTTTGATAAAAAGTCAGAAAACCTTGTCCAAATCTTATTGGAGGTCAACTGAGTTGGTAAAGCAAAATAGATTCCTGAAGCTTGTTCTGTCACTAGCAGTTTGTAAGCAGCATAAAGAGCTAATTCAGTCTTTCCTAATCCCATTGGAGCTTCTACTACGTACACTCCAGGAGAGGTAATATCTTTTAATAAAGTGTCTTGAGTTTCATTTGGGGGAAAGCCAAATATATCTTTAAATGTTAAACTTTTCTTTATTTTGAATTTTCTAAATCCTGCACCTAGAACAGATTCTTTAATATTTTTTTCTACATCAGACGATGGATCGTCAAAATAAGCTCCTGAGCCAATCCAATCTGAAACGCATGTTAGACCACTTAATAGAGATAATTGTGCTGGGCTTAATCTTGCATCAAGGTTCATTCCATAGTAGTTGCATAGATTAAGATATTCATCTTTTCTTAGATTAGCCCAATAGTTTCCTCCAAAATCATCACTTCCTTCCTTTTTCAAATATGCAATTGGGTGCAATGATCCATGATGCTGACCGGCAATCATTGCAACCCCCTCATTAATGGCTTTTAAAACAGAATAGCTAACTGTAGGATGTCCCCCAAAAGATGATTCTTGAATTAGTTCATATGGAGCAAGTTCAGGATGACTAATTTTCCAAGAAGTCTTATCTATTGCCTTTGCTAACTTTAATTGGAATGATGGAGAAATTTTTCCTAAATCATGCACAGCAACTATCAAACTACTATTTTTAGGGAAAAGGTTGGCTACCCGTTTAGAACAAAAATCGTGTAATAAGACTTTTGCTATATTTCCAACTATTTTGCAATGACTATCTACAGTCTTGCCATAGTCTAATTTAGACATGTCTTTAGATAAGTAAGTTTTAGCATAACAGTTATCCAACGAAACCTTATCTTCAGATCCCTTTGTTATTTGAACAACTGTTTTTCTTCTGAGCATGATGTATCCTAAAAGCTGTAATCACATAGCTATCTATAAATAATATTTATAATAAATACATTTTTTTTAATATTTAGCAATACTTGTTGCAATATATCTTTTTAAGTTTTATTTAATAATAATTAAAATAGATACATATATCAATTATTCTATCATAATATTCTGCTAATGTCGTATCTTTAGATATTTTATAATTTCAAAAGATCTTTATGGCGAAATTATTTAAGCACACCAAGATCTCAATTTGATTAGGTTTTCTTAGTAATTTCAAATAAAAAGCTCAACTAGCTTGAGCGGTATTCTTTAACAGTTATTGTATTTGATATGTATAGTCTTTAGATCTATTAATTGTCTTTAAATTCCGTTATGATTGACTTGAACTTAAGGCATCAAGGGTAATTAAATGGGATTTATAGCAAGAATAGA
>Ga0256404_1011644_pt1 | contig 11692 bp, 10 predicted proteins | sample RumenRJG_01DNA_FD_185990 | JGI IMG/M metagenome (GOLD analysis project Ga0256404, IMG submission 185990) | Bovine rumen microbial communities from Lethbridge, Alberta, Canada - RJG_01 | ecosystem: Host-associated > Mammals > Digestive system > Stomach > Rumen | place: Canada: Alberta | collected... | reverse complement strand
GTCGGAGGTATGGCAGAGGTCTACAAGGGCGTCGACGTCATTGACAACAAGACAGTTGCGATCAAGATTCTGAAAAAAGAATATGCAGAGAACGAGGAGTTCCTCCGCAGATTCAGAAATGAGTCCAAGGCTATAGCCGTGCTCTCACACCCGAATATCGTAAAGATTTACGATGTCGGCTTTTCAGAAAAGATACAGTACATCGTCATGGAATACATCGACGGTATCACTCTCAAGGAGTATATCGAGGAGGAAAAGGTGCTCACATGGAAGGATACAGTCCACTTTGTGATACAGATACTCCGTGCGCTTCAGCATGCCCATGACAAGGGAATAGTCCACAGAGATATAAAGCCCCAGAACATTATGATGTTCACTGACGGCACTATAAAGGTCATGGACTTCGGCATTGCCAAATTCGCCCGTGAGGAGGGCAAGACTGCTACCGACCAGGCCATCGGCAGCGTTCACTACATCAGTCCTGAACAGGCAAGCGGCAGCGTTACCGACGCAAAGAGCGATATCTACTCCGTGGGAGTAATGATGTATGAGATGCTCACCGGAAAGAAGCCCTTCGACAGCGATAACCCTGTTGCGATCGCAGTTATGCATATGCACGATATCCCTGAGCGCCCGAGAGCTATAAATCCGGATATACCGGACGGCCTGGAGGAGATCGTTCTCAGAGCTATGGAAAAGGCTCCTGAGGACAGATACCAGACTACAGGCGATATGATAAAGGATATAGAGGCCTTCAAGGCTGACCCATCCATGACCTTCGGATATTATCAGGAGGAGGATGAGGAGGAGAACAAGGAGGATACCATCCACTTCAATGCTCTTTCTTCTGAAAACGGGGAAAAGGTCCTTGAACAGGAGCCTTCTTCCGCAGCTCCGGTCTATGCCGCAGCAGGTGCAGCTGCAGGAGCCGCTGCAGCAATGTACGGCGGACCTCAGGGTCAGCAGAGAGGCTATGGTATGCCTCAGCAGCCGGCAGGCCCCAGATATGCTACCCAGCCTCAGGGCTACTATGACGAGGATGATGAGGAAGAGGAAGAGGAGGAGCGCTCCTCACTGGTAATCCCTGTCCTGACAGCAGTAGTCGTGGTAGTTATCATTGTTGCCGTTATCTTCATCGCTACACTTCTCAGCGGCCTTTTCAAGAACAGCGGCAAGAAGAGCGACTATACCATGGAAGACTTCATCGGTATGGACTACAATGAGGCACAGAGCAAGTACGGAAACAGCATACAGTTTGAAGTTGAAGGCTCGGAATATAATGAGCTTCCTGAGAACGCTATCATATGGCAGTCTATCGAAGAGGGTACCCCGTTCAATAAGGGTGATGTACTCAAGGTAAAGATCAGTAAGGGTATGGAAAATGTTGAAGTACCTAATGTTGTGGATTTCAATCAGGAGCTTGCCAAGGAACAGCTTACGCTGAGAGGACTTGGCTGCACCATAATACAACAGTCCGATCCTAAGGTCGAAAAGGGCAAGGTCATAAAGACAGAGCCTAAGGCCGGCGAAATGGCACACAGAGGTTCAAAGGTAATCCTCTATGTCAGCATGGGTGCAAATCAGGGACAGCTTGAAGTCAAGGACTATAAGGGCATGATGATCGAAGATGCTCTTGCAGATGCTTCATACAGAGGACTTAAGGTAAAGACTGAGCCTCAGGCTTCCTACGAGGAAGAAGGCAAGGTCGTAGATCAGAGCATCAAGCCTAAGGAGAGAGTTGACGAGGGTACAGAGATCATCCTCTATGTCAGCAACGGTAAGGATCCTGACGGCGAGATCCCATTCAAGATCAGCTTCCCGTCAGATGCAGTAGGCCGTTACGTTATCGACTATATCCTCCTTGATAAGGACGGAAAGCGTGATACTACAAGCTCATCTGTAATATTCCTCCCCGATTATCCTGACTATGAGCAGGTAATATCCGGTTCAGGAGAAAATGTTCAGGTAACAGTTAAGCTTTCAAACCTCAACAATAATTCAAGTGCTACACTTGGTTCTTATCTCTTCAACTTCGCTACAGGAAGCATTACAGTCCAGAGCGAGGATATCAGAGGCGCATTCCAGCAGGTAGGAGCATTCCCGGAGCCTGAAACAGATCCTCCGACAGAATATATCGCACCTACAGATCCGCCTTATGTTGAGCCTGATACACAGGCACCTACAGCAGATCCTTCATGGCAGCCCGGTGTTAACGGCGAGTATGACGCAAACGGCGTCTGGGTACCTTATGTTGAGTTCCAGAACGGCGAATGGGTATACAATGAAGAGACCGGCCAGACAACATGGCAGTGGTATTGATGAGTAATAGCAATACAAGCGGAATAATAACAAAATGCTTAGGGGGACTCTATACTGTAGAGTCCCCTGACGGCATATATGAGTGTAAAGCAAGAGGAGTTTTCCGCAACCGTGGGATAAGTCCCTGCGTGGGAGACAGCGTGACACTGGAAAATGGTGTAATAAGTGAGATAGCTCCACGCAAAAACAGTATAATCAGACCTCCGCTTGCAAATCTTGACCAGCTTATATTTATAGTCTCCACCTGTTCTCCTGCACCGAATTATCTGATACTGGATAAATTCATTGCGATCGCAGAATATAAGGGCATCCGTCCGGTGGTGGTGATTACAAAGACCGATCTTGGCGACAGCTCTCCTATCCACGAGATCTACGGCGGGATAGGTATTGATGTACTTGATGTGGACTACAGCCGTCCGGAGACCGTGGAGGCGGTGAGGGAGCTCCTTACAGGGAAGATAAGCGCTTTCACAGGCAATTCCGGAGCAGGAAAGTCTACGCTTCTCAATGCAGTTGATCCTACACTGAATATCCCCACCGCAGAGATAAGCAAAAAGCTTGGCAGAGGCCGTCATACTACCCGCCACGCAGAGCTCTACAGGCTTTCCGGAGGCGGATACATAGCTGATACTCCGGGCTTTTCGACCTTTGAGACTAATCGCTACGATATCATCCGCAAAGAGGAGCTTGCAGACTGCTTCCGTGAGATGAGAGATTTTACAGGTGACTGTCAGTTCCGTGACTGCTCCCATACCTGTGAGAAGGGCTGTGCGGTGCTGGAGGCACTGGGCAGGGGAGATATCCACAAGAGCCGCCATGAGAGCTACTGTGCTATGTATGATGAAGCAAAACAGCTGAAGGAGTGGGAACTGAAATGAAAAGATGCCATATTTTCGCCGGCGGTGACCTTGGAAATATCGACAAGCATTGGTTCCCTGACCACAGCGGATACATTATTTGCGCTGACAGCGGCTATAAACACGCAAAGCAGCTGGAGCTTCGGCCTGATGTCATAGTAGGAGACTTTGACTCCTACAGCGGCAGCCTTCCGGAGGACTGCGAGATAATACGCACCGTCCCTGAGAAGGACGACACAGATACTCTTATGGCTCTAAAAATAGCCATAGAGCGTGGATATGACCTGATATACCTTTACGGCGCACTTGGAGGTCCGAGATTTGACCATGCATTTGCCAATATCCAGACCATGATATATGCCCGTGAACATGGGGCAAATCTGATGCTTATAGGTGATGAGAAGGTTTATCTTCAGGGGCCGGGCGAGGGGATGTATCCTAAAAAACACGGCGACAAGTATTTCTCGGTTTTTGCCATTACTGAGACTGTGATGATAAAAAGTCTCAGGGGAGTGAAGTACCCCCTTGAAAACTACGGTATGAAGAGGTCCTTCCCCATAGGAGTAAGCAACGAGATAATTGAAGAACAGGCCTTTCTCGACATAGAGAGCGGACTTGCTCTGGTGATACAGTCCTGATGTAACAATATTCCTTTCTCTGAATATAATGGAGTATAAACCGTTTAAGGAGGAAAATGTCATGAAGGTAGTAGTCATAAAGAGCCCGAAAATAATCTCAGGGATATTAAGAGCAATATTCCACATCAAAAAAGATGAATCTGAACAGTGAAGAACTGGGCGTACATTATGTACGCCTTATTTTTTGCTGAGATGCGGATATCGGTCCGGTTTTTTATTGGTAAAATTTGAGATTATCAATTAATTTATTCAATGCTCTTGAAATCTGAAAACAGATGTGATATAATTAATTGTAAGTGTGCATATGCACAAATTATTATTACGAAAAGAGGAAATATAATGCCTGCTAATATTGTTGTCGGAACTCAGTGGGGAGACGAAGGAAAGGGTAAGATCATTGACATAATCTCTTCCCGTGCTGACGTTGTTGTTCGTTCTCAGGGCGGTAATAATGCCGGCCATACAGTCGTTAACAACGGCGAGGTCTATAAGCTCCACCTCATTCCTTCCGGTATTCTCTATCCCGATACTCTCTGCCTTATCGGCGCTGGAGTAGTTCTCGATCCTAAGGACTTCATCGGCGAACTTGACAGCCTTGCTGAAAGAGGTATAAAGACTGATGGACACCTTAAAGTGGATCCCCGTGCACATATCGTTATGCCGTGGCATATAGCTCTTGACGGTCTCTCAGAGGCTTTCAGAGGCGGTAAGGATATCGGTACTACAAAGAGAGGTATCGGCCCTACATATATGGATAAGTATGAGAGATGCGGCATAAGGATGTATGACCTTACACACCCTGAGGTGCTTGCTGAAAAGATACAGTCCACAGGCAGACTTAAGAATAAGATAATCACAGAAGTTTACGGCGGAGAGCCCTTTGACCTTGACGCTGTTACTAAGGAGTACACAGAGTACGGAAAGAGACTTCTTCCTTATATGGACGATGTTTCTGTTCTTACATTTGAGGCTGACAAGGCCGGAAAGACTATCATGTTCGAGGGGGCTCAGGCTACTCTCCTTGATATCGATTTCGGTACATACCCCTATGTTACATCTTCACATCCCCTCTCAGCAGGCGTATGTGTAGGTACAGGTGTCGGCCCCAAGGTAATCACAAACATAATCGGTGTAGCAAAGGCTTATACTACCCGTGTGGGCAAGGGACCTTTCCCCACAGAGCTGGATGATGAGATCGGCGACCAGATCAGAAACGTAGGCGGTGAATTCGGTACAACTACCGGCCGTCCCAGAAGAACAGGCTGGTTCGATGCAGTTATCGTTCGCCACTCAGTTAGAGTAAATGGCCTTGACAGCCTTGCTATCAATAAGCTGGACACTCTTGCAGGCCTCGATACACTTAAGGTGTGCGTTGCTTACAAGAAGCCCGACGGAACTATCACAGAAAACTTCCCGCCCACTCTCGAAGAGCTGGAGGGCTGTGAGCCTGTTTACGAGGAGTTCCCCGGTTTCAATGAGGATATCTCAAAGTGCAGGAGTTTCGATGAGCTGCCGGAGAACTGCCGCAGCTATATCGCCCGCCTTGAGGAACTCGTGGGATGCCACGTAAGTATGGTTGGAATCGGCCCCGACCGTGCTCAGATTCTTGAAAGGTAAAATGAGGATATTAAGAAAATTTTTTGCAGTTGCTGCTGCGCTGACTTGCCTTGTCAGCGCAGCTCCCGCATATTCAGCGGTATCTTATATCTCCGCTTCGGCTGCTCAGGAGGCGGCGGCTTCCGCCTCGGCTGTGCAGGTCTTTGCTTCTTCTGAAGAGGCAGCAGAATACCTGAGGACACAGCTGGTGCAGAGAAATCCGGAAGTTACTCTTACTCTCTCAAGCAAAGAGGGACTTACCGGCGGAGAACTCATGAATAAGATAGTCGATCTTGCTGTCGCAGAAACAGGTGTCAGCAATGAGGGGGATTATCTTCGCATGAGTATGGCTGGCCACGGCGGATATATCCGCTCTACGGCAAATTCTGTCACTCTGGATATAAGTATCGATTACTATACCACCGCAGAACAGGAGAAGTATGTGTCCGACAGGATAGCAAGCATACTCTCACTTCTCAGACTCAGCGGTAAGTCTGATTATGAGAAGATCCTTTCTGTATACAAATGGGTCACAGCAAATGTGGCATATTCAGAGGACTTTGAAAATGATATAGTCTATACTGCTTATGGCGCTCTCCACAACGGAGCAAGTGTCTGTCAGGGCTATGCTCAGCTCACATATCGAATGCTCAGGGAACTGGGTGTCAATGTCCGCATGATAACCGGTACAGGTACCGGCGGCGGAAATCATGTGTGGCTGATAGCAGAGGCTGACGGCTGGTATTATTATATCGACCCTACCTACGATGGTGGAATGGCTCCGGCAGATTTCATGTTCTTTATGAAGGGAACAGAGGATTTTGATCTGGGTGCTGAGAAACACGTTCCCGGCTATGGAGATCCTAAATTGCCTCATCTTGAACCCAATTACCATTCTGAGGAGTTTGCTTCTGCCTATCCTATACACGATACGGCATACGATATCTCCTCTCCTGCATACCGGCTTATCCCCGGTGATGTGGACCTGAACGGAATGTTAGACGCTTTTGACAATACAGCGCTAAGACAGGGAATGCTCTATGGCTTCAACACTGACAGAGCAAGGCTTGCCGCTGATATTGACGGAGACGGCTATGTAAAAATAAATGATCTTGTACTTCTCCAGTCATTTCTGACAGGAAAGATAAGAGAATTTCCGGAATAAAAACAAGGCCTGAGCAGCCGTAAGGCCTCAGTAATACAGATCTATGAAGATGATAAGATGTATTTCTGCTATAGCAGCGGCAGTTATGCTGCTGGTATGGCCGGCGGGACAGTGCTATGCACAGTATGTGCCGCAAGCTGCGGTATATGAGCAGAATGTCAGTTCACGGGCTGCTTTGCAGTTCGAGAACAACGATAGTGCCGCAGAATATCTCCGCAGCGAAATGAAAAAACATTCAAAGGAGATAAGCTTTTCGTATCCGGTGCCCTTTGAAAAAGCAGAAGGCTTTTTCGAGGATCTTCTTGACAGCGTTTTTGTCGAGACAGGCAGAGGTACAGAGGGGGATTATCTTCGTTACAGCATAAAGGAGATAAACTATCATTATTCAGGCAATTCCAAAAAAGTCACATATACCGTTAATATAGAATATCTCACTAACGCTTCCCAGGAAAGCTATGTCAGCAAAAGAGTCAGTGAGATACTTAATAGTCTGGATCTGAATAATAAAAATGATTACAGCAAGCTGTTTTCCATTTATGACTGGATAGTGAGAAATGTCAGCTATGCGGATAGTCTCACAGGCGATGAAGTCTTCACAGCTTATGGGGCGCTTGCTGATAAAAAGGCAGTGTGTCAGGGCTTCGTTCAGCTGTTCTACAGGATGACTATGGAAGCAGGTATCTCATGCAGGATCATCGGCGGAACAGCTGATGGTGTGAATCACGTCTGGGTCATTGCCGGTATCAACGGCAGATATTATCTGCTGGACCCTACCTGGGACAGCAGCTTCAAAGGAACGAACAAGCTGTTCTTCCTGCGAGGCACCAGCGATTTTGATGAAGGCTCCCCGGAATCCCTTCATGTTACAGGTGTTGCCGGTGATTCAAAGCTTTATCCGGATTATAATTCTTCCGGATTCAAAAAGCTGTATCCCATATCGTATAAGAAGTATTCAGTCAGCGACACTCCGTCCGGATACAGTCTCGGAGATATCAATGGCGACGGAGTTATTGACGGCACTGATGCTACTCTTGTGCTCAGAGCCTACGGACAGCTTAGCTCCTATGGCAACTGTGGTATGCCGTCTCTTCAGAGAGTTGCCGCAGATGTTAATTCCGACGGAGCTATTGACGGCACAGACGCTACAATAATACTTAAGTATTTCTCTTATACACTGGCAGGCCACAAGATATCCTTTACGGATTTTCTTCGCCGCTGAACAGTGAACTTAACCGCTCCGGCGGGCGGTAATAATACGAGGTGAAAAAGATGAACAATGAAAACAGCTTTGGCGGTTCACCGCTGGACGATATAGAGTACACAGCTCCACAGCCAAAAAACGAAGGCCCTACCGGAGTTGCTGCACCTGTGCTGGATGATATCGACTATGTTGCCCCGACTGCAAAGAAGGGCGGTCCTACCGGAGTTGCTGCACCTGTCCTTGATGATATGGACACCTATACTCCCCAGAGCCAGAAAAAAGGCGCTCCCACAGGAGTTGCAGCACCTGTACTTGACGATGATATGTCTTATAACAGCTCGGCAGAGCCTTCAAAACCAGAGCAGCTGGTGCTTTCAGATGAGGATATAATCAACGGCCTTACCCCAGAGCTCCTTGAAACATTCAATAAGCTTCCGCCTGAGAATCAGAAAAAGGTCCTTGATATGAGAAGAGCTCAGCTTGGAGCAGTAGCTCCTGCACCTGTTGTAACAGCGCCTGTGCTTGATGAGGACAATTATGTTCCGCCTCCGAAAAAGGAGGAGCCGGTACAGCCTGCTGAGCCGGTGACAGCTCCCATACTTGATGATGCTCCCGAGCCGACAAAGTATGTTCCAAAGTTCGTGGATGAGGACCTGGAGAGAGCTAAGCAGGAGGCCTCCAAGAAGGCAGTCGCAGCTCAGCTCGTATCGGAGCAGAAGGACTCCAAGGAGAGCCTCAGAATGATGATACAGCTCAAGGAAGAGCGTCAGGCAGAGCTTGCACAGAAGGGATTCAAGCTTGCAATAATAGCCTGCCTTATCGGAATAGTTGCAGCAGTTGCTTTCTATCTGCTCTATTCAGGACAGCTCGGTCTCAAGTATAAGGACGGCATGAGCGGTATCAGTTCTACAATAAGCAATTCCGCACTGTATTTTGCTATAGCAGCAGGAGCCTGCTCAATACTCCTTATAACAGGAGTAGGATTTGTGAAATCTCTTTCGTCCCTGGTATTCCTTGTTATGGGAGTCGTCCAGATATTCCCGGGAATAGTCATGATACCTCAGCATGAGGGCAGCATGGCTCTTGTAGCAGTGCTGTATGCAGTGGCTATTATCTGTACGGTTGTAGTGTTCTTCATGCTTTCGGGCAGTGAGGCAATAGGACAGTTCTTTAAAAAGAAAGAATAAAAATGATCCGGAGAAGTCATTAAAGAGAATGGCTTCCCCGGATTTTTTGTGATAAATAAAAGGCCCCTGTAAAAACACAGGGGCTTAGTTTAGCTGATAAACCTTATACTGAGAGTACCCGGAGGGGCTCTCTGAATAATAATGCTTATCCAACTGCAGAAGATCAGATCCCACAGTCCTCATAGTCCTTCCATTTTTCGATGTAAAGCTTTTCGTTCCAGTTTCTGTACATGATGTAGCTGACTGAAGCGAGCATCAGAAAAATAGCTCCAAGCAGAGGGAGAGAATCAATAAAAAATCTGCGTGTAGTATCAATCTGTCTTTTTCTCATAATTACCTCCTTTCCACCCATAGGGATATATGATTTGAGGGGCAGAATCTTCCGCCCCTCTGACAGATCATAAAAATCACTCGGCTGTTTCAGCATCAGCTGCCGGAGCAGCACCGCCGTTCATCTCAGCCATAAGTCTTGCAAGTTCAGCATCTACCTTAGCGTCTGACTCGATCTGAGCGAAGGTATCGGAAAGGTCATCCTTATCCATGCCTGCGATCTCAGAGAAAGCAGCAGCTTCAGCTTCCTTGCGCTCGATCTTCTCTTCCATTCTGTCGAACTTCTCCAGAGCAGAATTTCCGTCGAATCCGCCTGCGGACTTAGCAAGGCTCTTCTGAGTGTCAGCCATCTGTGAACGTGCGATAAGCATAGCCTGACGGGACTTAGCCTCGTCCAGCTTGGACTTGAGCACTTCTACCTGATTGCCGATAGCCTCTGTCTGAGCGGAGATAGAATCGTACATCTCCTTGTAGTTGTTAACATCCTCATCAGCCTTTACCTTCTTGGCAAGAGCCTGCTTGGCAAGATCTGCATTACCCTGAGAGAGTGCAGCCTTAGCCTTGGACTCCCAGCTTGCAGATACCTTCTGAGCTTCGAGGTACTTCTTTTCAGCGAGGCGCTCGCTTGCCTTAGCCTTTCCATAGTTCTGGGTAGCCTTGGTGAGCTCCTGCTGCATATCAATAATTATCTGCTTGACCATCTTCTCAGGGTCTTCAGCCCTGTCGATGAGGTCGTTGACGTTAGCCTTGAGCAGATCACTTAATCTTCTGAAAATTCCCATAATTAATCCTCCTGTTTCATGGTTGTTTGTGAAGCAAAACGGTCCCCTTATCACCGCTGCTATAAATATTATAAATTAAAAAAGCAAACTTGTCAATAGGCAGGGTATCGATTTCATCAAATTTTCATTGTTGTTACAAAATGATTCTGAGCAAAATGTCATCAGAATAGAGCAGGGGGGAGTATTTTTCTGAGATCAGAGCTCCTCGGATTCGACTTCATCGATGTATTTTCCCAGCTCTTCAAGGGATATTCCCTTGGATTCGAGGGGCTCGTCCTCGTTTATCCTGAGGAGCTTTTCACGCAGGTCAAGCATTTTCTTTCTGCGTTCATATGCGTCCGCATTCATAACGATAAGATCAGGCTGACCCTCTTTAGTCAGCTTCAGCGGTTCGGAGGTGATATTGCAGAGCTTTACGAAAAGATCGTAATTTGCGCTGAAATCCTCGTGCTTAATTGAGATCATATATTTAGCTCCTTTCGGGATAATAGCCTTGCAGGCATATCGGGTCACAGGTTTTTGAAAGTACGCTGATAAGCCCTCAGCCTTTGAATTTTATTGTACAACAAATGCGCTGAAAAGTCAAGATTAAAAAGCTGATGCTTCAAAGGTATGGGATATGTTGACTATTCGCGCGGACTCGTGATAGCAAAAAGCGCAAAATGTCAGTTAATAAGTATTATATGTCATTGAAACATAATGACATATGATGTATACTGTATACAGAAAGAGAATTCCGGCAGAATAGGGAAATGCCGGAACACTGAGCAAAGTTAAGACATGGATTATTACGAAGCAGATCCTCATGCTGGTTGGAGAGCAGCTTGAGGCAGTGAAACATTCAGGAGATATTAAAAGGCGCAGCCGCATATAAAGCAAAAAATGATCCGGAGTTTTAGGCGGCTCCGGAAAAGAAAAAGCTTATTGCTCCTGCGCCGGAGAGTGCTTTTTTGACACTCAGCAAGCGTGCAAATCAATTCTGTTGTGTGGTGAGCACAGCACTTGCTCACTGTACATAGCAGCCATGGACACATTACCCTCGTCAAAATTGTACAAGTCAGTACAGTTTTTCGGGATAAGCCGTGGAAATATGCCACCTCTCACCGGGGGCTGAAAACCTCCGGATTCCCTAATATAATGATATAATGAAAAAAGGAGCTTCCCTATAGCTCCTTTTTTCATTCTATACCTCCTCACGAATTCTCGCTGAGGTAAAGACCTATCCTGCTGTTGAGCATATCCACACATTCATCAGCGGACTTTTCACCGTTTAGGACAGCGGTGTACTCCTCCTTGATAATATCGTCAAGCATGGTATCATAGTAGGGCTCAAAGGTTACGTTATCAAGGTAGCTGAGAAACTGGTCTATCTGCTCCTGCGACATACTGAAAGTCCCCTGACCTGAGTGGGAGGAAGCATTCTGATAAATGGTACCAGCTTTGTATTTATAGTTCCCGGTAGTTACAGCATGAGCGCTGTCCCTGATGACTGGGATGCCGCTGGACAGGGCAATGCTTTCCTGAGCATCAGAACTGAACAACTCGCTTATGAACTCCCATGCCTCTTCCTTATGGGGACTTGTGGACATTATCCCCACCATTGCACTGATATTTGTA
>Ga0256404_1011643_pt1 | contig 11692 bp, 5 predicted proteins | sample RumenRJG_01DNA_FD_185990 | JGI IMG/M metagenome (GOLD analysis project Ga0256404, IMG submission 185990) | Bovine rumen microbial communities from Lethbridge, Alberta, Canada - RJG_01 | ecosystem: Host-associated > Mammals > Digestive system > Stomach > Rumen | place: Canada: Alberta | collected... | reverse complement strand
GTGTCTGATACTCAACGTGTGCTGTGGAAATGGTGATTCCTCTTTCCTTTTCTTCCGGAGCCTTATCGATCTGATCAAAGGCTACGTCCTCACCGAGGTTATATCTCTGGTGAAGTACTGTTGTGATTGCCGCTGTAAGAGTTGTCTTACCATGGTCAACGTGGCCGATGGTTCCGATGTTAATATGCGGCTTATTTCTTTCGAATTTCTGCTTTGCCATTTTTACTCTCCTATTTACTCGTGTTAATCTTATCGACTAAATTATCCGGCAGCTTATCAAAGTGATCGAACTGCATTACATAAACGCCTCTTCCCTGAGTCTTTGATCTCAGATCCGTTGCGTATCCGAACATTTCGGCTAGTGGCACCTGGCCTCTAATGGCAACGGCACCAGCGTTCATGTCGGAACCTTCTATGCGACCACGGCGAGAACTAAGATCACCGATTACGTCGCCCATGTATTCTTCAGGAACCGTAACTTCAACCTTGAAGATTGGCTCGAGAAGAACCGGTTTTGCTTTCTGTACGGCTTCACGGAATGCCATGGAAGCAGCAAGTTTAAATGCCATTTCCGATGAGTCAACTTCGTGATACGAACCGTCGTACAGCTCTACGCCCACATCTACAACCTGGTATCCAGCGATTGGACCGGTTTCCATAGCGGCCTTGATTCCCTCTTCGATAGGTCCGATGTATTCCTTAGGAATAGCACCACCCACGATAGAGTTAACAAATTCGAAGCCGGAGCCTGGGTCTCTCGGATAAACCTTGATCTTGACGTGGCCGTACTGACCGTGACCACCTGACTGCTTTGCGTATTTGTGATCCACATCGGCTGTCGTAGTGATTGTTTCCTTGTAGGAAACCTGTGGCTTACCTACGTTGGCCTCAACCTTGAACTCACGAAGGAGTCTATCTACGATGATCTCCAGGTGGAGCTCACCCATACCTGCAATGATGGTTTGTCCCGTGTCTTCGTTTGTATAAGTCTTGAAGGTTGGATCTTCTTCTGCTAGCTTGGAAAGTGCTACGCCCATCTTTTCCTGACCAGCTTTGGTCTTAGGTTCGATAGCGATTTCGATAACAGGATCCGGGAACTCCATTGACTCCAAGATGATTTCCTTCTTTTCGTCACAGAGTGTATCACCGGTTGTTACGTCTTTTAGACCTACTGCTGCAGCGATATCTCCTGCATAAACCTTCTCAATTTCATTACGCTTGTTAGCGTGCATCTGCAGAATTCTTCCGATTCTGCCCTTCTTGCCCTTTGTTGAGTTATATACGTAAGAACCTGATTCCAGAGTTCCTGAATATACTCTAAAGAAGGCAAGCTTTCCGACAAATGGATCCGCCATGATCTTGAATGCGAGAGCGGCAAACGGCGCTTCGTCCGATGCAACTCTCTCGTCTTCCTGACCATTGAATGGGTTGATACCCTTAATCGGCGGAATGTCGAGTGGAGATGGCATATAGTCAACAACTCCGTCCAGCATCATCTGAACGCCTTTGTTTCTGTAGGCTGAGCCACAGAATACTGGAACCATCTCGCAAGCGATAGTCTGCTTTCTGATTGTGGATTTAATTTCCGCTTCAGAAAGTTCTTCGCCATCCAAAAACTTCATCATGAGCTCCTCATCACATTCAGCGACAGATTCAATCATCTTGTCGTGCCATTCCTTTGCCATGTCCTTCATGTCTTCAGGAATGTCGGTGATTTCAAACTTTTGACCAAGCTCGTCTTGATAAATTTCGGCTTTCATGGTAATCAAATCGATTATGCCCACAAAAGTTTCTTCTGCTCCTATAGGAAGTTGAACAGGAACGGCATTTGCCTTTAGTCTGTCCCTGACCATATCCACAACCCTGAAGAAGTTTGCACCCATGATATCCATTTTATTTACGAATATCATTCTCGGTACACCGTACTTCTCGGCCTGACGCCATACGGTTTCCGACTGAGGCTCTACACCACCCTTTGCACAAAGAACGGTTACTGCACCGTCAAGTACTCTGAGCGATCTCTCAACTTCTACCGTAAAGTCAACGTGACCCGGTGTGTCTATGATATTAATCCTATGATTCTTCCATTGTGCGGTAGTTGCAGCAGAAGTAATGGTAATACCACGCTCCTGTTCCTGCTCCATCCAGTCCATCTGGGCGGCACCATCGTGGGTTTCGCCTATCTTATGTGTCTTTCCGGTGTAGAAAAGGATTCTTTCCGTTGTCGTGGTCTTACCGGCATCGATATGCGCCATGATACCGATATTTCTCGTTTTCTCTAAAGAAAACTCTCTGCCAGACATCTTCTTACTCCTTACTACTAACTCTTACTACCACCTGAAATGAGCAAATGCTTTATTGGCTTCTGCCATTCTATGTGTATCTTCTCTCTTCTTTACGGCTGCGCCCTGTTCATTGGCTGCATCCATAAGTTCCTTGGCAAGTCTGTCGGCCATGGTTCTCTCGCCTCTTGCTCTAACAGCTGCTGTGAGCCATCTGAGAGCCAGAGTCTGTCTTCTTTCAGGTCTTACTTCGATTGGAACCTGATAGTTAGCACCACCGATTCTTCTTGCCTTAACTTCTAATACAGGCATGATATTGTTCATTGCCTTTTCAAATACGTCCATCGGTTCTTCACCGGTAGCTGCCTTGATGTTGTCAAAGGCGCTATACACAATGTTCTGTGCAACACCCTTCTTACCATCGAGCATGATGCTGTTGATAAGCTTTGCAACAACTACGCTACCGTAAACCGGATCCGGAAGTACGTCACGCTTAGGCGTGTTACCTTTTCTTGGCACTTCTCTCTTCCTCCTTCTTACGTTCAGGGTACTCGACTCTAGTCACAGACAGATGATGCCTGCTTCTAAGCCGCGGGCGCCAAAATTTATATATTGGCGACCTTATCCCGTTTACGATCTTACAATTAACTTACGTTGGTCGCGATTCTTATCGCGTGCCCTGTCTTACTTCTTAGGTCTCTTCGCACCGTACTTGGAACGAGCCTGGTTTCTTCCGTCAACGCCGGCTGTATCCAGTGTTCCTCTAACAATGTGATATCTTACACCCGGAAGGTCTTTAACTCTTCCGCCTCTGATAAGAACCACGCTGTGCTCCTGGAGGTTGTGACCAATACCAGGAATGTACGCTGTTACTTCAATACCATTAGTAAGACGAACCCTGGCAACCTTACGAAGCGCTGAGTTAGGCTTCTTAGGTGTTACAGTCTTAACGGAAGTGCATACGCCTCTCTTCTGAGGTGAATTAACATCTGTAGCAACACGTCTAAGTGCATTCATACCCTTACCGAGAGCCGGTGCTGTTGACTTCTTAACCGTATCAGTTCTGCCCTGGCGTACTAATTGATTGATTGTAGGCATTTAAGATCTCCTTTCTCTAAAAATTTGTTATTTTACAGCCAAAGACCCCGATTGGATTCGGGGCCCATTTTGGCCAAAAACCGAGTGATATTTTATCACAAAAGACTCAGTTTCGCAAGGAATATTTCCCTACTCGTCTATGTCTCCTGAGCCCTCAACTTCAGCAGCAAAGGCCTCATTTACGATGGACATCATATCCATCTCCTGAATATCGTCCTTTTCATCGGACTCAGCCTGCTGTCTCTCGCGCTCTGCTTCCTTTGCAGCCTTGATTGCTGCAGCCTCAGCGGCACGCTGTTCTTCGAGCTCTCTCATATACTCATCGATGTATGCCTGATTTTCACCGTAGTCAAGATTTACATTTCTGTACATCTTCATACCGGTTCCTGCAGGTATGAGCTTACCGATGATTACGTTCTCCTTAAGTCCGAGGAGCTTGTCGTTCTTACCCTTGATAGCGGCATCCGTAAGGACTCTTGTTGTTTCCTGGAAGGATGCTGCGGAGAGGAATGAACTTGTTGCAAGCGATGCCTTGGTAATACCAAGAAGTGTCTGCTTGCCTGTTGCTCCAATTCTTCCCTCGGATTCAGCAATCTCGTTAGCTTCTTCGAGTTCCTGACGTGAGTACATGCTTCCCGGAAGAAGCGTTGTCTCTCCGGAATCCTCAATCTTATACTTCGAGAGCATTTGGCTTACGATTATTTCAATGTGTTTATCGTTGATATCTACGCCCTGGCTCTTATATACACCATATACTTCCTTGAGCAGATAGTGATATACGCCCTGAACTCCGTTGAGTTCCATGATTTCGTGCGGATTCAGAGGTCCAACCGTGATATTGTCTCCTGCCTTGACCTGCTGTCCCTTTGTTACGGCAAGTACTGCACCGGAGGTTACAGGGTATGTATCCTCGCCCGTTCCGTCAGCATATCTTACAACGACTTCGCGCTTCTGGTCTGCACGATCTCTTACTTCGGTTACTTCACCGTCGTGCTTGCAGATTTCAGCGCATCCCTTTGGCTTTCTGGCCTCAAAGAGCTCTTCTACTCTTGGAAGACCGGATGTGATATCTGATCCTGCTACACCACCCGTATGGAATGTACGCATCGTCAGCTGTGTACCAGGTTCACCGATTGACTGAGCAGCTATGATACCAACCGCCTCACCTACGTTTACAGGTTCACCTGTTGCGAGGTTTCTGCCGTAGCATTTAGCGCAGATACCGGTTTTGCTCTTACAGGTCATTGCTGATCTGATAAATACAGAATCGATTCCCGCTTCATCAATAGCCTTGGCCTGCTCATCAGTGATTTCAGTATTCTTTTCAACGATTACCTTGCCGGTCTTTGGATCTACGATATCGTTAAGGCTTGTACGTCCTGCGATACGCTTCTCAAGCGACTCGATAACTTCGTTGATGGTAACAACAGATGCGATGTCAGCCTTTGTCATAGCTGCAACTGTTTCTGCTGTTATTTTTCCGTATTTTTCAAGGATTACCTTGCCGCTCTTTGGATCGATGATGTCGCTTGCGCACATACGTCCAACGAGTGCAGTGGTAAGATCCATGGCTTTGTCTGCATTCATCCTCTTTGCAGGAATCTGCATTACTTCTTCGCCTGCAACAAAGGCCTTAACCTCTACGCCGCCTTCGCTTCCGCAGTCGATATCTCTAACGATTACGTTATGCGATACATCTACGAGACGTCTTGTAAGGTATCCTGAGTCCGCTGTACGAAGAGCTGTATCGGCAAGTCCCTTACGCGCACCGTTACTGGAGATAAAGTATTCCAGTACGGAAAGTCCTTCACGGAAGTTAGCCTTAATCGGAATTTCTACGGTATGACCTGTAGCTGTAGCCATAAGTCCACGCATACCACCGATCTGACCGATCTGCTTTTCACTACCACGGGCACCGGATGTAGCCATGATGTTCAGGTTGTTGCTTGGTTCAAGTGACTTCATGAGTTCGGATGTAACCTTGCTCGTAGTCTTGTTCCAAATATTTGTTATTCCTTCGAGACGCTCAGATTTTGACAGACGACCCATACGGTATGCGTTCTCCCATTTATCAACCTGAGCCTGTGCTTCGTTTACGATCTGCCATTTTGTCTCAGGAATCTTCATGTCGTCGATACCGATTGTTACGGCTGCCTTTGTGGAATACTTGTATCCCATCGACTTGATATAGTCGAGCATCTTTACGGTACCTGTATTTGCATGAACGTGGAAGCATTTGTCTATGATTTCACCGAGGCGCTTCTTGTCGCAAAGGAAATCGACTTCAAGTGCATACGGATCTTTCTTTCTATCGACAAATCCGAGATCCTGCGGAAGTCCTTGGTTATAGATGAATCTACCTACGGTTGATTCAACCATCTGTCCTCTTACATCCTTTGGACCTGCGAATCTTCTTACCTTGACCTTGGCATGGATTCCGACAACGCCTTCCTGATATGCCATGAGCATTTCATCCATATCGGTGAATACTTTGTCGTCGCCGAGTTCAGGTACTCTCTCATACTTCGGTTCGTTCTTATCAGCCTTGGCCTTCTTGTCCTTGCCTGAAAGAACGAATTCGTCCATCTCATACTTAACGTGCTCTTCACCGTTCTCGTCTGTCCAAGTAACCTTTCTGGTTCCTGGATATGTGAGGTAGTAAGCACCAAGAATCATATCCTGTGTTGGAGCCGTAATCGGAGATCCGTCCTTTGGCGCCAGGATATTGTTTACGGAAAGCATGAGGAATCTTGCCTCTGCCTGAGCTTCTACGGATAGCGGTACGTGAACAGCCATCTGGTCTCCGTCAAAGTCCGCATTGAACGGTGTACATACGAGTGGGTGGAGCTTAATAGCCTTACCTTCTACGAGTACAGGTTCAAATGCCTGGATTCCGAGTCTATGGAGCGTAGGAGCACGGTTCAGCATTACAGGATGCTCTTTGATTACTTCTTCAAGAACGTCCCAAACTTCAGGCTTAACCTTCTCTACCATGCGCTTTGCATTCTTGATGTTGTGCGCATATTCCTTGGCTACGAGTTCCTTCATGATGAAAGGCTTGAAGAGCTCGAGCGCCATCTTCTTTGGAAGTCCGCACTGGTAGAACTTGAGTTCAGGTCCTACTACGATTACGGAACGTCCCGAATAGTCAACACGCTTACCGAGAAGGTTCTGACGGAATCTTCCCTGCTTACCCTTGAGCATGTCAGAGAGTGACTTAAGCGGTCTTGATCCCGGACCCGTAACCGCTCTTCCGCGGCGTCCGTTATCTATGAGCGAGTCAACAGCTTCCTGAAGCATACGCTTTTCGTTTCTTACGATGATGTCAGGTGCACCGAGTTCAAGAAGTCTCTTGAGACGGTTGTTTCTGTTGATTACTCTTCTGTATAGATCGTTAAGATCGGAAGTTGCGTATCTTCCACCATCAAGTGGTACCATCGGTCTAAGATCCGGTGGAATTACCGGAACAACTTCTAGCACCATCCATTCAGGACGGTTACCGGAAAGTCTAAGAGCCTCAACAACTTCCAGTCTTCTTATGATTCTTACGCGCTTCTGCCCGTTTGAAGAAGCAAGCTTCTCTCTAAGGTCTTCAGAAAGTTCTTCTATATTGATGTCAGCAAGAAGTTTTCTGATAGATTCAGCACCCATTCCGGCCTGGAATCTGTTTCCATAGACTTCCTTTGCTTCTCTGTACTGGTTCTCGGAAAGGATTTCCTTGTACTCAAGGTCTGTATCTCCCGGATCGGTTACGATGTATGAAGCAAAGTAGAGAACCTTCTCCAAGTTTCTTGGAGGAATATCAAGCATAAGTCCCATACGAGACGGAATGCCCTTGAAATACCAAATATGCGAAACAGGAGCAGCAAGCGTAATATGTCCCATACGCTCTCTTCTTACCTTTGCTTTGGTAACTTCTACTCCGCAACGGTCGCAAACGATACCCTTATATCTGATTCTCTTATATTTTCCGCAGTGGCATTCCCAGTCCTTCATAGGTCCAAAGATACGCTCGCAGAAAAGTCCATCTCTTTCAGGCTTGAGTGTACGATAATTGATAGTCTCAGGCTTTGTTACCTCACCATGTGACCATTCAAGAATCTTATCAGTAGAAGCAAGTTTGATTTGCAGCGAATCAAAATGATTCAATTCGTAGTTGTTTGCTTTTCTTACAGCATTCTTATCCATCAAATCAATCGCCTCCTTCCTTACTCTTCGTCAGACTGCATGTCAGCCTGAGCATCATCGGCATCGCGAACGCTGAAACCGGAATCCTCAAGACCTCTCTCGCTATCCAGTCTGTTATCGACATCCATGATGCTTCCTATACCTGTTTGTTCTTCGTATTCGGAAACTTCCTTAAGTTCGATTTCTTCGTTGTTTTCAGAAAGAACTCTTACATCCAAAGCCAAGGACTGCATTTCTTTGATGAGAACCTTGAAGGATTCTGGAATTCCCGGTTCTGGAATGTTCTCGCCCTTAACGATTGCCTCATAAGTTTGAACACGTCCTATGATATCGTCGGACTTGACTGTGAGGATTTCTTGGAGTGTGTATGCTGCACCGTAAGCTTCGAGCGCCCATACTTCCATCTCACCGAATCTCTGTCCACCGAACTGAGCCTTACCACCGAGCGGCTGCTGTGTTACGAGTGAATAAGGACCCGTACTACGAGCATGAATCTTATCATCTACCAAGTGGTGGAGCTTTAACATATACATGTATCCAACGGTTACAGGATTGTCAAAATACTCACCTGTACGTCCGTCTCTGAGCATTACTTTTCCGTTTTCGTTCTCTATCGGACAATCAGCAAGCATCTCACGGATATCCTTCTCAGTAGCACCGTCAAATACCGGTGTGGAGATATACCATCCCTTCTGCTTTGCAGCAAGTCCAAGGTGAACTTCAAGTACCTGTCCGATATTCATACGTGAAGGTACGCCGAGAGGATTCAGCATTACCTGGAGGCTCTGTCCATCCTTAAGGAATGGCATATCCTCTTCAGGAAGAATTCTGGAAATAACACCCTTGTTACCGTGGCGTCCTGCCATCTTATCGCCGACATTGATCTTTCTCTTTGTTGCGATATAAACTCTTACGAGTTTTGTTACGCCAGGATTGAGTTCGTCGCCGTTCTCTCTTGTGAATTCCTTTACATCTACAACGATACCGGTTTCACCATGAGGAACCTTGAGCGATGTATCTCTAACTTCCCTAGCCTTCTCACCAAAGATAGCGCGGAGGAGTTTCTCTTCTGCGGAAAGATCGTTTTCACCCTTAGGTGTAACCTTACCTACCAGAATATCGGTAGCATTTACTTCTGCACCAATTCTTACGATACCGTCCTCGTCCAAATCCTTAAGAGCATCGTCACTTACGTTCGGAATATCTCTTGTAATTTCTTCAACGCCGAGCTTTGTGTCTCTTGCTTCAGATTCATATTCAACAATATGAAGTGATGTAAGAACGTCATCTATTAGAAGTCTCTCATTAAGGATGATAGCGTCCTCGTAGTTATAACCTTCCCATGTCATAAATCCGATGAGGAGGTTCTTTCCGAGAGCTATTTCACCCATATCGGTTGAAGGACCGTCTGCAATAACCTCACCCTTCTCAATCTTTTCGCCGTGATTTACGATAGGTCTCTGGTTAATGCATGTTCCCTGGTTGGAACGCTTGAACTTGAGGAGCTGATACTCGTCGATTCCGTTGTCTTCAGCTCTTCTAATCTTGATATGTTCAGCATCGACATATTCAACTGTACCTGCGTTCTTTGCAAGAAGAACTACGCCGGAGTCGCATGCAGCCTTATACTCGATACCTGTTCCTACGATAGGAGCCTCGGTTACGAGTAGCGGAACTGCCTGTCTCTGCATGTTGGATCCCATGAGGGCACGGTTAGCGTCGTCGTTCTCAAGGAACGGAATCATCGCTGTAGCAACCGATACTACCTGCTTTGGACTTACGTCCATCATGTCAACGTCTTCTCTTGGGAACATGGCGATTTCTCCACCGTGTCCACGAGCGGCAACCTTGGCATTAAGGAAATGTCCCTTTTCGTCAAGCGGTTCGTTTGCTTGTGCAATTATCATGAGTTCTTCGTCATCAGCATCTATATACTGAATCTCGTTTGTAACAACACATTTCTTCTTATCAACAACTCTATATGGAGTTTCAATAAATCCATACTGGTTGATGATTCCGTATGTTGTAAGAGAACCGATAAGACCGATGTTAGGTCCTTCAGGTGTCTCTACAGGGCACATACGTCCATAATGTGAGTGGTGTACGTCACGCACTTCAAATCCGGCTCTCTCTCTTGAGAGTCCTCCTGGACCAAGTGCGGAAAGTCTTCTCTTATGTGTGAGTTCCGCAAGCGGATTGTTCTGATCCATGAACTGTGAAAGCTGTGAACTACCAAAGAACTCTTTGATTGCAGCTGTTACAGGTCTAATATTCATAAGAGCCTGCGGTGTTGCAACTTCCATGTCCTGAATGGTCATACGCTCTCTTACTACACGTTCCATACGTGCAAGACCGATTCTGAAGTGGTTCTGGAGAAGTTCTCCTACCGTACGGAGACGTCTGTTTCCAAGATGGTCGATATCATCCGTGGAACCGATTCCGTAGTTCAGGTTCAGAAGGTAGCTGACAGAAGCGATAATGTCAGGCATTACGATATGCTTTGGTGAAAGCTCATCCTTTCTCTCAACGAGAGCCTTCTTGATATCTGCTTCCTTTTTATTGTCTGCAAGTATCTCCATGAGGACCGGATAATAAACCTTGTCCGCAATTCTGAGATCCGAGAAATCAAATTTTACATATTCCTTTAGGTCAACGAACTGGTTACCGATTACCTTGGTAACAACATCCTGAGCTTCGTCCGCAAGACCATAAGCCATTACGTACTCAAGACCGGAGTTTTCGATTACCTTTGCCATTTCTCTGGAGACTCTTTCTCCCTTTGAAACGAGGATTTCTCCGCTGTTCGGATCGATTACGTCCTCGGCAACGACAACATCAACCAGTCTGTTTGCGAGACCTAGCTTCTTATTGTATTTATAACGACCAACCTTGGCCAAATCATATCTCTTTGCATCAAAGAACAAGGAGTTAAGCAGAGATCTTGCGCTGTCAACCGTTGGTGGTTCACCAGGTCTCAGTTTGCGATAGATTTCCTTAAGTCCGGACTCAAGATCTGTAGTCGGATCCTTTTCCAATGTCTTTAGAAGTCTTGGATCCTCGCCAAAGATTGAAATGATCTGTTCATTTGAAGCTATTCCGAGAGCTCTGAGAAGAATGGTAAGCGGCTGCTTTCTTGTCCTATCTACACGCACGGAAAGAACCTCGTTGGCATCCGTCTCGTATTCGAGCCATGCTCCACGGTTCGGGATGATCTGCGAGGAATAAAGTCTTGTATTGGATTTGTACTTGTCTGTCTCTGCGCTGTAATATGGACCAGGTGAACGAACAAGCTGAGTTACGATGACACGCTCGGCACCATTATATATAAAGGTACCCTTTTCGGTCATGATTGGGAAATCTCCCATAAAGACTTCGTCTTCGTTAACTTCGTTTGTCTCGTTGTTAGTAAGTCTTACCTTTACCTTCAGAGGGGCAGCGTACGTAACGTCTCTCGCCTTGCATTCCTCCTGCTCATATTTGGGAGGATCGCTCAGGGAGTAGTCGATGAATTCCAAGACCAGATTATTGGCGTAATCTCTGATCGGTGAGATGTCTTCGAATACTTCCTTCAGGCCTTCTTCCAGGAACCATTTATATGAACTGGTCTGGATATCTATGAGGTTAGGCATCTCGCTAACTTCATTGATTTTGGAGAAGGACATTCGCTCTTTTCTGCCTACTTTGATAGGTTTTGGCATATTCATCACTCCTTATTTTTTAACAAATTGCACTAACGTGGCAAATTAAAAGTGTACCACATGTCCGTCAAGAAGTCAAACCCTTTAATTTGGAAAAAAGACTGAAATTTGAACGAAAAAAGGCCACAAGATGTGGCCCTATATCTGCGGGTTTATACAAAATATTGAAAGTTGCGACAATTCGCTCTGAAATCGGCCTCTTTTGGCTAGAAGCTGTGGCCTCCGCCACCGCCGGAAAAGCCGCCTCCGCCGCCTCCGGAGAAGCCTCCGCCGCCTCCACCGGAGTATCCGCCGCCGCCGCCGGATCCGCCTTCGCTTATTCTATGCCTTACTTCACGGGTCTTTCTCGTATAGAGGACGTTTGTAGCCAGAGTGCTATGAGTCGTAGCCTTAAATACCTTTTCTTTGCTCTCGTGCATGCCTTGT
>Ga0256404_1011641_pt1 | contig 11693 bp, 9 predicted proteins | sample RumenRJG_01DNA_FD_185990 | JGI IMG/M metagenome (GOLD analysis project Ga0256404, IMG submission 185990) | Bovine rumen microbial communities from Lethbridge, Alberta, Canada - RJG_01 | ecosystem: Host-associated > Mammals > Digestive system > Stomach > Rumen | place: Canada: Alberta | collected... | reverse complement strand
ATCCATCAACGGTACAAGCGCGGTGAACGAATCCGCCCTTACCGGAGAGAGTCTGCCGGTAGACAAGGAGCCCGGGAGCGCAGTTTCCAGCGCAACGCTGAATCAGTCCGGATTCCTCCGCTGCCGCGCGACGAAGGTGGGCGAAGACACCACACTTGCCCAGATCATCCAGATGGTGAGCGATGCCGCAGCGACAAAAGCGCCGGTAGCCAAACTGGCGGATACCATCTCAGGGTACTTCGTTCCGGTGGTCATTGCAATAGCTGTGATCACCACGATGGTCTGGCTGCTGTTGGGACAGAGTTTCGGTTATGCCCTTGCGAGAGGGATCTGTGTGCTTGTGGTCAGCTGCCCCTGTGCGCTGGGACTCGCCACACCGGTCGCCATCATGGTCGGTAACGGTGTCGGAGCGAGAAACGGGATCCTTTTCAAGAATGCGGAGGCGCTTCAGGAGACCGGTACCGTCCAGATCGTAGCTCTCGACAAGACCGGTACGATCACCAGGGGAGAGCCCAGCGTTACGGATGTGATCCCAGCTGAAGGAGTAAGTGAAACGGAACTTCTCGGACTGGCAGGTTCCCTCGAGCAGAAGAGCGAACACCCGCTGGCAAAAGCGGTGATGCAATACACAGCCGCCAAGGAGATACCTCTTTTTGAGTCCGAACAGTTCCTGACTCTTCCCGGAAACGGACTGAAGGCAAAAGTGGAAGGAGCGGAGATCCTGGGAGGCAGTTTCACCTTCATGAAACAGCATGCTGCAGTGTCCGGCTTTTTATCCGAATGCTATGAGAGGCTTGCGGGAGAAGGGAAAACTCCGCTGTTCTTCTCAAAAGACGGGAAGCTTCTTGGGATCATCGCCGTAGCCGACACCATGAAAGAGGATTCCGCACGTGCGATCTCGGAACTGAAAGGTATGGGGATCCACGTGGTGATGCTGACCGGCGACAACGAGCGCACAGCTGCCGCCATCGGAAAGCAGGCAGGTGTGGATGAAGTGGTTGCAGGCGTGCTCCCCAACGGAAAGGAAGAAGTGATCCGCAAGCTGCAGGAAAAAGGAAAAGTCGCCATGGTGGGAGACGGCATCAATGACGCGCCGGCTCTGACAAGAGCGGAGATCGGCATCGCTATCGGAGCCGGGACAGATGTGGCAATCGACGCCGCGGATGTGGTGCTCATGAAATCACAGCTGACCGACGTATCCGCAGCGATCCGGATCAGCAGGAATACCTACATCAATATCGTAGAGAATCTGTTCTGGGCACTGATCTACAATACACTTCTTATCCCGCTTGCCGCAGGGGCTTATGTGAAACTGTTCGGCTGGAGCATGAATCCCATGTGGGGAGCGGCTGCGATGAGCCTTTCGAGTTTCTGCGTTGTCTCCAACGCGCTGAGACTCAATCTGATGAAAGTTCACGACCCCGGCCGTGATAAACCGATCAAAAATCGCGTACAGACAAAGGAAGACGGTACGCTTTTGGATAAAAAAACATATATGGAGGAAGATACTGCAATGACAAAGACGATAAAGATCGAAGGAATGATGTGCGCACACTGCGAAGCCACAGTGAAGAAGGCTCTCGAAGCGATCGATGGAGTGGCAGAAGCCAAGGTGAGCCATGTGGATGGTACGGCGGTGGTCGAACTCACCGCGGATGTGGCGAATGAAACACTGAAGGCAGCCGTCGAGGCAAAGGATTACACCGTTCTCGGTATCGAATGATCAGGTAACAAAAGCGACCGGCGCTGAGCGATCCGCTCAGCGCCGGTTTTTCTGTTCTTTCTAAGTCGAAGTGACAGGAGCAGGAGGATCCGTCTCACTCTCCGCCTCGATCTCCTTGATGATGCATTCATTTCCTTCAAGAAGCCATGTTTCCATGCTGTGACAGTAAGGACATTCCTTCCCGTAGCGGACCGTCTCATAGGTCTTTCCGCAGTCTCCGCACACCGTTACGGCAGGGATCGTTTCAAGACGAAGTTCGGAATCAGAAAGAACGGGGTAGCGGGACTTGAAATAATTCCAGCAGTCCACAAAATAATCCGTCATGATACCCGAAACTTCCCCTACCTGCAGGGTGACGGAGCCGATCTGGCTCAGATGTTCTTCTTTCGCAGTGTCATCCAGTGTTTTAGCCAGATGGATGACGATACCCATCTCGTGCATCAGTCTTCCTTGTTGTGGTTGATCAGAATGTTGAAGGCTCTCTTGATCGCATACGGTCCGATCTTGGTCAGTTTGTCTTCCGCACGTACCATATCCGATGCGTGAGGCAGATCCCTTGTAAGGTGGATCGCGTCGAACTCACATCTTGTGGTGCACAGACCGCATCCGATGCATCGGTTGACATCGACAGTAGTTGCGCCGCATCCCAGGCATCTCTTGGCTTCGTTCTGGATCTGTTCAACGGTGAAGGGGAGACGGTTGTCGTCGAAAGAATGTCTCGGATCGGATTTCTTGACACCGGGAACCTGTCTGGGGCAGTTGTCAAAGGATTCAACAACGATGTTGTTTTTATCCAGTTCAATGAATTCCCTGCGGTCGCGGGCGATGGTGAGGGACTGACCGAAGTGTACGCTGCGGTGCATGGATTCACAGGCTTTCTTGCCTTCCGCGATGGCGTCGATGACGAAACGTGCGCCGTTGCATACGTCGCCGCCTGCAAAGATGTCCGGTTCGCCGGTCTGGAATGTGAGAGGATCTGCGACGACGGTGCCGTTTCTGCGCAGCTCTACTTTCGTTCCTTCCAGCATGGAGCCCCATACTGCGGACTGTCCGATCGCTTCAAGCACATTGGAGCACTCGATGGTGATCGTGTCCTCTTCATCATAGACGGGGCTGAAGCGGTGCTCGTTGTCGTATACGGAAGTGCAGCGCTTGAAAACAACCGCTTTCACCTTGCCGTTCTCATCTTGCAGGAATTCTTTCGGTCCCCAGCCGTTGAGGATCTCGATGCCCTCTTCGCGGGCTTCGGTCACCTCATCTTTTGCTGCAGGCATCTCCGCTTCGGATTCGAGGCAGAGCATGGTAACTTTTCCCTCCGTCGTGCGAAGAGCAGTTCTTGCCACGTCGCAGGCGACGTTTCCACCGCCGATAACGACGACATCGCCGGATAGTTTCTTTGTATGATCCTGGTTGATCCTCTTGAGGAAGGAGATACCGGATTCAATTCCTTCGGCGTCTTCACCGGGGACACCGGCGTTTCTGCCGCCCTGAAGTCCGATGGCGAGATAGAAGGCCTTGTATCCTTCTTCACGAAGTCCGGAGATGGTGACGTCCTTTCCGACTTCAACACCGCAGCGGAATTCGACGCCCATCTTTCTGAGTATATCGATCTCCGCCTCCAGGACATCCTTCTCAAGGCGGAAGGAGGGGATTCCGTTGAGCATCATTCCGCCGGGGCGGGATTCTTTCTCAAATACGGTCACATCGTATCCGCGCTCTCTGAGATAGTAAGCACAGGTGAGTCCGGCAGGACCTGCGCCGATCACAGCCATCTTGTAGTCGGATCCCCACATCTTGCCTTCGTCGTTTTCACATTTCGAAATGTAGCGCTGAGCCTCATTCAGCTCAAGACCGGCAATAAATTTTTTGATCTCGTCAATGGCAATCGGAGCATCGATCGTGCCGCGGGTGCAGGCATCCTCGCAGCGCCGGTTGCAGATCGCTCCGCACACGGCGGGGAAGGGGTTGTCCTGCTTGATGAGACGGAGAGCTTCGGCGTAGCGTCCCTCCCCGGCCATTTTTACATAGCCCTGAATGGGAAGATGCGCAGGACACGCAGTCTTGCAGGGAGCGGTACCGGTGTCATAGCAGTTGATCTTGGCGTCTTCCCTGTAGTTGGGGTTCCACTTGTCCGCACCCCAGAGGTGGTTGTCCGGAAGCATCGTCTTCGGATATTTGATCTCACCCTGTTTGGTGCACAGCTTCTGACCCAGTTTCGCCGCGCCGACGGGACACACCTCCACGCATTTTCCGCAGGCCACACACTTCTCCTTGTCGACATGGGCTCTGTATGCGGAGCGGGACATGTTGGGCGTGTTGTAGAGCTGGGAGGTGCGCAGTGCGTTGCAGACACCGGGTGCGCAGTTGCAGATGGCAACGATCTTCTCCTCACCGTCGATATTGGTGATCTGATGGACGAATCCGTGATCTTCTGCGCGTTTCAGGATCTCCAGGACTTCGTCATAGGAGATATAGCGACCCATTCCGCGGTCGACACAGTATTCCGCCATGTCACCGACACCAATGCAGAATTCTCCGTTGATATCTCCGGATCCTTCGCCGCGCATACTCTGCTGTTTGCGGCAGGTGCACTGACCGACGGAATATTTGTCATATTTGTTGAGCCAGTGGGTGATGTGTTCCACGCTGGCGGAATGATTTTCATGCTCGATGGCCTTTTCCACCGGAATGACGTGCATCCCAATTCCGGCGCCTCCGAGAGGCACCATCTGTGTGACGTGTTCCAGCGGCATCTGGGTCATCAGGTTGAAGAATGTGGCAAGCTGAGGATGTTCTTCCGTGAGCTTGTCGTTCATCATCATGAACTCTGCGGAGCCGGGAACAAAGATCGGAACATTGTAATGCTTTCTTTTGTCCTCTCCCTCCCTGGTCATCTCCAGCATTCCGACCCAAAGGAGGTGGTCGATCATCTTCTGCGCCTCTTCTTCGGTCATGCCGTTGCGCTGCGCGATGCTCTTGGTGTCATAGGGAACGCGGGTCTTTTTGAAACTGAGCAGGAACTTGATCTCCTCCTTTGTGAGGACAGCGTCAAGAGCCCAGTATTCAGGATCGTCCACACGGATCGTGTGAGTATACCTCTGGACATACCGGTCGGTGATCATCCCGGCCAGTTTCAGGATCAGTTTCTTCTTTTCCGGATCCGGAGCGGAATAATTCGGGTCCTGACGAAAATCGCGTTCGTTGGTCATCCGGTTCAGTTGATCTTTCATTGTTTATCCTCCAAAGAAGGTATTTTCCAGTTTTGTAGTGCATCTTCCAGCCATGAGATCCAGGCTTCGAATTGATCGCCGGTCTTGGCGGACAGGGGGAGGATCACGGCGTCCTTGTTCAGACGGCGGATCCGCTCGCAGCATTTTCCGATATCAAATTGAAAATAGGGAAGCGCGTCTGTCTTGGTGATCAGGACTGCATCGCTTACCGAGAACATGAGCGGGTACTTCAGCGGTTTGTCGTCTCCTTCCGGAACACTGAGGATCATGACGTTCCTGCAGGCTCCGGTGTCGTATTCCGCCGGACAGATCAGGTTTCCCACGTTTTCCAGGAAAATCAGATCCAGATCCGCATATTCCAGGGCGTTCAGCCCGGTCTCGGTCATCCCGGCATCCATATGGCACATCCCGTCGGTATGCACCTGGACCGAACGGGCTCCGGCTTTCTCCATGCGTTCGGCATCTACCGATGAATCGATATCCGCTTCGATCACGCCGATTCGGTACCGGTCTGACAGCTCGCGGATCGTTCTTCCCAGCAGTGTTGTTTTTCCGGAGCCGGGGGAGGACATCAGATTGATCAGAAGCGTTCCGGTCTTCTTGAGTTTGCCGCGGATCCTTTCCGCATCCCTGTCATTGGAAGCAGTGACGGTCTCCTTGAGTTCAATCACTCTCATGGCCGTTCCTCCTTTTTTCCACACGCCCGGTGAGACAACTTATCCAGGACTCGAACCCCTCTCCCGTAAGGGAGGAGAGCCGGATCACTTCGATCCCGGGATTGAGTGCCTTGGCTCGTGACTCACACGCGGCGTAGTCGAAATCAAATATCTCGGCTACATCGATCTTGTTGATAAGAAGAACGTCGCTGACCGTGAACATCAAGGGATATTTGAGGGGCTTGTCGTCCCCCTCCGGGACACTGAGGATCATGGTGCTCAGGTCTGCACCGACATCGAATTCCGCAGGGCAGACCAGATTGCCTACGTTTTCAAGAAACACGAGGTCCAGATCGTCTGTTCCGAGAAGTTCCAGTCCCTGACGGACCATCTCTGCGTCCATGTGGCAGCTGCCTCCGGTATGGACCTGAATGACACGGACACCTTCTGCGGCGACCGTCCTCGCGTCCACGTCCCCGTCCACATCCGCCTCGATGACACCGATGCGGTATCTGTCTTTCAGCGCACGTATCGTGCGCATCAGGGTGGTCGTCTTTCCGGAACCGGGAGAGGACATCAGATTGACGAGAAATACTCCTTTTGCGTTGAGCAGTTCCCTAGTCGCTGAGGCAACGGCGTCGTTGTCAGCCAGAATGGCTTCCTTCGTCTCAAGGATCTGGACAGAACAAGTTTCCATATAAAACTCACCTCGATTACATAGGGTAATCACAAGCATAATCAATAATGGTAGTACGGATATACATACGCCATAATTTTACCTTTTGATGTAGCTCAATACAATACATAAGAAGTTTCTATTTAAAGAACTATTATGCAAATTGAAACCACACAGTTAAGTTGCTTTAAGGTTTTTGTATAATTTGTGAAAAATAGCCTCTGTTTTTGGATGTTCCGTGAGTGTTGTACTATAATAACGAGAGTGGAGAAGGTTCTTTTCCTCATACAATACTGTTTACAAACAATCTTATTTAGGAGTGCTTATATGAGCCGCCTGGACTTTTCATATTTTCAGAAATACCGCATGAACTGCAAGCCCGCAGCGCCGTGGGAAAAATACTACAGTGCGGAAGACATGGTGGTGGAGCCGGAGGATATTTCCATCTATCAGTTCATCCGCAATCGCGCGGAGGATCATATGGATTCCGTCGCGATCGAGTATTTCGGAGAAGAGATCACTTATGGCGAACTGTTCCAGAATATCGATACAGCAGCCCGGGCTTTTCTGGCCAATGGAGTAAGAAAGGGTGATATCGTCACCATTCTATCCGCCAACGTTCCCGAGGCATTGTACTGCTTCTATGCCCTCAATCAGATCGGGGCTGTGGCAAATATGCTTCACCCGCTTCTTTCTGAAAACGAGATCAAGAACGCGCTCAATCTGTACCAGAGCGTGATGCTCGTAGCATTGGATATTACCTATCCGAGGATCAAAAACATCATCAGTGAGACGTCGGTATACAAGACACTGATCATTTCCGCCAAGGATTCCATGCCGCTGTATCTGAGATACGGATACGAACTTACCCGCGGAAGGAAAGAGGAGAAACCAAGACCGGGCATGGATTACATGTATTGGAAAGGCTTCTTCCGGTCCGGAGAGAGATACAGGAGGAAAGCGCAGGCACCGGAGATCACCAGTGATACTCCTGCCGCGATCCTGCAGAGCGGCGGAACTACCGGCACTCCGAAGGGAATCGTCCTCTCCAACGGGAATTTCAACGCAGCCACGATCCAGGCACTGCGCGCGCTACCGGATCTGTGCAAGGATGATATCATCCTGGGGATCATGCCGATCTTCCATGGTTTCGGCCTGGAGGTAAGTATCAACGACGCGTTTGCCGTTGGGGCAAAGGTCGTCCTGATCCCGCAGTTCAACGCAAGAAAGTTCGATCAGCTGGTGAAGCAGCATAATCCCACGGTCCTGGTCGGCGTTCCGACTCTGTTCGAGGCGATGAAGAACCACCCGGGAATGGAAAAAGCAAATCTGTTCAATCTCAAATATGTGATCGCGGGCGGTGACTCTTTCAACAAGAAAAAGGTGCAGTATATCAATGCGTTTCTCCATGATCACGGCTCCCGCACCTTCTTCACCCAGGGCTTTGGCATGACCGAAGCTGTGGCAGCGGTATCCTTTGACCGCAAAGACTGTTCAAAAGAGGGAACGGTGGGTATCCCGTGGCCGGGCACGTACGTATCCATATGCGAACCCGGTACGGATCATGTTCTGCCCTACGGAGAAGTGGGGGAGATCTGCGTTTTCGGACCGACCGTGATGCTGGGCTACTATGACAATGAGGAAGAGACCAGGGATACGTTGAAAGTCCATTCGGACGGCAACGTGTGGCTCCACTCCGGAGATCTGGGATCCATGGATGAGGACGGTTTTATCACATACCGTCAGCGGATCAAGCGAATGATCGTCACTTCCGGGTACAATGTGTATCCCGCTCAGATCGAAGAAACGCTGGAAAAACATCCGGCGGTGGAGGAAGCGACAGTCGTCGGTGTTCCTCACCCCTACAAGATCGAGGTGGGCAAGGCTTTCATCGTGCTGAAGGAAGGGAATGACCCTGAGGCAGTGAAGCAGGAACTGATCGATCTCTGTAAGAAGAATCTTGCGCTCTACGCCATTCCGCGGGAGTGGGAGTTCCGGGACAGCCTTCCCAAGACCATCGTAGGAAAAACAGATTTCCGCAAACTTCAGGAAGAAGAACTGGAAAAGAGAAGGAAAGAAGAAGTTGATAAGGAAGCGGATAAAACAGAATAAGAACGAGATCTTCTATAGGATCCTTCTTCCGCTCATATTCGTCATTTTCAAGACGATATTCTGGCCCAAAGTGGTCGGAAAAGAAAACATCCCGGGAAAAGGACGTGCGGTCCTTGCGATCAACCACCGCAACACCCTGGATCCTATCATCGTGATGACGTCCACATGGAGGCCGATCCATTTTCTGACAAAGGATAAACTTTACGGCAAAGGGTTTGCATGGCTTTTCTGGCTCATGTCATGCATCTATGTGAAGCGGAATTCCCACGACGGGGCATCCCTGCAGGAAGCCATCGAGTGCCTGAAAGAGGACAAACTTGTCGGGATTTTCCCGGAGGGCACCAGAAACCGCACACACGATCTCATTCTGCAGGACTTCAAGAGGGGCGCCGTGGTGATGGCGCAGCAGACGGGAGCTCCGATCATACCTGCTGCGATCACCGGGGATTTCAAGCCGTTTTCGCGGAATCTGATGATCCGCTTCGGTACTCCTCTGACGGTTCCCGCGGATCAGACGGTGGAGGAGGCGAACGCCGTCCTTCACGATAGGATCGAGAAATTGTGGTTCGAAAACCTGAAAGCGACCAACCGCACTGTAGAGCAGGAGTTTGCTTCCAGAAAAGCATATAAAAAAGCATTGGAAGAGGAAAAGGAGGGATGATATGACATACGAGATCAAGGGCGGAAACCTCCCTGTCCTGGTCCTCCATATGGAGGCAGGGGAGCAGGTGATGTGCGAGGGAGGAGCCATGTCCTGGATGGATGACGGCATCGAGATGCGCACGGAAGGCGGCGGATTCGGGAAAGTCATGGGACGTCTTTTCACCAACGAGAGTCTCTTTCAGAACCGCTATATCGCCCAGAGACAGGGAGAGATCGCCTTCGCTTCAAAGTTTCCGGGCTCCATCATCCCGGTGCAGATCACGCCGGATCATCCGATCATTGTGCAGAAAGGGTCATATCTCGCGAGCGTAGGGAATGTATCGACCAGCGTATACTTCCACAAAAAGTTCGCGGGTGGACTGTTCGGAGGTGAAGGATTTATTCTCACTCAGATCTCAGGATCCGGAATGGCGTTCCTGGAGATCGACGGCTCCGCCATCGAGTATCAGCTCGCTCCCGGACAGAGAAAGATCCTTGATACAGGGTATCTTGCCATGATGGATGCAACATGCAGCATGGATGTTGAAACAGTCAAAGGCGCAAAGAATATCTTCCTCGGAGGGGAAGGGCTGTTCAACACGGTTGTCACGGGACCGGGAAAGATCGTAGTTCAGACGATGCCGCTCGCAAGCGCAGCAGCTGCGTTGTCCGCATATTTGACTGTCGCAAAGAGCGACTGATGATTCAGCATAGTTACGGAGAAACAAATGGGAAAGTATTTTGGAACTGACGGCTTCCGCGGGGAAGCCAACGTTGACCTTACAGTAGATCACGCATTTAAGATCGGAAGATTCATCGGTCACAGGTTCTCCCAGAGCCGCCCCGGCAAGGTGGTCATCGGGAAGGACACCAGAAGATCGAGCTATATGTTTGAGTACGCCCTGTGCGCGGGCCTTACCGCATCCGGTGCGGATGCCTACCTGCTGCATGTCACCACGACACCCAGCGTTTCCTACATCGTTCGTGCGGACGACTTTGACTGCGGCATCATGATCACCGCCAGCCACAACCCGTTCCAGGACAATGGGATCAAGCTGATCAACAGCAACGGCGACAAGATGGAAGAGAGTTTCATCGATGAGCTGGAGGAGTATCTCGACAGCGACAGAGTTCTGCCTCTTGCTCAGCGTCAGATGATCGGGAAAACCGTAGACTATGCAGCCGGAAGGAACCGGTATATCGGCTATCTGATCTCCCTTGCAACACGTTCCTACAAAGGATTCCGCATCGGTCTGGACTGCGCGAACGGCAGCACATGGCAGATGGCCAAGAGCATTTTTGACGCCCTCGGCGCCGATACCTATGTGATCGGAAACCGTCCGGACGGACTGAACGTGAACGTGGAGTGCGGTGCCACCCACCCGGAAACACTGAGACAGTATGTCCTCAACAATCACCTGGATATCGGCTTCTCATTCGACGGGGACGCAGACCGATGTATCGCAGTGGATGAAAAAGGAAACATCGTCAACGGGGACGCCATCATGTACATCTGTGCCAAATACATGCAGGAGCACAGCATGCTGGGCAACTCCAAGGTCGTCACTACGATCATGTCCAACCTGGGGCTTTATAAGGCGCTGGACCGCCTCGGGATCGGATATGAGAAGACGGCGGTGGGAGATAAATATGTCGCGGAGAACATGAGGGAGTACGGCCACCTGATCGGAGGCGAGCAGTCCGGTCACATCATCTTCGCGAGATATGCCAATACCGGAGACGGTCTTCTTACAGCCATCAAGGTGATGGAGGTCGTCACCGAGACGAAGCAGCCTCTGTCCATTCTGGCGGAAGAGATCACCGCTTACCCGCAGCTTCTGAGAAATGTGGAAGTGACGGACAAGGCGGAGACGATGAACTGCGAGGAAGTGAAAGAAGCGGTCCGCAATGTGGAAGAGAGCCTTGGAAGCGACGGCCGTGTCGTTCTGCGTCCCAGTGGAACGGAGCCGGTCCTTCGTGTCATGGTGGAAGCCCTGACGGACGAGCTGTGTGAAGAAAAGGTCAATGAGATCATCGACGCGATGAGAAAAGCCGGAAAACTTCTCAAAGTACGGAAGTGATATGATGGTTACTTTTACGTTTGATCGGGAGACAACATCAAGAATCGACGAACAGGGAATTCAGGGTACCGAGATCAGCTTCCCTGACAGTTTTACAGCGTCCGCTGTTATGGAAGTCCTGGTGCAGAGAAACTGGATCCCGAGCCAGAGCAATGTGGTCTGGGTCCTTTGCAGCGGGGATGCCCCTGTTGCTTTCCTGTTCCGCAACCGTTTTATGGAAAAACAGGTCTACCAGCCGAACAAGAGTCTGACCGTAGCGGAGTTCCCTTCGAAGGAACTTCATGCCTATCACAGGTATTATGGGGCGATCGACTACAGGGGCCTTGCTTTCAGGGATCTCCTGCAGCGTGTCCTTGCGGACTGGGGTCTGTCAGACAAAGAAAAGAAATAGCGTTTACCTCATGGGCGTCCTCGCCTGATGGCGCATCCTGAAGAAAGGAGAGCAAAAGTCAACTACCCACGAATGAATTCGCGGGCTTGTGCCTGCCCAGTGGTAAGTGATGTAGCATCTCCCACCTTATTCTGAAAGCAGTTGCATCCTGCTGCGGAAACAGCAGAACTGGCGGCACATCG
>Ga0256404_1011639_pt1 | contig 11700 bp, 10 predicted proteins | sample RumenRJG_01DNA_FD_185990 | JGI IMG/M metagenome (GOLD analysis project Ga0256404, IMG submission 185990) | Bovine rumen microbial communities from Lethbridge, Alberta, Canada - RJG_01 | ecosystem: Host-associated > Mammals > Digestive system > Stomach > Rumen | place: Canada: Alberta | collected... | reverse complement strand
AACAATGTTGACTGTATGTGCGGGATCTGGGTAAAGAGAACCTTCAGGATGTCCATCCGCTATACAAACAAAAAATGATATGTTCATGAGCTCATTTCTTTGGCTCACAAACATATCATACGAGGAGTAATTCGAGTGGCAATTTATATTATTACACATAAAAAAGTCAATAAGTATGGAGATGACAATTATAAGTTGCTTCAGGTTGGAAGCATACTTAATAAGGAAAATTTTGGGAAAGAATATCTGAGAGATGACTCGGGAGATAATATAAGTAATAAAAATAAAACATTTTGTGAACTCACAGGGCTATATTGGATTTGGAAAAACACCGATGACCAAATAGTTGGGATTGAGCATTATAGACGGTATTTATCTTATAAGAATAATGACCCCATATCATATAGCAATGTAGGTGAACTTTTAAAATCACATGATATTATCTTGCCAAGATTGACGAAAGTTCCATCTTCAGTTAAATATGCATATTCGTTAATGCATCATGAAAAGGATCTATATTTATTAAAAGATATTATAACGGAAAAATATCCAGAGTATGTTACTGACTTCGATTCGGTTCTAGAAGGCCATTCTTTATATATTTGCAATATTATGATGTGTAAAAAAGAAATTTTAAATCAGTATTGTAGGTGGTTATTTGATATATTATTTGAAATGGAGAAACGTTTAGATATTAACGAATATGATGATAGGCAAAAAAGGGTCTTTGGATTTTTGAGCGAAAGACTATTAAATGTTTGGATAAAGCATAATAATCTAAATATATGTGAAATGAAGCTTATTAATACTGAGGAAAAGGCATATACGAATTTTACATCAGCGATATATAAAATAGCGAGATATGTTTTCCATATTGACATTCTTCAACTCCAGGTGAATAGGAAGTTCAAAATATACCATAATCAGTAATTAGGTCAATTATAGCTATGGCAAGAGGAAACGTAAAAAGAAACTATATTTTTAATGTCTCATATCAAATTTTATCAATTATTACTCCACTTATAACAACTCCATATGTTTCAAGAGTATTAGGCGCTGCAGAAATTGGGAAGTATAGTTTTACGGCATCTGTAGTTTCATATTTTACTTTATTTGCTGGTATGGGGACTGCCCTGTATGGAAGTAGAGAAATATCATATTTGCAAGGGGATAAACAGAATCGTTCTATTGTGTTCTGGAACACAGAGATTCTTTCCTGCATAACTGTTTTAATTGTGTCAACTATTTATTTTATATTTGCTTTGCAACAAAATAAATATAAATTGTTCTATATAATATTATCATTGAATATTTGTACAGTTGCTGCAGATATCACTTGGCTTTTTCAAGGGCTAGAGGAATTTGAAAAAATTGTAATTAGGAATTCTGCTTTCAAACTATTAAATATAGTATATATTTTCGCTTTTATTAATACAAAGAATGATATATATAAATACGTATTAGGCATATGTGGCTTTAATTTTCTAAGTGCCTTGTTTATGTGGGTTTATTTACCTAGATATGTTAATAAGATTAACTTGCAAGAGATTAAACCATTTAAGAATATAAAAACAGTGTTATCGCTATTTGTACCAACAATTGCGATAAGTGTATATACTGTGTTAGACAGCAGTATGATTGGTTGGCTTTGCAACAATTCTGTTCAAAATGGATATTATGAACAAGCTTCTAAAATCTCAAGGTTTTCATCCACTTTTGTAACATCCCTAGGCCCTGTGATGATTCCAAGGATTGGAAGCCTTTATAATTCTGGCGATGAAAACGGTGTGCGTAAATATATTTATAAAAGCTATACATTTGCATGGTTTTTATCGTTCCCAATTTGTTTTGGATTAGTTGCTATATCGGATAATTTAGTCCCGTGGTTTTTGGGTAGTAGTTTTAATGGCTCGATATCTATTCTTAAGATATTTGGCTTTTTGATGATAGCATTAGGAATTAATAATACTACTGGTGAACAATATTTAATTCCAACAGGGCAACAAGCTTTATTTACGAAGTCAGTAATTATCGGGGCTATTTCTAATTTTTGTTGCAATATGATTCTAATTCCTCAGTTTGGCGCAGCGGGTGCAGCTATTGGTTCTGTAATTGCCGAAGCTGTGATTGCATGTACTCAATTATTTTTTGTGAGACATGAGTTATCTATAAAAAGGATTATCAATTTGTCTGTTAAATATTTACTAAGTTCATTGCTTATGCTTGCTATTTTAATGCGAATTAAGGCATTCTTTATGCCTTCAATATTAAATAGCCTTTTATTGGTGGTAATCGGGGGATGCATATATTTTTTCTGCTTATTTATTATGAAAGATCAATTCATAAAAGAAATATTTGAATCGATCAGAATAAAAATTAAAGAATCTATTAAAAAGTGATTTCAATACTGACAATACAGGAACAGATTATGCCTATTTTTATTGCAATCAGTTTATGCCTAATATACTTGGTACTACTTATTATTTCCGGGAAAAAATTGTGCGATCCATTATTTTTATTTTCCATTGTCTGGCTTAGTATGCTTAGCACTTATTATATATTCTCGGGAATATACATTCCCGTTGATAGAAAATCAGAAATTTGTTTATTGTTAACTGTTCTTTTTTTTGCGGTAGGATATATTTTAGGTAAATGGACTAATAAAACAAATGTTGTATTTGATAATGAAAGCTATTTGAAAAGAGGGTATGATAAAGGCTTATTAAGAGTAATGCAATTTTTTGCTTTTATTATCCTATCATACGCTGCAATAATTGATATTTTATCTATGTTACAAGGAAAGACAATGGGCTATTTTCGATACAATATTTTGCCCGGTATCCGGACGCCTATTTATCTTTCACTTATGATGTATATTGCTAATCCGATAGTTTGGATCACTATTCCAATCTCAATCATTCAAATTTATTATAGACAGGCTGATAGAAAAGATGTTTTTTGGCTTATATTATTATTTATAACTTGTTTACTAAGCAGTGGCGGAGGAAGAGCTCCACTTTTATATTTTGCAGTGTGTACGGCTGTCATTATTAGTATCAAACCATTAAATATAAATTTATCATCTGGCATGAAGAGAAGACTTGTCTTTGTTGCGATAATCTTAGTTATATTTATTGCTATTATTTCTTGGAAACGGGGATCAATATGGTATCAAGAATTAGCATCGTATATTTCTATACCAGTTGCAGCGTTGGAACGGCATAGAAATATTGCAGATAGTAATTCGATAAGGTGTTATGGGTTCCTTACTTTTCAAGGCTTCTTACGGCCAATCGAGTTGCTGATGAGAGCATTAGGCTCAGAAATAATAAATGATGTAGATAAGGCCTATTGGTATATAGATCAAAGAATGGTATTAACTAGGCTCGGAGAAACTAGTAATTCTACCGTAACCTGTAGTACGTATTTTTATTATGATGGCGGTGTAGTAGGCGTGATATTATTATCGTTTCTTTTTGGGCTCTCTGCTGTAAAACTGTACTATCGAATGATTAATATTTTTAATGTTAAAAATATTAGTTTATATATGATTATGTCATTTTTTATTGTTTTTTCGTTTGTCAATATATCTTCTGCTCATATAGAATGGGGGTTTGCAATTATTTGGCTATTAATAATTGGTGGGAAATTCAGAGTCACCATAGGTTCTAATAGATTCGAATAGATACAAGCCAAGTTATAAAACTGTTATCAATTGGATGATAAACATGAAGTTACGAAAGTTGGAAGAAAAAGATGCTCCATTGATGCTTGAATGGATGCACAATGATTCTGTTGTGCATTTCATGCAGGCGGATTTTGTATCAAAGACCATTGATGACTGCATGAATTTTATCGCTGCAGCTCAGGACACTTCAGAGAACCTTCATCTCGCTATCACCGATGACAATGACGAGTATATGGGTACTGTGAGCCTGAAGGATATTCATGATGGTTCTGCAGAGTTCGCTATTACAATCCGTAAGTGTGCTATGGGCAAGGGATACTCTTCCTGGGGCATGAAGGAAATTATTAGGAAAGGAAAGGCTATGGGATTAGACCGCATTTATTGGTGTGTTTCCAAAGAAAATACGCGTGCCATTAGATTCTATGACAAAAATGGATATTCCAGAATAGAACCTTCCGAAAATATTAGGGGGGGGGGTACACAGAAAAGCAAGTCAACAGCATGTTCTGGTATATGGTATAAAGTCTCATGTGTGCCAGCCTCAGTTTCTATGTGAGGAGGCATAAATGAGTAATATAGAGAAGACAGCTGTAATTGGCGAAAATGTAAAGCTCGGTAATAATGTCACCATTGGCCATAATTGTATCATTGAAGATGGTGTGACTATTGGCGATAATACCTATATTGACAGCAATACCATAATTAGATCAGGCGTCACTTTAGGCTCTGATACATTTATTGGTTCGAACTGTATTATAGGTGAGTACTGGATGGATTTTTGCATTGATAGACAGAAGCATGTCCATCCATTAACTATTAGTGATAATGCACTTATTAGAAGCGGTTCGATTATTTATGCTGGATCTGAAATTGGTTCTGATTTCCAAACAGGACATCAAGTAACTATCAGAGAAAAAGCTCGTATCGGGAGCCATGTAAGCGTAGGGACCTTATCAGATATTCAAGGCGACTGTGAAATTGGGAATTATGTAAGGCTTCACAGTAATGTTCATATAGGGCAACTCTCTGTTATTGATGATTTTGTCTGGATATTCCCATATGTTGTTCTTACCAATGACCCAACACCTCCTTCAGAAGAATTTGTGGGTGTTCATGTAAGATCATTTGCCATTATTGCAACCGGCGCATTAATTATGCCGGGTAAAGAAATCGGTCAGGATTCATTAGTTGCAGCGGGAGCTATAGTTACTAAGGATGTTACTATGTATGCTGTTGTTGCCGGAAATCCTGGCAAGCAGATTTCGGATGTACATAAAGTAAGGAATAAATTCACTGGGGAACCTGTCTATCCATGGCGTGAGCATTTCAAAATATATATGCCATGGCAGGAGAGTGATTTCCAGACCTGGTACGATTCTCTGTCACTCGAAGACATAAAAGCTCATAAGCTTGACTGGATGAGAGGGCAGGATTGATGAATCGTAAAGTATATATTATAGATGCAAAACGTACCGCGATAGGTAAGTTTCTTGGCTCTCTTTATGAATCAGATCCGAGCGGGGTATGCGCACAGGTTATTAGAAAGGGTTTCGATAACAGTTTTTTCAAAGATATTGATTTGACAATTATTGGTAATGTTGTTTCTGCTGGAACAGGACAAGGAATAGCAAGGAAGATTGCAATTAAGGCAGGCATTCCAGAGGGCATACCAGCATATTCTGTGAATATGGTATGCGGTTCTGGAATGGAGGCTGTTCGTAACGGTGTACTTGAAATTCAGTGCGGTGCGAATCTGATTCTTGCTGGCGGCTTCGAGTTTATGTCAAATATTCCATTTGCCACAAATACCTACATGCGTCTTGGTAAGAAGTTTGGCGACTTTGCCATGACAGACCTAATGACGCATGATGGACTTCTTGATTCCTTTAGTGGTGTTCACATGGGAATTACCGCTGAGAATATTGCCAAGAAGTATGATATAAGCCGTGAAGCTCAAGATGAATATGCATTAGAAGCACAGCGAAGAGCCGTTGCTGCCGTTGATGGGGGATGTTTCAAAGAAGAAATTGTTCCTGTTGAATTGAAGGACTATAAGGAAAGATCTTATATCTTTGACACAGATGAGTTTCCCAGGAGAGATACAAGCATTGAGAAACTTTCCAAGCTCCCGCCGACATTCCTAAAGGATGGAACGGGAACAGTTACTGCAGGAAACACATCGGGCATTAACGATGGTGCAGCGTTCATGCTTCTTGCCTCAGAGGAATATTGCCAAGAGCATAGCATCACACCATTAGCTGAAATTATAGATACAGCTATTGTAGGTTGTGATCCGCAGTATATGGGATTGGGCCCTTATTATGCTGTGACAAAGCTTATGAAGCAGAATCCGGAGATGAACTTCACTGATATCGATTACTTTGATATCAACGAGGCGTTTGTGGCTCAGGTTCTGGGATCAATTAAGCTGTTAGCTGAGGAATTTAACTCGACTTCTGATTACATCATAGATCGTTGCAATATCTGGGGCTCTGGCATCGGATTAGGACATCCACTAGGAATGACAGGAGCCAGAATCATAGGAACCCTTGCTCATATTCTTAAGGCAAAAGATGTTACATACGGTGTGGCTTCACTTTGTATTGGTGGAGGAATGGGAGCGGCTACACTTATCAAACGGGTATAAGGAATTATTTATGAAAGTGGGGATTATCGGTACTGGTACTATGGGCAAGGGGATAGCCCAGGTGTTTGCCGAACGTGAGGGATTTGAAGTATTCTTTTGTGGAAGGACAACAAGATCTGCTGAGAAGGCTGTTCAGATTATAAAAACCGGTCTTGATAAAAGGGTGACTAAGGGTAAGATTTCAGCTGAAGAAGTTTCGAAAGCAATGGAACGGATTCATCCGGGAGAGTGGCTAGCAGCAAACGCTTGTGATCTTATTATTGAATCCGTTCCTGAGGATTACAATATAAAAGTTGATGTGCTTAAGAACGTCATCGTTAATGCAGACCATGCACGAGTGGTTACTAATACATCTTCTTTATCACTTTTTGAACTTCAGAAAGCGGTAGACTATCCTCTCATTGGAATGCATTTTTTTAATCCGGCACCGGTGATGAAGCTTGTGGAAGTTGTTCATACAGAAAGGAACACAGAAACCTCAATAGAGAAGATAAAAAATATTGCTGAGCAGATTGGCAAGACTCCCATTGTGGTCAAAGATAATCCGGGGATAATCGTCAACAGACTTCTCATCACAATGATTAATGAGGCTGTGCTTCAATATGAAGCTGGCGTTGCTTCTGCTAAGGATATTGATACCGCCATGAAATTGGGGGCCAATTATCCGATGGGGCCCCTTGAGCTTGCAGATTATATCGGTATTGATGTCGTACTTGCTATTATGAGAAGTATTCAGGAGCAGACAGGTAATGATAAATATAAGCCTGCCGATATGCTTGTAAGAATGGTTAAAGATGGAAAATTAGGAAGCAAATCTGGAGAAGGATTTTATATATATTAATAAGTATTTATACCAAAGCAATATCTTTTGGTTACCTATGGCGAAAAGAAAAGGACACTAAAATATTAGTAATAAGCAATGAAAACACTCGACTTTTTAACAGGGTATTGGAAGCAATACATAGAACTTGAAAAGGAATTTGCAGAAACAATTCCGTATCTTGAAATTAGTACAATTAATAATGAAGCTTTTTCAAGAAAATATGCAAAGCTCATGTTGCAAATTGGAAGTGAGTGTGATATTACACTGAAAAAATTTTGCAAAGAAATTGATATGAGTTTTAATGGGAGAAGTATTGATAAATATAGAATCTGCATTAAAAAAGAGTGTCATGACTTTCCACTAACATCTGTATCGATTGAGCTGGATCATAACAGACTGCTAAGACCTTGGGATGAGTGGGCGAAGGGAGATAGTAATCCATCTTGGTGGACTGTATACAATAAGAATAAGCATCAAAGAACAGATTTGGGGAAAATTGATAATATACAAAAAATGTATTCTGAGTTTGCTAATCAGAAATATACAATAAATGCTTTAGCCGGACTTTATGTGGTTGAGATATTCCTGTATAGGGAGCTTATTAAATCTGATCCGCAAGATGGTCTTGGCGAAACACCGCTACCTGGTTCAAGGTTATTTCATCTTACTGGAGGGGCGTGGGATAATGTGACATTTTATAGAGACACATTTATTGAAATTGATAATAGTGGGCATTTAAGAATATCATACGGAGAGTTCTCCTATTGATTTTTTTATCGCTTGAGTAACCTGTGAGTTTTTGTGTCACCGTTACTTATTTGCGAATTTATAATACCTTGAGTCCGGTATTTATATATTGACATTCAGCGTTTTTCTAAATGCTGTTAATAAAGAGAGTACTTATTGCATATTCCGGCCGGTCTGACCTCGTGTCATGGGCAAATAGATCAGTAGTCACGGAACTTTAGATCACTTGTCACGGACTGGTGATCGACCGACCAAAGATTGGGATTCAGCTTGGTAGAGGAAACAACTCTCGCTTCGATTGGTTTTATCGGTACTTGCTGCAAATATGTTCCGCACAGCGACCGGAAATATTTTTTCCCCGATGACTGCGAGGAACATGGTAGCAGTTATTATATTAAGTTCGACGATGCCGCATAAGTCGATGAACCGCCGGATACAAAGAATAAGCTCTTATTGAGCAGACACTAAATAGATATTAATATATTGAAAAAGATAAATATTGTGGTATGTAGGTATGGATATTAAAAAAAATATACGAAAAAACAATCTTGTCCAAAGAATCCTTTATGATCGTCGTCATTATGCAGCTTATTCTAGATACTATGGGAATATGTCAAAAAGTTTCTATTATAGGACTGTGTTGCCTAAAACAATGATCGTTGGAGCAAAAGGTAGTAAGGCTGAGCAGTTTGCAGTATTGGTTGAGAAATTAAACATTAACCCTGTTAATAATATAGATTTTTTTTATTCTATAGATAAATTTAAATGTATTCAAATAGAAAACAGAATTTTTGACAATTACTCTATTGATTATGATGTTATTGTTAATAATGATTTTAATAATATATTATCTACGCTACAAAGTCAGGATGATGCGTTTGGGCGCTCAGGAACAATGATTATTAATGCACTGCATAAGTATTATGAAAAATGCGTTTCTGATAAAAAAATTGTATCCCAATATGGTAAACAGCTTGATGCCATTTCTAGTATTTTTTGTAGACCTTCATCAAGTTTCTTTGAGGCATTACAAAGAATCTTATTTTATAATCAGTTTTTATGGCAAACAGGTCACATGCATAATGGATTAGGTAGACTAGATCAAATCTTATACCCCTATTATAAAGAGGATATACGAAAAGGCAATCTATCCAAGGAAAGGGCAGCTCAATTAGTAGAATCCTTTTTTAGTGTCCTTCATGATGATACTTGGTACAAAAGTCCTATACTGGTTGGTGATACCGGTCAGATAATCATTTTAGGAGGTAGTAATGAAAAAGGTGATTATTGCTGCAACGAGTTAACATATTTATTTATTGATGAAAGTAGAAAATTGCATTTACCGGATCCTAAGGTACTACTTAGATGTAGTAGTAATATGCCTAGCGATCTTCTTTCGAAGGCTCTTGATTGCATTTATACTGGTATTGGAGCGCCGTTTTTATCTAACGATGAAGCAGTAATACCAGCAATGATGAGCTTTGGCTATGATAAATATGATGCTTTCAATTATGTTACCTCGGCTTGCTGGGAGCCGTTAGTTGCAGGGCTAAGCTGTGATCAGAATAATCTTTTTACATTAAACTTTGTTAAACCATTAATTGACTTATTTGCTTCTTCAGACTTTGATAAATATACGAGCATTGATCAAATTGTGAGTACATATCTTGAATTGTTGTCTCAATATATTGAACGAATACTAGGACCTTTGGAGAATTTTCTATTCGAAGAATCGCCATTAATGTCAATTGTTTCAAAGGAATGTTTAAGAAAGCGAAAAGATATTACCAGGGGAGGAGCAAAGTATAATAATATAGGACTTACTACTGTAGGATTGGGATCAACAATAAATTCCTTAATGAATATTCAGAAACTAGTATTTAGAGAGAAACAATATACTTTAAATGAATTGAATGAAATAAGGCGTAGCAATTTTAGTAAAAATGAGGCGATTCAAAAAGAACTAAGAGAAAATGAAATATGCTACGGAAGTGATTCGACAGACATTATTGATTTATCTAATAAGATTATTTCTTTTACAAGTAAGGAATTTTCAAAATATCATACAGCAAACGGCGGAAAATTCAAGTTTGGTTTAAGTTCTCCTAATTATATTGTAGGTGCAGAAAATATTGAAGCAACCTTTGATGGTAGAAAAAGCGGAGATCCTTTTTCTGTACATATTTCGGCATCAATGGGACTGCCACTTACAGAATTATTATCGTTTGCTATAAAAATGAATTATCATGATAATCGATTGAACGGAAATGTAGTGGATTTTATTGTCACGCCTCATTTCCTTAAGGAAAATAAGGATAAGTTTGTCAAGCTGTTATTTGCCTCATTTTCAAAAGGTATTTATCAGCTTCAAATGAATGTTGTTGATAGTAAAACTTTGATAGCAGCTCAAAAATCTCCTGATCAATTTCCTAATTTGATAGTAAGGGTTTGGGGATTCAGCGCTTATTTTAGAGATCTGCCAAAGTCATATCAGAATAACTTGATACAAAGAGCTATTGAAAGCGAGAAAGTATCATAGAAAACCGGATGATACTAAAAGATAAAAAGGAAAAAATTATTGGTCGAATCAAATTCATGATATGTATGATACCACTGGAAAGGATCAGGCCCTAATTTGTTACGTAAAACAAATTTTAGAAAGAATTTCTACGCAGAACGAATAAGGGATATCGAAAGATTAAGAAATGATATGACGGATATTTGTATTTCTAATATTCAGCGTTTCTCACTTCATGATGGTCCAGGCATCAGGACCACAGTATTTCTGAAGGGGTGTAGTATTCGCTGTCCATGGTGTTGTAATCCGGAGAACCTTGAGAGCCGTCCTCAAGAGTACATAAAGGATGGTGTCAAAGGGACATATGGATATGAAATTTCTCCTGATGATCTCTACAATGAGGTTATAAAGGACAAGCCTTTTTATGAAGGAGAGTTAGAAGATTGGAATGTTCGTGATTCTGTGTTAATAGAAAAACTTCCTGGTGGTGTGACATTCTCTGGCGGTGAGTGCCTTTTGCAGATGAAAGTCTTGGAACCTTTGTTAGAAAGGTTGAATAAAGACAATATACACACTTGTATTGAAACTTCCCTTTATGCACCTACTTCAGATTTACAAATAGCACTTCAACACATAGATTTCTTCATAGTTGATGTGAAGATACTGAATGAAGAGAAGGTAAGAGAAGTAGAGAAAGGTGAACTGGATCTGTATAAGAAGAATTTTAACCTGCTACTGAAAGGCTCCAAACCAGTAGTGCTTCGTATTCCAGTCATTGGTGGCTATACAGATACGGAAGAAAATCAGCAGCTAATGTGTGAGTTTCTTCCTAATATGATATCATATGCAAACATTCTTAAGATACAGATGATTAAAGAGCACAATCTAGGTATTACAAAGTACGAATCACTGCATGAGGCTGATCCATCCATTCCGGTTCCTCATTACTCAGGGGTAAGCGATGAACTAATGAACAGTTATAAGGAGAGAATCCAGAAAGTAGTAGATATTCCAGTAGAAATTTGCAGTATATAAAGTATCTGCCTGTCACTGCCCACGCAGCGAAGTAAAATAGCTGGCAAGTAAGATTTGTAGTTTTCCCAAAGCATAGTTACTGGCTAGGGGACTTAACGTATTTGAATTAAAAAAAGGGTCGGGCGGTGCGCCCAGCTAAGGGCGCTTGATATATAGAATGCGGGTGGAAATCCCGTCCGGTAAAGGTCTAACCAGCCAGCCGGAAGCGAGTCTTGGGCTTTCAGTGGTGATGCTGGAAGTCA
>Ga0256404_1011638_pt1 | contig 11704 bp, 11 predicted proteins | sample RumenRJG_01DNA_FD_185990 | JGI IMG/M metagenome (GOLD analysis project Ga0256404, IMG submission 185990) | Bovine rumen microbial communities from Lethbridge, Alberta, Canada - RJG_01 | ecosystem: Host-associated > Mammals > Digestive system > Stomach > Rumen | place: Canada: Alberta | collected... | reverse complement strand
CAATAGCCTTCCTGGTGAAAGCAATCAGAAGCAAAGTCCGTGTAGCTGTAATTCTAAGCCTCATGGTAATAACGTTATATCTCTATGTATATAACGGCATTCTGCTGGTTAGTTATTTGCTGATGTAAAAGTCTTGTGGCGTGTTTGAAAAATATTTATCAAATACGCCTTGTTTTTTTCTTTGTGCAAAACGAGGAGTTACTCCTCAAAATTGTTGTATAGCCAGCTTATTACCAGCATATAGCCAGCTTATAGGCAGCATATTGCCTCCTTCCATGTTCAGTTGCTCTTCAGAAAAAGTACAGTTACTCTACAGTATATGTCCAGTGTATCACTGGACAAGTACTGGACATGTACTGGACAAATACTGGAGAAGTACTGGACATATGCACTGCCTGTATGCTGGCAATATGCTGCCTGAAAGGAGGTAATAAACAGAATAAACCGCTATCGAATATTGTTTGAATATAGAAAAATCCGTGTAATTTGCGCTTCTCTTTATCATTTTTCATTTATCCTTTATCATTTAGCGAAGCTCTGCTTCGCGCCTGCTTCGCTTCGCGCCTGCTTCGCTTCGCGCCTAATACCCTTCCCCAATCTCTGTTGCACGAATAGCAATGGTATAGCGGACTACTATCCCTAATGATGCAGCCTCGTGATATAACCCTCCTATCAGTTTTAGGGACTTTACGCTCAACTAAATTTCCATTCTTGTCATAAATGAATTTTGGCATTGGATAGCCATAAGTGTATTCTGCAACATCACGACTGTGACAATATGGACACTCTCCGCCAACATTATAGTTATCATATTCTCCGCTCTGTTGAGGCTGTTCCTCAACACACCAATGGTCTTTAGGTGTTTCGTTCCTTTTGTGCTTTTTTCTTAGACACAAATAGATAACAACGCCCACCAAAGCCACTACAAGAATTATCACCGCAATAGTTATCATACTCATGAAATGTTTTTTTCAATTATAGGTTATTGCACAAAGATACAAAAACCTTCAATAACTCGCAAGAATTGGTACACGTCTTTGAGGATGGGAGAGGCTTTTTCTATCATATTAGAGTCACCGCCTTGTTGCTCTTGCTTTTTTGAGGAGGATTGACTATGTAGAAGCGATAAAATTTTTATGAGAAATAGAATTTTTAAAAAGATATAGAATTTGCTTGTTATTCAAAAAATATTATATATTTTTGTGTAGTGAATCTATTTACCCTCAAAAAAATGAGTTCCAAATGGTAATTAGCCATAAATGCGAATTTACGATGAAGCAAACACAACAAATGCCAGCCTTCAGCCGTTTAAATACAATGGAAAGGAACTTGATATGATGCATGGATTAAACACATACGACTATGGAGCACGCCAGTATTATTCTGCTCTGCCTGTCTGGGATAGGGTGGATCCGTTGGCTGAAAAGTATAGAGAAACAAGTCCTTATGTGTATTGTACGAATAATCCCGTGAATAAGTTTGATCCTGATGGAAGAGATGGTGTTGCAACAGTTGATGTGAATAATAAAACAATTGTAATTACTCAGAACTTTTATTATAATAGTTCTAATCCTGGTTTTAGGTCTAATTTTATAACGGAAACGAGTCCTCGTGTTGATTATTTATCTGATGTTGATATAAATAGTTCTACAGGATGGGCTAGACCAGAAGGCTTTGATGTTGATGGCTGGCATGTCACATTTGAACAAAAATTCATAGCATGTGAATCTGATGATGCCGTTAGTGAAGCCATGGAAAATGACGTTACAGGTAATGCTCTTGTTTTTGATAATGATTTAAAAGATTATCCAGGACAGTATGAACCAAGCAGTAGAACAATAAGATTAGGCCCAAATAGTTTCACTCCCAATCATAAAGGTCAAACTCTAAAACATGAAATAGGGCATTCATGGGGACTTGAACATGATTATGAAATGGGAATACAAATGCCTGCTAACGATTTATTAGGTAAGTATGCAGAAAATGGTGGAATGATGACGTCTGCGTTACAACGTGACATATTAAATGAAGAAATTCTTTATGGAATTAAGCCGATTATAGAAACAGCTAATAGTGTAAAAAAGAACAATGTTAGTATAAATATATTTATAGCAAATGGAAAAAAATATGAGGTACGTTAGTCTTTTATTTCTTTTATGTGTAATTTGTATGAGGGGGTATGCTCAACCCTCTTATACAATACAACATGTTGAGAATGCTTTGGTAATTAGTACGTATGAGTTTGATGGTCTTAGTTTCGTTCATAAATATCATGCTATTAGAATTGAAGATAAAGACATTCCGTTTGTCGTTTATGCAGATAGCAATGAACATATATTGCGTGATGTCTTTTGTTTAGATACTGCGGAATGCAACAAATATGTGGATTTTGATTTAGTAACTCATATAAAAGAAGGCGTTTATAAGAAAAATCTATATATATCGAAATTTGAATATAGGTATAATCGTAACCGAATTTCTTCGAATAGTTTTTATTATAAAAAAACTGATAGAAAACATATATATGCGGCATATAAACTAACTGGCGATATAATTGTTTATAACATGAATGGAATTGAGAAAAAAGAAGTGTACAAAAAGTTAAGTGAGCCATCTAAATCTCTATTTAGTTTGAAGAATTTTGCAATTCTTAAATCTGCAGATTCGCTTAGTAGTTTGTCCGTTGAAGAACAAAAGAAAAACCATTTTGTTCGTAATGGAGTATATACTATATATTTTTATGCACCAGAATAATACCTTGCAAATTATTTGCTTGCAGGCTCTTTGCTGCTTAATAATGGAAAGATAGATAAATATCTTTTCAATGGAGGCTATAGCCAGAATATAGATAGCACTCTTGCTTTCAACTATTTCAATCAAGACCATTTGGGGAATAACCGAGAAGTAGTTGATTCTAATGGAAAAGTTGTTCAGATAAACAACTACTATCCTTTCGGAACTCCAATTTACGATGAAGCAAACACAACAAATGCCAGCCTTCAGTCGTTTAAATATAATGGAAAGGAACTTGATATGATGCATGGATTAAACACATACGACTATGGAGCACGCCAATACTATTCTGTTGTTCCTGCTTGGGACAGAGTGGACCCATTGTGTGAAAAGTATTACGGCATAAGCCCGTATGTGTATTGTCATGATAATCCTATAAATAGGATTGATCCAGATGGGATGGATGATTATTTTAATATGTATGGAACTTATTTATGTTCAAAAGGAGATGGAGGAACAATTTATGTTATGCAAAACGGCTCGTTTGTTCCGTTTCAAAGTATAAATCTTTCAACTAAGGCTAATATGAAAATAGGCGCAAGAATAGTTGGGCATTATGCACGTCAGGTAGGAGTGAAATATGACATGAATGGAGGTACTGGTCATGTTGGTATAAGTACTATGCATAGTACTGACAAATTGCAGAATGTTCTTGCCGGGACTCAATATGGTAATATAAATATAAAAGTCTCTAATGGGAAATTGAATCCTTATATGTATAATATTTTTCAGTTGCGTGGTACAATTCGTCACGAAAATCAGCACAAAATAGACCAGGATAATGGCATTATTAGAAGAGGAAGTTCTATGCGACATGCAAATGTTGTTTTGGAAGAAATGAAACATGATGACTTTTCCAAGTCGAGTGTAGATTATCAATTAGCACAAATTGGTCAGTTGACAGTGTATATGAATGATGTTCATAATTCAAATTCTTCGGAATATTATAAATTACTACATGTTGCAAATGAAATTTTGCAGAAGGATGGATATCGTTTGTCATGGGAAAATGGGAGGACAGTATATGAAACAGTTAAATAAAGTTGTGGTGCTAATGACTATGATGGTTGTTATAGTCTCTTGCAAGATGAATGTTTTTGATATTATTACAGACAATGATTTTAAGTATTGGTATAGATACAATGCCTTAGATAGGCTAGAAGGTAGTCCATGTATATATTATTTTGACAATCAAAACAAGTGGAAATTATTTGAGATAGTTCCAAATATAGGCTTCAGAGAATATAATGGTGGTGATGATTTGATAAGTGATAAATGGTGTCTTGTTAACGATTCTATTATTGAAATTGATGGTATCTGTCAGAAAATCATTATGATTAGTACCGATACACTTATTTTGGGAAAAAAGAATGGCGATAATGATACTTTATGCACAGTTCCGCCTAATATGATTCCGCAAAGGCATTATCATAGATGGTAGTAGACGATTCTATTATGATGCAAAAGGGAACTAAATTGAGAACCGACTATTATATTGCTTACCGATGAAAGTTTATAATATATTTTACTGTAGAGAAAAAGAATGGTAAACTGTGGAAATTTTTACGCTCCAGTTAGAGCGTAAAATTTTCCTAGTAGGGTAGTAATATTTTTCTAACTAAGGAATTTGGGAGGTCAGTAAATTCTGTGTCAAGAAGAAAACATCTAAATCTCAACACTGTTTTTTGCTACTGAACCGAAAAAGTATAAAATAATTATGATGGAAGGCACAGATTTAAAATATTGTGTGTAGCTTTGCATTTAAATAGAATGTGATGAGTAAAGAAAAGAAGGTTTCCGTTGTTATGTGTACTTATAATGGGGAGAAGTTTCTGAAAGAGCAGCTTGATTCCATTATAAATCAGACATACCCTATATTTGAATTGATCATACAGGATGATGATTCAAAGGATGGCACTTGGCAGATTCTGCAGGAATATGCTGAAAGATATTCCTATATAAAACTGTTCAGGAATCAGCCAGGAAAGGGTGTGAATGGGAATTTCTTTTCTGCTATGCGAAAGGCTTCTGGCGACTATATTGCTATTAGCGACCAGGATGATATTTGGAGAAAGAACAAGATTGAGTTGCAGATAAACAATATTGGCGATAAGTTGCTTTGCGCAGGTCACTCAAAACCTTTTTCTACGGATGGTTCTTTCGCCCATTATGATTCTCGTCGCCCGAACATAAATCTGTTACGACTTATCTTCTCAGGGTTGCCTGGGCATACTATGCTGTTTAGGCGTGAACTTGTGTCGGATATTCTGCCAGAGGACAACGAGCTGTATCACGTGTCGTTTTACGATGTAGCCTTGGAACTGGCTGCTGGCGCATTTGGCAGTATTGCCTATTGTGATGAGGTTTTGATTGATTTCCGTCGTCATTCATCGGCAACAACATATACAGACTTTAGTAAGAACTTGCCTTCTGTAGGTAATGCTTTCTATATTCTTAAATGGTCGGTGATGAACTATAAGAAAGTGCGACCTAAGGCAAGAAAATACTGGCATGCCAGACTGGCGCTGTTAAAAGCAATACCGTCTGAGGATAAATACTATAATGAGACGGTAAAGATGTTGCATCTTGAACTGCAAGACGGGCTTGTTGCGTTTGTAAAACTGCAATGGTTGTTTGTGAAGAACAGGAAAGTTCTCTTTCATACCACAGGTGGGGGAGTGGTGAAAGCAATACGTGCTTTCCTCTATCCGATGATGCAATACTATAATTATCGTTAAACTTTCTTTTTCCTGATGAAGGAAATACATTCATCAAGCATCTTTATCTTGAGGATTTTCATAACGGCAACATACATTATTGCTGCCATAACGATTCGTGTTGCCAGCAACAGTTTAAGGTTTGTGATTGGCAATGTGATATAGTAACACACAATCATTATTGCTGCTGAGATGAGGGCAAAAGGAAGTATGTCTTTTATTGCATCAAGGAGTTTTAATCCAATAAGCCTCTTGGCATAGTATTGCCATACAAGCAACCATAATATAACTGATGCAGAATAAACTGTTACCATGAAAACCATTCCATAAGAATAAGTGAGCAGAACCAATATGAACTGAACGGCTATTAGTCCAATAGTACACCACATATAGATATCAGAACGTTCTTTGCTTATAACAAGATTCTGATACATGGTGTAGAAGGGTAGAAAGGCACCACTTATGCAAAGAATGCGGAGTAAAGGGATGCTGTCTATCCATTTTTCGGAAATGGTGATGATGATAAACTCGTGGGCTATAAGAGCCAAACCAAACATGGCTGGGAAGGCAAGAAAAGCTGTGAAACGTAGCATTTTTCTAAAGACATTGACTTGTCTTTCGCTGTCGTCGTTTATTTCAACTAATACAGGTTGTGCCACCTGTGCCACAGTTCCTGAAATAAATGAACTTGCCATGGTGTCCCATTTGAATGCCTGCGTGAAGTTTCCTACATTTTTAGCCGTGAACAAACGACCGAAAACCAAAGTAAGCAAGTTTTGGCTCAGCTGATTTACAATCGTGGTAATAAGTATCTTATAACTGAAGCTGAACATTCGCTTTATTGGTGCAAAGTCGATATGCATGCTTGGTCGCCATTTGATGATAAAGAAACGCCATATGCTTGTCATGGCGATATATGTGAATTGCTGCCATGCAAGACTCCAGTAAACCATGCCTTTGACGGCAAGAAAGATACCTACGCATCCCGAAACAGTCAGGGAGGAAACTCGAAGGATTGTTGTTTCCTTAACCATCATGTTCTTGAACAGATATGCTGTTGGTGCAGTTCCGAATGCAGAGAAGAGTAGTGTAAGGAAAACAAATCGTGAAAGGTTAATCAGTTCGGGCTGATGAAAGAATGCAGCTATCAGCGGTGCACAGAAAAACAATACAGTGTAGAGCAGCACACTCATGATGGTGCTAAACCAAAAGACAGAATTGTAATCATTATCTGTTGGTTTTTCTATATTTGTTAAAGCTGCTGAAAAACCACTTTCCTGTAATGCACTGGCTATAGCGGTGAAAACAGCTAACATTCCTACCAATCCGTAGTCGGCAGGAGATAATAGTCGGGCAAGGAATATACCAATAACTATATTCAGTATCTGCATCGTGCCGTTGTTCAGCATGCCCCAGAACAATCCCTTTGCTGTTTTATCTTTAAGATTATTAGCCATTAATATTTACGATTATAGCTGCAAAAATAGTACTTATTGTTTGAAGTTCAAAAGAAAAGTGGTATTTTTGCCAAATAGAACAAGAATATGAAGTCTATTTTTAGAATAAAAAAAGAGGAAAGACTATTGGTGTTGATAATGCTAATGGTGTTTTTTGCGTTTAATGCCCTCGTTATATACAGTCACTACGATTGGTACACAAAACCTTTTCATGGTGGCTTTTGGTCTGTTTTTACAAAGCATTTCCAGATGTCGGGATATGACAACTGGTCGTGGATAACCATTTCTGGATTGCGCATACATTTTGATACTATGCGTCATCCTTTGTATTTGACTTTCCTATATCCAATGTATCTGCTCAATCATTGGTTGATAGATGCGGTGGGATATAATTTTGCAGTGTATTTCATGGGCATACTGATTGTTCTTGCCTCTTGCTATTCGGTAGTTTTCATGTATCGCATATTACGTGAGATTATGGAATTGAAGCGAGCCGACTCCACGTTGCTAACGGTATTCTTTTTCTCTTTTGCTCATATTCTTATTCCAACTATGGTGCCCGACCATTTTGTTTTTTCATTAATGCTTCTGCTCATGACGCTATATATTGTGGGTAAAAAGATGAAAAACAATGATGTACTTGCCACTTGGCAGTCTTTTCTGTTGCTTTTCTTCACTTCTGGAATGGCTCTTTCTAATGGCGCAAAGACAATATTAGCAGGACTGTTTACTAATGGAAAAAAGTTTTTTAAACCCAAATATATTTTCTTTGGCATTTTGTTGCCTTTGCTTGCTTTGTTCGGTATTCAGCGCTATCAATATGAAGCTTTTGAAGTGCCACAGTCGGTAGCCATACATTTGATAGAAGAAGCTAAGAAGAAAGAAAATCCAGAGAAGGTTGCTAATCACCAAAAAGAGCGCACTAAATGGATAGAGGCTCATCAAGGTAAGGCTGCTGGAGATGGACTGATTACAAAACTGATGGATGTATCTACTCCAAGGACACAGACGCTTATTGAAAATTTCTTTGGCGAGTCGATTCAGTTGCATCAGGATTATGCCTTGAAGGATTTGTCGTGGAATCGTCCTGTCTTTGTAACCTATAGCTGGTGGATAAACTATCTCGTTGAGATTGTTGTTGTGTTGCTGTTTGTAATGGGTGTAGTTAAGGGCATTCGCTCACGATATATGCTTATGCTTCTATCGTGGTTTGCTTGTGATGTGTTCATAAACCTTGTGTTAGGATTTGGAATATGCGAGGTGTATATAATGACAGCCGGATGGGCATTTATTATTCCGATTTCGATAGCTTATCTTCTAAAGGAACTATCAAATAGATGGGCAGTGACAATAAGAACGGTTGTCTTTATTACAGGTTCTTTCCTTATGGTTTATAACGGAAGCATTATAGTGAACTATTTGCTGAATTCTCCAGTCTGCTATCATTAAAAAATCGACAATAATTTATGGCAAGAATATATAATACAGGCGAAACCGAAGAGGATTTAAGAAAAGAGTATAATCCTGATGGATCAGTTCTACGGCGTGCTCAGCTTAGAATGCTTGATATGGCTATTTATCTGCAAGAAACAGCAAGAAAACTCGGTATTCCTTGCAGAATAGATGGAGGAAATGTGCTTGGAGCCTTGCGACATGGAGGGTTTATCCCTTGGGACGATGATATAGATTTTGTTGTCGACTACAAGGACTATAAACGATTATGTTCTTATTTGAAAGAACATCCGCACCCTCAATATGTTTTGCAAGATAATGATACAGATCCTGGATATTTCAAGGAGTGGGCAACATTGCGCGACCTTAAGAGTGAGCATGTTGCGGATGAGAGTATGGATATTCGTGATAGAAACTCTTTCGAGGTTTTGAAATATAAAGGACTTCATGTTGATATCTTTCCATACGAGGGTAATATGATTCCTTGGCTTCAGCACTTTGCTGCCAAACTGTCGTGCTTTGTAAATTTTGATTTGGTTCCAAAGCATTTGCGATTGGCGCAGATAGGCTATTCGTTGCTTCATAATGTGGTGTTTCCTTGCTTTAGAGGTGTTGGGCGCATTTTTGGTAAGAAGGATATTATGATGCATTCTTATGGTGCATGGTTCTATGAGCAGAATCCACGTAAGTTCATGGTGCCACATAGCAAACTGATGTTTGAGAACTATGAGTTTGAGGCTCCAGCTAATCCACAGGAAATATGTCGCATTGCCTATGGAAACTATATGGACCTACCCCCTCGTGATAAACGGAACAGACATCAGGTTAGCATAAAGTTTTTAGAGTGAAACATCTATCTAAAGATAAAATTATGAATATAGCTGTAATTTTTGCTGGCGGTTCAGGACTTCGTATGCACACCAAGTCTCGCCCTAAGCAGTTCTTGGATTTGAATGGTAAACCGATAATTATCTACACTTTGGAGTTGTTTGACAATCATCCGGATATAGATGCTATTGTTGTGGCATGTATAGAGGAGTGGATTCCTTTTTTGGAAAAGCAGCTTCGTAAGTTTGAGATTACTAAGGTGAAGAAGATTGTTCCTGGTGGCTCTACGGGACAGGATTCAATCTATAATGGACTTTGTGCAGCTGAAGAGATTGCTGATGGTGAGAATGCTTGTGTGCTTATTCATGATGGTGTTCGTCCGTTGATAACCGAAGAGACTATTACGGATAATATAAACACGGTAAAGAAAAGCGGTTCGTGTATAACATGTGTGCCTGCTACTGAAACCTTTATTGTGAAGCAGCAAGATGGCTCGCTTGAGATTCCGTCTAGAGCAAACTCTTTGATAGCTCGTGCTCCGCAAAGTTTTGTCTTAAAGGATATTCTTGATGCACATAGAAAAGCTATCAGTGAGAACAAGCACGACTTTATTGATTCATGTACGATGATGAGTCATTATGGGCATAAGCTTGATACTGTTATAGGTCCGATGGAGAATATAAAGATTACTACTCCTACCGATTTCTTTGTTCTTCGTGCGATGATAAAGGTTCATGAAGATCAGCAAATATTTGGTTTATGATGAATAAGGTACAAGAACAGGATATTAAGGCTTGGATTGATAGCTTTGCCTTATATGAATGTTTTAAGAATAAGAAAATATTGATTACAGGAGCAACAGGATTGTTGGGCTCTTGTATGCTTAGATGTTTGCAGGCGTTGAATAGTTGCTATCATTTGAATATCAACATAACAGCCGTAGTAAGAAGCAAAGAGAAGGCTGAAAGTATGTTTGGTGGTGCTGGCGAGTGCTTGCACTACTATGTTTTTGATTTCTCGGAGAATAGTGCTTTCTGTCCTGATGAAAAGCCTGATTATATATTCCATTTTGCAAGTCCTACGGCATCTAAGTTCTTTGTTGAACATCCTGTGGAAACGATAAAGACAGGACTTCAGGGAACCGAGATGATACTTGAATATGCAAAAGACCATCCATTGGATTCGGTTGTTTTTGCATCTTCACTTGAGGTTTATGGAACTGTTTTCGAAGATGCTGAGCCATTGACAGAAGAAAAACAGGGATATCTTGACCCAATGGAAGTGCGCAGTTGCTATCCCTTGGCAAAACGCATGTCGGAATGTCTTTGTAAGTCTTATAGTGAAGAGTATGCTGTTCCTGTGAAGATAGCTCGTTTGGCTCAAACTTTTGGTGCTGGCATATCAAAGGATGATAATCGCGTTTTTGCACAGTTTGCACGAAGTGTGATAAATAACAATAATATCGTTCTTCATACTGCAGGTAAGCTCTCTCGTTGCTATTGTTATACAATAGATGCTATAGAGGCTCTTTTTTATATTGCAATAAAAGGAAAAGATGGCGAAGCATATAATGTGGCAAATGAAGATACTTATATCTCTGTCATTGATATGGCTCGTTTCATTTGCAAGGAGTTTAATCCAAACATATCTCCGGTTATAGAGTTAAAAGAAGGTATGGGCTATTCGCCAACAACAAAGCTTAGACTTGACACTAAAAAGGTAAAGGATTTGGGGTGGAAACCAAAATATGATCTTCGTTCGATGTTTTATCATCTAATAATGTCAATAAAAGAGTAATGCCTAATATTTTTCAACGAGCATATAAAAGCACTTTTGCTGTATGGGAAAGGAAAGACCTTTCTGTATGGGACTATAGTCCTCTGGTTACACTTCCTATATACGGAATGTATCATATCTATTGTGCCGACGGTTGGGAGTCGATGGTGAGAGAACAGTTTGGTAATCTGGTTTCGTCAGGATTGTTTGAGGCGACAGCTAAACTATATATAAGCTGTATAGCAACTAAAGAGGAAGATATTATAAGATTACGCGAGATTTTTGATTATGATAAAGTTGAAATAATCTCTATTTCTAACGATCCAGGTTGCTTTGAATACCCAGCTCTTGACTACATGTATGAAAAGAGTAAGCATGAAGACTTTCTTTTCTACTATTTTCATACTAAGGGCATTTCCTATCAGACTTTTGATACAAAAGACAAACTATTTCTTGCTTTTAGACGTAAGATAGTTTCGTGGCGAAGAATGATGGAGTATTTTATATTTGACAGATGGAATGTGGCTGTAAATACTTTGTTGAATGGATATGATACTTATGGAAGCTATCTGTTCCCTCCATTCGTAAACAGAATGTACGCCGGTAATTTCTGGTGGGCACGCTCTGATTATTTTGCTACTTTGGATAGGTTGAGTGATGAAACCAAACGTAAGAATAGGT
>Ga0256404_1011633_pt1 | contig 11710 bp, 9 predicted proteins | sample RumenRJG_01DNA_FD_185990 | JGI IMG/M metagenome (GOLD analysis project Ga0256404, IMG submission 185990) | Bovine rumen microbial communities from Lethbridge, Alberta, Canada - RJG_01 | ecosystem: Host-associated > Mammals > Digestive system > Stomach > Rumen | place: Canada: Alberta | collected... | reverse complement strand
ATCAATATAGATAAACGGCACTTCGGCATCAGGATCATTGATCCGGATCGGAAGATCATGGGCAATGTTGTAGCAGAATGTCGCAACCACTGAGTTGTAATTAGGCCGGCACCATTTGCCGAAAGCATTATCGAGACGGAATACATAGACGGGCGCCCCGGTCAGACTGCCATACTGGAAAACGAGATCCTCTGCCGCCTTCTTGGACTTCCCATAGGGATTGTCACGCTCCGCCTGAATGCTCGAGCTTAACAGAAGCGGCAGATGGCGTGCATCCTTCTTAAGAATTTCAATCAGGCGGTACGTCAGATTCACGTTTCCATCCTGAAACTCTTCCGGATTCAGAGGCCGGTTCACACCCGCCAGGTGCATCACAAAATCCGCCCTGGATACAAGATCCTCCAGCGGTTCTTTCGTGTCACGATCAAATTCCAGTACTTCTTCACCCTTCTGTTTCAGCTGAAGGCAAAGATTGCGGCCAATAAATCCATGTGCTCCCGTAACAAGAATCTTCATACGTTCTCCTTCTTTTATTCGACAGTTGTGAAAGAAACGGGACCGGCGGATGGATGGTAGGCAGGATCCTTCAGGAACATGAGCAGCTCGTTTGCGGCATGGTCCGCGTTCCACAGGGTGTCGATCGCATATTTTCCCTGCCGCGCAATAACTTTGCGCAGCGCTTCATCGTCGAGCAGCTGATCTGCCCGTGACAACAGTTCCTTCTTTTGATGAATGCCATGACTGTAGCACAGTCCGGTAATACCGTCCTGAATCAGCCAGGCCGTGGATCCGGCTTCCGTTGCCGCAAGACAGGCGCAGCCGGACTGCATCGCTTCGTTCAGTACGGCTCCCCAGCCTTCATGCCGGTCCGAGGAAAAGACAAATACGCGGCTGCGGCGCATCCACCGGTAGACTTCGGTATAGGGCTGCGGCCCAGGATAAGCGACGTTGTTTTCAAGGCCATAGCGGGCAATGGTTCGCTTCACATGATCCGCTTCGGGGCCGCCGCCGATCATGACCGCATGCACGGGTTGGTTGATCTGCTTACGGTGTCTGACAATGGTAAGCAGATCTTCGGGGTGTTTCCAGTCAAGCATGCGGCCGGCAAAGAGAAGATCCACATCCCGCGAAGGAGAATCCACATCATCACTGCCAGCATTCACGGAAGGAAAATAACCCCACTTCAGACATTTGTCCTTAGGGAAATTCCATAAGGCTAAATCATCGGGCAGATAGCTGCTGGCGCAAAGGACGTGGAACATTGGATTGTTCTGATAATCCAGAAAATGTTCGCGCACAAAGCGAGCAGCGCGGGGATGAAACCGTGTCCAGGTTCCCCGCTTATACAGCCGCTCGGAGTAATAGAAAAATGGTATATTCTTCCGGTCGCAAAGTGAGAGGATGGCGGGATTGGCCTGAAAGCCGCCGATGATAACGGCATCGGCCTGATCAATCCAGGTTTCAGCTGAGAAGCCGTCTTCATACCCTTTCACAACAAAGGGATACTGTTCATTCATATCCTCATAGCCGCCGGACAGACGGGAGGCAGGCGTGCGTTCCATGGCAATAAAATGAAACTCGACCCCCTGCTTTATAAAGGCATCACAGAGCGGCAGCTGATGCTGGTTCAGAAAGTTGGAAAAGAATAGAATTCTGCTCATGTCCGCTCCCTCCCGAATTTATTTTTGAAGGAATGCATGCTGTTGCGCATCGTTTCCATGAACTCAGGGAAGACGCGCCAGCAATCAAAGAAATAGCGGTTGGCGATGCGGGTTTCTTTGAAAAACAAAGGCGCGACCAGAAAGACGACAACTTCCGTCAGCACCGTTGCCCAGGCGGCGCCGTCAACTCCCATCCATTTGATCAGGATATAATTCATAACAATATCCGTCACGGCACCGGCATATACAAAGTACTTGGAATAGCGTTCGTATTTTTCGGCAACGATCCAGATCATGCGGGTTGACCCAAGCATCGAAAACAGAGAAGAAACAATCAGGATATGAAAGAGCCGGACGCTTTCAATATAGGTTTCGCCATAGAGAAGTGCGATCACCGGCTTCGCCAGCAGCAGGGCGCCGAGAATCGCCGCAATGCCCAGCAGTGTGATGCCCAGCAGCGTCTCCTGATACAGGCGCAGATACTGCTTGTAGTCTTTGCTGCGTATGCCGATAATCACCGGCTGGGCCGACGTGATGAAGGCGTTGGGAATCGTGTTCCAGTAGCCGATCAAAACGACGGCGACGTTGTAAAAGGCAAGCGAAGTGCTGTCAATCATGTCGCCGACCATGATCTGATCGATTTTGGAATAGACCAGCGACCCCATGCTGGCAAGCACAAACTGCCAGCTGCGGGAAAGAAAGTAGCGTCCGAGCTTTGGATCGTAGGTCAGATGAATGCCGGGATTGAGCCGGAAAAAGGCAATGGAAATAACAACCAGATAGACGATCGCATAAATCACCACCGCAAGCGCAAAGTAATAAATATCCGGATGGCTGGCGGCGGAATAAATTTTCCAGCCGGCACTTGCCGTAAAGGCAAGAATCGAGGCAAGGCTCACATACTGCGAAAGAAGCCTCGACTGCATCCAGCAGGAAAATACGGAATACACAACCAGAATGCACTGGATCGATTCCAGAATGGCAACCATCTGGATAGTCTTCTGATCAGGCCGCAATGCATATACCGTGACAATCGACAGCAGTGCGCCAGCAGTACCGCTGATCAAACGGAGCCATAAGGCAGTGCCAAGGGTACTGGCGTCCCGGTCCGGATTCGCAGATAACTCTGCAACGATATAGCTGTCCATGCCGAGCGAGGAAAGCGTCAGAAAGATGGACACGATATTTTCGGCATAAACGAGATCGCCATAAGTCTCCGGTCCCAGAGTGCGGGCAGAAAGAGGCCCGACAAGCACGCCGACAATCAGAGTATAAAACTGCGAGATCAGCAGCCAGACTGTGTTTTTCTTAAAACTGCCTTTTTTCATCTTCTACCTATTGAACCACGGAACGAAGCGTTTGACGAATGGAACTGCAACGGTCTCTGCCCTGCTCATGGGGCCGTCCGCATAGAAATCCATTGTTCCCGTCGCCTGATAAACTTCCACAAAATGAATCAAACGTTCGGCGGCAGTATCCGCATTCCAGATATCACGGATTGTGTGATATGCATTCTCGCCGATTTTCTGGCGCAGACCGTCATCCTTCAGCAGACGTTCCAGCCACATTTCCAGTTCTTTCTGATTTCGGTTTTTATAAATAAATCCGTTCGTGCCTGATTTGACAAGAAAGCCGGCAGCACCGATTCCTTCATCAACGATGCAGGCGCAGCCGCTGTTCATCGCTTCATTCAACACGGCGCCCCACCCTTCCCGCATATCGGATGTAAACAGGAATATACTGCTGCGCTCCATGTAGGAGCGTACCTCTTCATAAGGAACGGAGCCGGGAGTATGGATGACGTCCGTCAGATTCTTTTCTTTAATCATTGCCCGGACTTGTTCGAGCTGTTCACCCTCCCCCAGCATGGTCATATGAAAGGAATACCCTTTCTTCTTCATCGCTTCGGCCGCCTGAACAGCCGCCCCGGGATGTTTCCAGTCAAGAAAGCGGCCGGCCCATAAAATTTCGACCGGAGCTGAAGATTTCATCTTCAAACAGTCATCTTCGCAATACGTCAGGCAGGCGGGAAAGTAACCCCACTTCAGCATCCGGCCATCATATGCATGCACAAGCGTAAAGTCATTCGCTACATAATTGCCGCTGGCTAACAGAAAGCACTCCGGATATTTCTGGTATACGCTTCGCAGATCTTTCCGGTTGCGTGGATTCAGGCGAAAGCGCCATTCACCATTCTTAAAAATACGCTCCGTATAGCGAAACATCACCTGGTTCGAGGAGCACAACGAGAAATAATCATGCTCGCTGGAACCGGCAATCACTACATCGGCTTCCTTCACTTTGTTACATGCCTGCTGATAGGCTTCCTGGCTTTCATAGGAGCGGATCACAAAAGGCAGTGTATTCATATTCTGATAGCCTAGAGTGATTCTTTCCCGGGGGACGGACGTATCGGCAATGAAGGTGTATTCATTGCCCTGCTTTTGAAACGCATTGGCGAGGGGAAGCTGATGATGATTCATAAAATTGGAACAATAAACGATCTTCATTTCTCCTCCTGCGCAATGCTTTGATAAATGGAAAGAAGCTGTTTCTGATTCACAGCCGGATCAAACAGCTGCGCAGCGCGCCTCTTCTCTCCTTTGGAAAGTGTCTGGCACTGATGCGGGTCGGAAAAGACGGAGCTGACCGCTTCGATCAAGGCATCTGTATCAAGTAACGGATATAAAAGTCCGCAGGAAGAATCGGGAATCATGGAACATGTCCCGCCTGTATCGGAGGCGATCACCGGTGTTCCTACCAGCATTGCCTCTCCGATCGAATTGGAAGAATTTTCCAAAACGGATGGTGATACAAAGGCATTAGCCGAAAGAAGATGATCCCGCATTTGTTCCGCATCCAATGTTCCGCAGAATGTAAGATATCCTTCCAGATGAAGCTGACGGATCAATTGATGAAGATAGAGACGATAGGAATCGAGATGGAATTTCTCCTTCATGGACAGATGAACCAGGTCTCTTCCCGTTACATAAACCTGAAGATCAGGGAAACGCTGTGTAAGCGCCGGCATCGCCTTTAGAAACAGATGAAATCCCTTGATGGGATAAGAAGCCTGGGAAATGAAGATAGAGTGCTTTCTGCAGGCGGTATTCTCCCATTGATACCCATAGAATTCCGGGCGCAGCGTTTCGCTGCAGTAATGGTATTGAATATCGGGATTCATTGTTCTGGCAAACTGATGGTCCCAGTCCGTTCTGCCGATCACGTGCGATACGTGCCTCAGGGCATATTCCTCAAAACGGCTGCGCATGAAAAAAAGCTGCTGCTCCTGCGCGATCGACTGTTTTTTTATCTTTTCACGCAGTGTCTGATGATGAATGACTGCTTCGCTCAGGCCGTCGGTATAATGAGATGCAATTTCCTTCATCAGCCCCTGTAGACTGATGACAACACGTTCACCGCAATGTTCTGCTTCGGCTGCCATCACCATCTCCTGGCAGAAGGAATACTCGCTTCCGAATACATGAATGACATCGGGATGAACGCTCTGAATAACATTCCGAAAGCGATGGATACGATTTTCATCCGGTTCACTCTGACAGTTTGAAAGTCCCGTAAAAGTGTAATAGGAATAACCGCCAGCCTTACCGCTTATTTCACCGATATTTGAAGGAACATTGGCAAGCACATACAAAGAAACCGACTTCTCGTTTTCAAGCTGTCTGGAAAGACCAATCAGCCAGCCTCCAAATGACGTCTGATTTAAATGAAGCTGCGCCGCCATTTCCGGCAGCGGAAGAGAACACACCCAAAGAATCTTCATCGCGCACCTGTATCGTATTTCATTATAAGATATAAAATAGTTCTACGCGAAAGGGCAGACTATGGACATTCTCTTTTTATCCGCATTTCCCGACAGCTACTATCAGACAATCACTGCCCTGAACCCGAAAGAAGTATCACCTGCAGCGCAGAAATACAATCATCTGCTGTTAAAAGGTCTCAAGGAAAACGGTGCCAATGTCACTGTTCTTTGTACGAGAGATCCGGTTTCCAAACTCCAGGGAAAAGACAGCAACCCTGCATCCGTCGTCCAGGAAGATGGAATCATGTATGAGATCGCCCCTTATTCCAGCAGCCGCATGCAGAATCATCACCTCGCTGCCGCATGGCTCAAGAAAACAATGAAGGCCTATTATGCGGCTCATCCGGATGCATATCTGATTCTTGATTACCTCGCTCCTCTTTCAAAAGAGGCGGCCGCCTACGTTAGGAAATACTGCGTCATTGTGACGGATCTTCCGGAATCCATCTACGTAAGGGGCAATACATTGCGAAAGAAGTACTATATCCAACGCGGCTATCGGATCATCAATAGAGCACAGTCCTCGATCCTTCTTTCTGGACTGATGAAAGAAAAACTGGCAAAATCACAGCCCTCTCTAGTTCTGGAGGGAATCGTCGATTCACATCGGGAAATCACTAACGTCCAAAAGAAACCGTATATTCTCTATGCAGGTGCCATCAGTAAGGAATGCGGTATTGACCGCCTCGCTACAGCATTCTCGCAAATACACACAGATTACGAACTACATCTGTACGGAAATGGAAATTATGCCGATGAGCTGAAGAGGTTCAGCAGCGATCACGCCCATATCATGTATGGCGGAATGATCGATAACCGGACCGTCCTCCGTTATGAGCAGGAAGCAAGTCTTCTGGTGAATCCTCGTCCGGTAAATTCCGCTTTCTCGCGCTATTCCTTTCCTTCGAAAAACCTGGAATATATGAGCTCCGGCACCCCGTTATTGACAACGAAGCTTCAGAGCATGCCTGCAGAATATGTGCCGTATGTTTATCTGTTTCCCGACGACACCGTTGAAGGAATCCGGACCGGCCTGGAACAGGCGCTGAATGATCTTCCGGTTCATGGAAATGAAACCGGTCAAAAAGCATATGAATTTGTAATGAATGAAAAAACCGAAACCGTCCAGGCCAAGAAAGTTCTCGAACTCATAGAAGGAAACGCAGACCGATGAAAACCTTTATCAAAGAAAACAAGGCGCCGCTGCTGGTACTGCTTGCCGGCTGGCTTAATGCCATTGTCTATGCCATTGTCAAAGGAAGAACGCTGATGAACAGCGACGTCTCCTCTGAATTTGTGCTGGCAAACCTGCTGAATAAGGAAGGCGGCATTCTTTCGAAGAACTGGTACTACTCGACAGAGCTTCGCGTCATTCATACACAGTTGGTTTATAAGATTGCGCTGCGCCTGTTTCCCAATAACTGGGATGCGGCCCGTGTCTTTTCCGTTGCCGTTTTCATGGCGATCATCGCTGCCGGGGCCCTGTATCTGATCTGGGCAGCCAGGCTGAACAGAAAAGCACTGTGGTGGGCAGCGATCCTGATGTTTCCATTCAGCAAATGGTACATCTACGGCATCGTCGAAAATTCGGTCTATATTCCCTATGTTTCGGTCGCTCTGTTTGCGTGCGCAATGATTCTGCATTTCATCCGGCCCGGGACAGGGAAAATTACAAGGATTATTCTGCTTGCCCTGTCCTCTGTCCTTGCATTTCTGAGCGGACTTGCCGGCTTCCGCCTTCTGGAGATGCTGTACGCTCCCTTTGTTTTAGGAGCCTTTGGCATGGGCGTGCATCTCTGGCTGAAGAAAACAGGGAAATCTGATTCCTATTCCCTGAAACAGTTGAAGAATGAGAACCCGCAATTGGCAACGCTCTTCTGTCTATCGCTGTTTCTGGCGATTGTGACGTTTGCCGGTGTTGTGATCAACGTCAAGATCTTTGCCTATGAGTACAGCTTCCGCAACTATTCAGGGACTACATGGACGTCTCTCAGCCTGAACGGCATGATCAGCAGTTTTGAGCAGTTGTTCAACATCTTCGGCTGGCAGACGGGTGCTTATCTTGCGGGCCCGGCAAGCATCGTTAATTTTCTTGTGACAGTCTTCATTCCGGTAATGGTGGTCACGATCATCAAGACCATCCGTCGTTATGGGGAGCATTCTCTCTCGGAGCAGTTTCTGATTGCCTTTACTCTTTCGATGTTTGTGATCAATCTGCTCGTTCTCAGCAGCAGCACGCAGACTTCCTATTCCCTGTACTGGCTGCCTCTGGTGCCCTGGCTGCTTCTGCTCATGTTTATCGGCATTGGAAAGAAAACGATCAGTCCGCTCAGAATGAAGCGTCAGATCACGGCAATTATTGCCTTCTTTGTTCTGTGCAGTCTCTCTTCGATGAAGAATCCCTATATCGATTCCGAATTTCTCTCCGGAACCCTAGACAGCCGCACTGTTCAGCCAACGATCGACTGGCTTGATGAAAACGGCTATACACAGGGCTACGCATCCTTCTGGAACTGCAACGTAACAACCGCGCTTTCCAGCGGACGCATCGAAATGTGGAGCGTCAGTGATTTCAATACACTCGCTCCAAACCTCGAGTGGCTCGAAGAAAAGCAGCATGATACGGAGCAGCCTGAAGGCAGTTTCTTCATTATTCTCAACGAAAATGAGTCCGGCACAGGAGGACGTGATCCTTCCGATACCGGGCTTCAGAGTCTGATTGGCAATTCGCAGTATATGGTCCATGAAGATGCGGACAACAAGGTGTATGTCTTCGCCTTTGAAAGTATGGATCAGTTTCATGCTGTGATGGAAATGTTGGACTGAATCAGTTTCATCTCTTTTTAAAGCGTTCCATCATATCTACAATGGCTCTGCTCACATCGCGGCTGATATAGAATTCGCCGTTGCCTTTCTGGATGGCGTGTGCAAATTCAACAAGCTCATAACGGATGCCATCGCCTTCCAGCTGGTAGAACTGGCGCCTGTTGTTTTCCGGATGCTCATAGCGTACCTCAAAGTAATCGGTTTTCCACCAAGGGGCCGGAACATAAATATAGCCTTTTGTGCCGGAGATTATCAGTTCCCCTTCCGACTTGACGCCGGTACCGGCTTTAATCGTTGCCGTCGCCTCAGGATACGTAATATTCACCTTCGTAAAAGCATCGATCCCATCATCCGCAGGATCGTTCAGCGTAAAAAAATTCACGTCCGTATAGTCCGTACCAAGGATCTGGAACACTGGAAGAAGAGCCGTCGGCCCCCAGTCTTCCATACTGCCCCATTTCTTACTGTGCGGCCCGTAGTTTTCATACATGCTCAGGCTGGTGCAGGTCGCATCTACCGAAACCACTCTGCCGATCTTGCCGCTCTTCACTAACAGCAGCAGTCGCGAATATGCCAGCATATACGCTGTCCGGATCCCTTCCATCAAGATCAGGTTCCGCTGACGTGCCAGCGCGGTCAGTTCCGTATACTGCTCCTTCTCCATCACCATCGGGCTTTCATAGAGAACATGTTTTCCGGCTTCCAGTGCCTGTTGAATCTGTTTGGCATGAAGATCCGGATGCGAATGAATATAGACCGCATCAACTTTGTCCAGCAGCTGCGCATAATCACTTGTACTGAACAACACATTCTGACGCACCTGTTCCAGCTTCGAAAAATCGGACGAACAAAGAGCCGTCACATCCACCGCATTGACAAACTGCGACTCGTTATAGACCTTGTTTAAAAAGGCAGAGTAGCCGACCATTCCGATTCTGACCGAATGTTCCTGGGAACGGATCGCAGAACTGGAAATACCTTCGGTTCTCGGAAGATAGACAACTTTGCAGTACTCCTGCAGATAATCAAAATATCCCTTCCAGTCCGAGCCGACCGCAAAGATATCAACGTCATAACGTTTGATATCATCAATTTTCTGACCCTCGTACTCTTCGATGATCACCTTGTCCGCAATCCCGGTCGCCTTGACCGCCGCAACCCGCTCTTCCAGCGTCTGCTGCACATTGATCTTGCCGCGCTGACGGTCAAAGTCATCGGCCGTAACACCGACGATCAGATAATCACCAAGCGCCTTTGCCCGCTCCAGAAGCCGGATATGACCATAATGAAGCAGATCATAGGTACCATACGTAATAACTGTAACCATATACCGTCTCCTGCACCTTTACAGCATTCCCTTTCGCTGCAGATCCTTGAAAGCATCGACCAGCAGCGTATTATCTTCATGCGTCAAAGCGCCGATATGACCGACCCGGAACACCGTCTGTCGCAGCTCACCGCCATTGGGACAGACCCAGATACCATAATGATCCTTCAGCGTCATAAAGATGTCATACGCATTGGCATGAAGCGGATGCAGCGGCGTCACACCGTTGGCAGGCGACTGGGACACCATCGTAAACGGCAGCCCGTCAATCTTTCTGCGGAAGTCTTCCGCCTGCGCCGCAACCCGCGCCACTTCTGCCTGAGCACCACCACACGCATCAATTTCCTTTAACCGCGTATGAATCTGAAGCAGAATCCCGACCGCCGGCGTAAACGGCGTCTGCCCACGCTCCATATTGGTTAGCGCATCCGCAAGATTGAAGTACATTGAACGGACCCGGGCATGGTTCACGCGACCGACTGCCGAAGGAGCCAGCACAACAATCGAAACACCCGGCGGACAGGCAAGTACCTTCTGCGACCCCGTAATCATCACATCCGCACCGCATCGCTTCATAGAGAACGGATCCGCCAGAAACGAAGAGACGCAGTCACACACATAGAACAGATGATTCTTCCGGCAGAATTCACCGATCATCTGCGTATCATACAAAACACCGGTCGACGTCTCATCCACATTGACCAGAAGCCCGGTAAACGGCTGACCATCATACGCGTACAGCATTTCACGCGTCAGCTTCTGTCCCGGTTTTAAAAGAAGTTCCGTATGAGGAATTGCATGAATCTCACAAAGCTTTGCAAAGCGCGCCCCGAAGCTACCGCCATTGATTACCAGCACATGGTCCTTTTCCGTAAAGCAGTTCATCACAACCGCTTCCATCGCACCGGTCGAAGAACTGGTCAGAAAAAGGGACCTCGACCCCTGCGGCGCATCTGCAAACCTGAGCATCCACTGCTCATTCTCCAGCATCACTCTTGAAAACTCCGCCGTACGAAAATACGGAACCTGCTGCGCACCAACGGCGCACACTTCAGGCGAAGACATTACGGGTCCAACGGTAAAATTCAACATCCTGTCACCTCCACAACCTGTCTGCAACGACAATCTATTTTCACCGGCGGCTGAAACGAATCCGGTACGCCAAACAATAAACCCAGTACAAGTGATGACAAACAAGGAAAAACAACACCGGGTCCCCGGTTGCGCATCGCCGAAACACCGGCATTGGCCTGCGAAACGATGTGAAGACGCGGATCTGCCGCCTACCGTTCAACAACCGACAGCGAACCATCGGTTGCCCCATCATCAACCACGATCACTTCCTTCACCGGCAAAGACTGACAGAAAAGCGAATCCATGCACACAGCCAGCGAAGCGGCCTTATTATAGACGGGAACAATGACGCTAATCGTTACCGGCATGGTCTTCCCTCCGGCGCGTCCCCGGCAGCGCATCCTTTACTTCCTGCGCCAGATCACGTACGTTCACCCCCCGCAGCGTCAGCCCATGAATCACATCGATTGCAAACTGACGCGTGCCTGGAAACAGAGCCGGCGCCGCAACCGCAAGCACGGCCTGCGTCACTACCGTCGCAACAGCAGCTCCACAGATCCCGTAGCGCGGAATCAATAAGGCATTCAAAGCGACATTCATCACCACACCGATGAAGGAAAAGCCAGTCACCAGCCGCGACTGTTTTTCACCCAGCAGCCACAGGTCACGTATCTTGGTCAGATGCGAAAACAGCGAAGACCAGACCATGATCATTAACGCCGGCGCCGCCGCCGCATAATCGGCGCCATACAGCATCTGGACTACCCATCTGGCAAAGATGGTAATCAAAACAGAGTACAGCATGGAAACCCAGATCATCAACGCCAGCACCTGCGTCACACGCAGATTGTAGCTGGACGCATTGTTCTGGCGCATCTCCATCAGCACCGGCCGCGCCGAAAGTGAAAGCGACTCCGGAATGAATGAAATCAAATTACAGATCGTAACGGCAGCGCTGTAATAGCCGACTTCCGCCGTCGAGTTCATCATCTGCTT
>Ga0256404_1011632_pt1 | contig 11711 bp, 12 predicted proteins | sample RumenRJG_01DNA_FD_185990 | JGI IMG/M metagenome (GOLD analysis project Ga0256404, IMG submission 185990) | Bovine rumen microbial communities from Lethbridge, Alberta, Canada - RJG_01 | ecosystem: Host-associated > Mammals > Digestive system > Stomach > Rumen | place: Canada: Alberta | collected... | reverse complement strand
TCAAGGGCAGCTTGCCAGAAGAGGAAGACTGAAACAGAAAAAACTTCCAGAGACTGCAAAGAAGCTCGTTATCTGGGGCTTTAGTTGTAAAATCTCTGGAAGTTCACAATAATACTACTTCGTATGATATATTAACGATGGACCTTATGTACATCTCTAATCCTAGTATGGTGCAGGATATTGAAATAATATTTGTGACAATTAAGAATCTATTCATTAAAGACTCTACAGAGGGAGTACAGGAAGGACAGATTACAGAAAATGAAAACTCATTATAGCAGTAATATGAAAACGTCCTTATATTACATAAGGACATTTATTGCTTATTAAGGAGTTAAACTTGGATAAAGAGTTTGGGTTGATAAGTATTATTATGGCCGCATATAACGCGGAGGAAACGATTGAAAAGGCAATTAAGTCTGCTTTATGCCAGTCCTATCAGAACATTGAACTGATTATAGTGGATGATTGTTCGACAGATAAAACGAGAATGATTATTAGTAAATGTCTTGATAATGATCAAAGGATTCACTTGGTGGCAAATGATAAAAAAGTTGGTGTATCACAAAGTCGATCAAATGCTTTGATGCAGGCCAAAGGAGAGTGGATTGCCATTCTTGATAGTGATGATGAATGGATGCCTCAGAAATTAGAGAAGCAGATAGCATTACAAACAAAGACAAACGCGATAATATTGTTTACAGGGTCTTCCTTTATGAACGAACAAGGGAAGAAGATGGATTGGGTGATGCGAGTGCCTCGGTCTGTGAATTATAGAAAATTGCTATATCAGAATGTTATATCTAATTCTTCGGTTTTGGTATTAACAGATTTATATAGAAGATACTATGTGAGTTCAGATAATTTGCATGAAGATTATGCAATGTGGCTCAGCATTTTAAAGACAGGTATAGAAGCATATGGGGTGGATGAACCGCTCTTAATATATCGTGTTTCGCAAAAATCGAAGTCGGGAAACAAGATAAAATCTGCACGAATGAACTGGAATACCTACAGATATATAGGTCTAAATCTGTTTCAATGCATTTTCTATGAGATAGCATATATGGTTAATGGCTTTATAAAATACGGACATATAAGCAAGTACTTGACACTTAAGAATTAAGAAGGCAAAATATATTAAATTGGGTAAATAGAAAGAAAAATTATATGAAGGAAAAACTTCTAACTATAACCGTTCCTGCATACAATGCAGAACGATACTTGGAACACTGTCTATCATCTATAGAATCAGTGGCCGATGAACCGAAATTGCTGGATGTTCTGGAAGTGTTGATAGTAAATGATGGATCTTCGGATTCCACCGAATTAATTGGAAAAAAATTTGAAAAAAAAAGGCCTGGTATTTTTCATGTAATTAGCAAAGAGAATGGTGGGCATGGATCTGGGATTAATACTGGTATTGCAAATGCACACGGCCGTTATTTCAAGGTCGTTGATGCAGATGATTGGCTTAATACTAGCGAATTAAAGGATTATCTAAGAATGTTGGGAGGCAGGAATGAGGATGTAGTTGCCTCCGATTTTTTCTGTGTAGATGATGATGAAACAACAATTCTGAGTCGTAAAAAAGTGGATCCGACGGAACGATTATATGGCAGGACGGTTGAACTATCGAAAGAATATCTATCGCATGTAATTAAGATGCATAGTATGACGATCCGTACAGAACTCTTGCACAAAATGAATCGACAAATTGATGAACATATGTATTATGTCGATCAAGAGTACATCACGTATCCTGTCCCATACATAGAGAGTGTCTTCTATGATCGCCGATATCTGTATATGTATAGATTGGGACGGAATGGGCAGAGCATGGAACGAACGGTACTATGCAGGAATCGTTTAATGCATAGAAGAGTGATTGAAAGCCTTGTCAGTTACTATGATTACATTGTAAAGGAATGCAAACTTGATTTAAGCGATACAAAACTTAAATATTTTCAGCGTTGTATCGGTGATATGATTGATAACCAGTTCCAGATATATATAAGCATTGGGATTGAAGAGGGAATGAAGAAAGAGTTGCGTGAATGGGATGATGAAATACGTCAATCTCATCCAGAACTCTATTCTGCAACGAGTAAAAAGAGTATTAATTTACTAAGATACACAGACTACAGACTTTTAGGCGTAGCGTATGTTGCCTATCGCCTAATCAAAGGGTAATTAATAATGAAGAGAATGAATTTTCAACAACATATGGGACTTCTTGGAGAATTAGTCACCAGAGATTTGAAACTGAAATATCGCAGGAGTGTGTTAGGTTATTTTTGGAGTTTATTAAATCCTTTGATGACTATGTTTGTAATGTACATTGTGTTTTCAAATATCTTCCGGTTTGATATCCCGAATTATCCGGTTTATCTGATTTCTGGACAGATGATTTTCAATTACATGAGCGCAGCTACTTCGCAGGCAATGTACTCAATTGTCGGAAATGGTGCCTTATTGAAGAAAACGTATGTTCCCAAGGCTATTTTTGCGGAATCTAAGATTACTAGTGGGTTGGTTGAATTTCTGTTCTCATTGTTAGCAATGTTTGTTGTAATGATGATTTCAGGAGCAAGCTTTCATTGGCATATGCTCTTCATCCCTGTTGTTGCACTGGAACTTTATGTTTTCTGCATGGGATTAGGACTGTTTCTGGCGACTGCAACAGTTTTCTTTCGAGATGTTCAGTATGTCTACAATGTTTTCTTGACTGTTTGGATGTACTGTACTCCTATTTTTTATCCATTCGATATGTTACCCCCTAACCTGCAGCTTATCTTTAAATGTTTCAATCCTATGTATTCATATATAACTCAGTTTAGAGATTTGATACTTAATGGACAAATTCCGGGTTATGCATTGTTGGGCTCAGGTGTGATTTGGTCACTGATTTCATTGTTGATTGGCTCCCTGATTTTTAAACGCAAGCAGCATAAATTTATTCTGTATATTTAAAATAGAAGGTGATACAAATGGCCGATAAAATAATAGAAGTTAAAGACGTTACTGTTCGATTTAATTTAGCTAAAGAACATGTGGATAACGTTAAGGAATATGTTATACGTCTACTGAAGCATCAGCTACTGTTTCAGGAATTCCTTGCGTTGAAAGATGTATCCTTTGAAATAAATCGAGGTGAAGCTTGGGCATTAATTGGAACTAATGGATCAGGAAAATCGACATTATTAAAACTGATTTCAGGAATACTTGAACCGTATAAGGGGAGTGTAAGTGTAAATGGAACGATAGCGCCTCTGATTGAACTGGGGGCTGGGTTGGATTTGGACTTATCTGCACGAGAGAATATTTATTTGAATGGTGCATTGCTTGGTTACAGCCATAAGTTTATGGAACAGCATTTTGACGAGATAGTTGATTTCGCTGAATTACATGAATTTATCGATGTTCCGGTAAAAAACTACTCATCTGGAATGCAGGCAAGGCTGGGGTTCTCTATTGCAACCATTGTTCAGCCTGATATCCTAATCGTTGATGAGGTGTTGGCGGTTGGAGATGTTAATTTCCAAGCAAAATGTATGAGACGAATGAAAGAGATGATGGATAACGGAGCAACTCTAATCTTTGTGTCACATAATATGGAAGATGTACGTAAAATGTGTGATCATGCAGTATGGCTGGATCATGGCTGTATAAAAATGATGGGTGATGTTAACGAAATAAGTGCTGGTTATTTAAAATTTATGGGTGTTGAATAGTAATTAATAATGAAAGGAGAGCATGAAGAATTTCATGCGAAAAAAAATGAAGGTTGTTATTTTAGCAGGCGGTTTTGGAACAAGAATTTCTGAAGAATCAGCATTTAAGCCGAAGCCGATGATTGAAATTGGAGAAATGCCAATTCTTTGGCATATCATGAAGGAGTATTCTGCACATGGGTTTAATGAATTTGTTATCTGTGCAGGATATAAGCAGCATGTTATTAAAGAGTGGTTTTCTGATTATTTTATTCAGCATTCAGATGTAACGTTTGATTACACCAATGGAGAGAATGAGATTACCATCCATAACAAAAATATTGAACCTTGGAAAGTAACTATTGTGGATACTGGTTTAAATACTCAGACAGGTGGCCGTGTAAAGAAAATTCAGGAGTATGTTGGAAATGAGACTTTCATGCTGACCTATGGCGATGCAATTGGTGATGTTAACATTACTGAGCTGTTAGAGTATCACAAAAAACAGGGGAAGATCGGTACCGTATCTGTATATAACTTTGGACAGAATAAGGGTGTGCTTGAAATCGGCGAGAACGGAATCGTAGATGCTTTCCGTGAGAAGAGTGATTTGGATGGCGATTTGATCAATATTGGCTTTATGGTCTTTGAACCGGAACTCTTTAAGTATATTCCGGGAGATTCTACTGTCTTCGAACAGGAACCGATGAATAATCTTGTATTAGAACATCAGCTTGCTGCATACACTCACCATGGATTCTGGCAGTGTATGGATACGATGAGAGAGAAGGAAAAGTTGGAAAAACTCTGGGAGAGCGGCAATGCTCCTTGGAAGGTTTGGAATAACTAATATTGAAAGGTGAAGATGAAATGCAGAATGTAATTATTACCGGAGCAGACGGTTTTGTTGGAAGTAATACCGTTGATTACTTTGTGTCGCGGGGATGCAATGTGCTCGCCCTTGATCTTGGAGCAGAACCTAGAAGGTTAAAGGTTGGGAATCAGCTATCATATGAACAGTGCGATATTTCCAATCCAGAAAATCTAGCAAAGGTAGTTGAAAAAGATAAGTATGATACCTTTGTACATTTTGCATGGGCCGGATCCGCTGGCGAGGCGAGAATTGACTACAATCTTCAGATGAAGAATGCGTTGAATACAGTTGAGTGCATGAAGATGGCGAAGATCCTTGGCTGCAAGAGATTTGTATGCGCAGGAAGTATTATGGAGTATGAGGTAGAGGCGGCTATTCATTCACAGGGATCTCACCCTGGAATGGGATATATCTACGGAATGGGTAAGCATATTGCACACTGTATGTGTAAATCTGTCGCTGTAGACATTAACATAGAACTTGTCTGGCCAATGATTACTAACGCATATGGTGTTGGAGAGTTTTCTCCTCGCTTCGTGAACACTACTCTGCGTAAGATCATTAATAATGAACCCCTTCAGTTTACTGCAGCGACCCAGAACTACGATTTTGTTTATGTAACGGATGTTGCTAAGGCGTTTTATCTTATCTCTAAAAATGGTAAGCCTTTCTGTGAGTATATGATTGGTAGTTCAAATGCTCGCCCCCTGAAGGAATTTATTCTTGAAATGCAGCAGGCTCTTGCTCCCGAAGCAACGCCTATCTTTGGAGATGTTCCTTTCACAGGAACGAATATGCCTCTTGATACGTTTGATACATCCGATACAGAGAAAGATACTGGTTTTAAGGCTGAAGTTACTTTTGCTGAAGGAACCAGAAGGACTATGGAGTGGCTTAAAGGGCAGAATATATAATAAAGGTACTGTAACATGAAGAAAGACGCAATTGTAGTTGGGTGTGGGTTATCTGGAGCAGTTGTGGCTAGAGAACTAGCAAATAATGGTTTCAAAGTGCTTATTGTTGATCGCAGGGGCCACATCGGCGGAAATATGTATGATTTCTATGATGAGCATGGAATACTTGTGCACAAATATGGCCCTCATACTTTTCATACGGTGAAAAAAGAACTGTTTGAGTATATGAATCGATATGCAGAATGGGATGAGTATCATCTGACTTGTGGTGCGGAAATAATGGGGAAATGCACTCCAACACCCTTTAATTTCCAAACCATTGATGATTATTATGATAAGGATGAAGCTGAGAAAATTAAAAAGCATATAAAAGAAGTATTTGGGGATCGTTCAACAGCAACTGTACTTGAAGTCTTGAGTTGTGATGACGAAGTCGTTAGAGGATATGGAGATTTTTTGTTTGAGCATGACTATAGCCTTTACTCGGCAAAACAATGGGGAGTATCGCCTAACGAAATTGATCCATCTATACTAAAGAGGGTACCTCTACGATTTAATTATGAGGAAGGATACTTTGATGACGAATATCAGTATATGCCTCATACAACATATACGGAGTTCTTCAATAACTTACTTAGACATGAAAATATTGAAGTGCGTTTAAAAACGGATGCGTTGGAACATCTTCATATTAAAAATAATATTATCAAGTGGGATGAGCAGGAATCCGTCTGCCCGCTTATTTTTACTGGGGCGGTTGATGAACTGTTTGACCATAGATTAGGATCACTTCCGTATAGAAGTTTAAGATTTGAATGGCGATTTGAAGAAAATGTTGATAGTAAGCAAGATATGCCAGTAGTGGCATATCCGGAAGCAGATGGATTTACAAGGATTGTAGAATTCAAAAAGCTTCCTATGCAGAATGTTAAGGGTACTTCATATGAGATTGAGTATCCGCTTCAGTATGATGAAAACGCTGATCAAGAACCATATTATCCACTTCTTACAGAGAAGAGCCAGAAGGACTATAAAGGATATAAAAAACTGGCAGCAGGTATAGAGAATTTGTATTGTTGCGGACGATTAGCGGATTTTAAATATTACAATATGGACCAAGCTCTGGAAAAAGCACTTGAGGTGTCCAAAGAAGTGCTCGATGCGTTAAAATAAAGGAGTGAAAATGGGTATTCAAAAATTTGAATTTAAGGAATCTGGTATCGATGGCTTGATTGAGGTCACACCGTTTAATGCTGACGATATTAGAGGTTGTTTTACAAAAGACTATTCTGAAGAGGTTTTTAAAGCAAATGATATTGAACATGAACTGAAGGAGGTTTTTTATACTACTTCTCATAAGGGAGTAATTCGTGCACTTCATTTTCAGAGAGTTCATCAGCAGCCGAAATTGGTTCGGTGCATTTCTGGCCACGTGTATGATGTTGTGGTGGATCTTCGCAAAGATAGCCCTACATTTATGCAGTGGAGAGGATTTGATCTTGAAGGAGATAAACATAATGAAATCCTTGTTCCTGCGCACTGTGCACATGGATATCTTGTGTTGGAGGAGAAGTCCATTGTTTCCTACAAGTGTGGGGAAAAATTCTATGGTGAATTTGACGACGGAATCATGTGGAATGATCCAGACCTGAATGTAGAATGGCCTTTAGATAAGATTGGCGGTATCGAAAACCTTATTATTGCAGATAAAGATCTTAATCTGCAGAGCTTTAAGGAGTACATGGCACTTCCAGAAAATGAAAAGTAATTAGTTTGCCCACTCGGAGGAAACATTGATGTTAGAATTCTATAAGAATAAGAAAGTATTGTTGACTGGACACACGGGTTTTAAGGGGACTTGGTTAGCCAAAGTTCTATTGCTAGCTGGCGCAGAAGTTGTGGGGTACTCGCTTGAGGCTCCAACAAATCCTAACTTGTTTTCAATGGCCGGATTTGAAGAATATGGTGATAGATTTAAGTCTGTTATCGGCGATATTCGCGATTACGATCATTTGAAGAAAGTTTTTGACGAATTTCAGCCCGAAATAGTACTACATCTTGCTGCTCAGCCTATTGTAAGGGATTCATATAAAGATCCTAAATATACATACGAAACGAATGTAATGGGTACAGTAAACATTCTTGAGTGTGTAAGACTGACTGAATCGGTCAAGTCCTTCTTAAATGTAACTACAGATAAGGTTTATCACAATAATGAATGGTCTTGGGGCTATAGAGAAAATGAACCTCTTGATGGCTTTGATCCTTATTCTAATTCTAAATCATGTTCCGAACTTGCTACTCATTCATATAAGAATTCATTTTTTGCAGATTTTGATGGAAAAGAAGGACGAAGATATCTGGCTGTGTCGACTGCAAGAGCAGGAAATGTGATTGGCGGTGGTGATTTCGCGAACGACCGTATTGTCCCTGACTCAGTTCGTGCGGTTGAAAAAGCATTTGTTGCAAAAGAAAACGAAGCGTCAATTGTTGTTCGTAATCCATACTCTACTCGTCCTTATCAGCATGTGCTTGAACCTCTTGCGATGTACTTAACTATTGCTGAGAAGCAGTACATTGATTGGAATATTCAGGGGTATTACAATGTTGGACCCGATGACTGTGATTGTGTTACTACTGGTGGATTGGTTACTCTATTCTGCGATGAGTGGAATAAGATGGATAACGCTCTTGGCATTCAAGCAAAATGGATTAATAAAGCTGAAGCTAATGCGCCTCATGAAGCCAATTTTTTAAAACTTGACACAAGCCTTGTTAAGAGTGTTTTTGGATGGACCCCACGGTGGCATATTCAGGAATGCATGGAGAAGACGGTTCAGTTTACGAGAGTGTATTTGTCTGCACCTGAGCAGATAGCCGGTGAGATGGAAGCAGAAATTGCTGAGTTCTTTAAAGGATAATAAATAGAAAATGGCAAAGGTAAATATCTTTGTATCACACCGAATTGATGTGGATAGTTATATAGTTGAGTCAGAAATATATAAGCCAATTCGATGTGGCGCGATATTTGATAAAGAAAATAGACGTGGTATTCCAGGAGATGATACAGGAGAGAATATTTCTAATCTCCGAACATTGTTATGTGAATTTACAGTTCAGTATTGGGCATGGAAAAATGTTGATGCAGATTATTATGGATTATGCCATTATCGAAGATATCTTTCATTTTCAGATAAAAGGTATCGCAAAAAGTATTATGAAAATGCTGTCATTGAACCTTTTCTCAATTCTAGGAGTCAAAATAAATATGGCTTAAACAGAACGAAAGAAATTGAAATGAATGTTCAACTGTACGATCTGATTATTTCTGAAGGAATACACATGTCTGATGTGAGTCGCTATACAAGTGTACCAATCAATAATGTTTACGAGTGGTGGATGGTTAAACTGGGAGATTTTTTTGATTTATCAAGTTTTAACACTTTTATTGATGTGTTGATGGAATATAATCCAGAACTTTATCATAGTGCAAATGCATATTTAAAAGGAAATATTCATAGGGGATATAATTGCTTTATTGCGAGAAAAGAAATATTTAACGAGTTATGTTCTTTTGAGTTTTCTATTTTAAAAATCCTATTTGACAAAATACCCAAGGAAAAGCTGAAAATCTATCCTAGAATGATGGCTTATTTTGGAGAAATTTTATACGGGATATATGTAGATTGGATAATAAAGACCAAGAAATATAAAGTTGCCGAGAAACAATTAGTGTATTTTGAAGAAACGAAGGTATTTTCTAATAATATTAAGCTGATGGCAAGAATAAAGATTGCAAAAGCATATATAACAAAAGAAATTACCCCTTATTTCTTTCCATATTATTCAAAAAGGCGTCAGTTTATAAAGAAGCTTATCTAAAAAGATACAAATAGGAAGGCTAGACTAGCCGAGAATTTGTAATAGAGAAGGGAGAGGAGTACGGCGATTAGGTATCGCTATAGCTTATATGGAAGAAAAGAATATTAAAATATTTGTTTCACATAGAATTGATAAAGTTAGTCAAGTGGTAGATAACCCCTTATATGTTAATGTTCGTTGCGGCGCAGTGTATGATGATAGAGCACCTGAGGAATATGGTGACATCTTAGGAGATGATACGGGAGATAATATTTCAAAAGATAGAAATAAATTATGTGAGTTAACGGTTCAGTACTGGGCATGGAAGAATGAATACGCAGATTATTATGGCCTATGTCACTACCGTAGATATTTAAGCTTTTCTAAAAAGAAATATCCTGTAGAAGAGGGAGAACATGATATTGGTTGTGTCAAGGTTAACGTATTGTCAAAACACAACCAGATAAAATATGGTCTTCAAGAAGACATTATGAGAGAGCAAATTGAATGTAATGATTTGATTTGTATGGAACCTATTTCATTAAAGAAATATGGAATAAAATCTAATTATGATGGAATGGCCAAAGCGCATGATTGGCATAATATGGATGATGTTGATCGAGTAATCGAAATAGCAAAGAAACAGTATCCGGAGATGTCTAAGGCAATAGATGATTACTTTTTTGAGTCTGATAATTCGTGGCTGTACAATTGCTGGGTAATGTCAAGGGAACTATTTAATCAGTTCTGTGAATTTCAATTTAGTGTTTTAGAAGAATTAGAAGGAACTATAGATTATACAAATTATAGTAATCAGAAGATGCGCGCCTGTGGTGTAATTGGAGAACGCCTATTTGGAGTATTTGTAACGTATATTAGCTCCTTGAAGAAGTACAAAATTAAGTATAATCAGTTACTGATTGTTGACAATCCATCTCCTAAACAAGAATTAGAATGCTGTAAAGAGCATAACAATGTACCAATTGTTACTATTTCAAGCAATTGGTATGTTCCATATCTTGCGACATTTATTCAAAGTATTATTTGTAATGCGTCCCAAGAGAATAACTATGAAATTATAGTTCTTGAGAAAGAGATATCAAAAAGTAACAAAATTCGTCTAGAAGAATTAATAAGTCAACATAAAAATATAAGTTTAAAATTTTATAATCCTATTTACGAGATTGGGGATTGTGATTTTTATATTGCGTCAGTTAACTATACAGAAGAAACGTATTATCGCGTGTTGACTCCATGGATTTTAAAAAACTATAGCAAAGCAATTGTCATGGATGCGGATATAGTCTTTAATGAGGATCCTGCAGGTCTCTATCGTGAAAGTGTGGATGATGTATTGGCTGCAGTATGTAAGGATGTGGTATACCAAGGATTTTTGAATGGTGCAGTGCCTGGAACGTATGAGTATGCGAAAACTAAAATGAAGATGAATAATCCATACGATTACTTAAATACGGGTGTAATGCTCGTCAACTTAGAGGAGTTTAGAAAGAATTATAAGGCACAGGAAGTGCTAGATGTTTGCCAAAAAAATAAGTTTAGAATCCAAGAACAGGATGCGTTAAATGTCGTTTTAGAAGGAAGATGTAAGTTTTTAAATATAAGATGGAACTTCTATACAAGAGGAAACGATTTTATTAATAAGTGTATTGATCTAGCTCCTGCTGCAGGGCAAAGTGATTACGAAAAAGCTGAAATGAATCCGGCACTGTATCATTATGCAAATTTGCCAAAGCCTTGGTCTGATCCTGCTGTTTTATATGGTGATAAATGGTGGAACTATTGTAGAATGACATCCTTTTATGAAGAATGTTTGTCTAGAATGGTTTCGGATCGAGCAAATGCTTTTTATTACATGTATAATGCAGTTGACGGTCGTACTGGTGCACGAAAAATAGCAGATAAATTGTTACCATATAACTCTAGAAGAAGAAGATTTGTAAAGAAACTAATACCTAGAGATTCACTACAGTGGAAAATAGCAAAAAGTGTATATTTCATTATCCGCCCAGAGTATAAAAAGAAAAAAAAGTAAAATAATAAATGCCTCTAGAAAATGTTGGGTGTCCAAAGTTTTTGAGGGTTTCCCAAACTTTTTGAGGGCCTGTCCTGAGGGCAGGCTCTTTTAGAATGCCTCTTTTTGAGGGTACGGTTTGAGGGGCTGGTTTGAGAGGATGGCATGAGTCAAATCCTCGCCATATTTAGAACCTAAATTCCCGGTGTCTCCACACTAGGCTTTGCGTATAACGGTGCAACATCCATCGCTGTATACAGATCCTCCTGCTTTTTCAGGACTTCGCCCTGAATTGGTGTTTTTCCTGGCTCAGTGAA
>Ga0256404_1011630_pt1 | contig 11712 bp, 9 predicted proteins | sample RumenRJG_01DNA_FD_185990 | JGI IMG/M metagenome (GOLD analysis project Ga0256404, IMG submission 185990) | Bovine rumen microbial communities from Lethbridge, Alberta, Canada - RJG_01 | ecosystem: Host-associated > Mammals > Digestive system > Stomach > Rumen | place: Canada: Alberta | collected... | reverse complement strand
CAACCGTCATGCCTCCCGTTATGCGGGCATCAAGGACCGGAGAAACATCGTCCTTTCCATGGGTATCGCAGGAGCGCTTTCCGCAGCAGGCGCTGCGCTTTATAACCTGGCGGGCAATACCGAGTTCTACTGGTCCACCTACCAGTCCCTGCCGGCGATCGGCTTCAACGGCATCCCCGTCGCCCTGCTGGCACTGTGCAACCCGATCGGCGTCATCTTCGCGGCACTGTTCATGTCGATGCTGACGATCTCGGGCCTGCAGCTTTCCAACCTGACGGCGTATAACGAGTACATCACCGACGTCATCATTTCCGTCATCGTGTACCTGAGCGCCTTCTCGCTCTTCATCCGCACGCTTTTAAAGAATGCGGGCAAAAAGCCCCAGACGGCCAATGCGAACGCGGAGCCTGCGCCTGCTGCCCCGGCAGTAAGCAAAGAGCCCCCGGCAGAGGATGCGGGCAATATTTCAGCCGCTGAGGTTCCTTCAGATGGCCCGGCGGATGCGGTACCGGAAGGATCCGGGGAGGCAGCCGCCTTGGATGGAGAAGCCAATACGGAGGAAGGAGGTACGACAGTATGACATACCTTATTCAGCAGACCTTACTTTATGCGATCCCTCTGATGATCGTGGCGCTGGCAGGCGTCTTTGCCGAGCGAAGCGGTATCATTAACCTGGCACTGGAAGGTATCATGATCTTCGGCGCCTTCATCGGTGTGCTCTTTGTCTATACGATGCAGAGTTCCGAGTGGGTGCAGGCGGCTTATCAGGCCAAGAACTGGGCAGCCCTGCAGGGGCTTGAGGTAATGGCCATGATCGCGGCAGCAGCGCTGGGAGCGATCTTCTCCCTGCTTCTGTCCTTCGCATCCATCAACCTCCGCGCTGACCAGACCATCGGTGGCACAGCACTCAACCTGATGGCGCCGGCATTCGTGCTTTTCATGATCCGTATCATCGCAAACCAGAACACCCTGCAGATGCAAAAGGGCGACGCAGCGAGCTGGTTCATGATCAAGAAGTCGACGCTGGGCTTTGAGAAAAACGCCGATCTCGGCTTCCTCGGCAACACCTTCCTCCACAAGGTGTACCTTGCGACCTATATCTGCATCATCCTGTTTATTATCCTGTCGGTTCTCTTGTACAAGACCCGCTTCGGCCTTCGCTTAAGGGCCTGCGGTGAGAACCCTCAGGCAGCCGACTCCCTCGGCATCAACGTGCACAAGATGCGTTACGCAGGCACCACGATCTCCGGTGCGCTTGCCGGCATGGGCGGTTTTGTCTATGCGCTGACCACTGCAAACTGTACCGCGAACGGCGATGTGGCAGGCTTCGGTTTCCTGGCCCTGGCCGTTATGATCTTCGGTAACTGGACACCATTGAACATTGCGGGAGCGTCGCTGCTCTTCGGTCTCTTCAAATGTATCGCCGCCGGCTATTCCAGCATCGATATCAACGGAGACGGGCACTTCCTGCTGGCGGAGCTCGGCATCAGCGCGCATATCTACCGCATGCTGCCCTACATCATCACGCTGATCGTACTGGCCTTCACCTCCAAGAAGTCGAGGGCACCGAAGGCAGAGGGCATCCCCTACGACAAGGGCCAGAGGTAGTATTCTGTCTGTGAAGACTTTATAACGACGATAGACATGGAGCCATTCGCGAAAAACGATAGGGCAAGCGACGACGAAGCGGCGAGTATACCTGGGGCCAGCCGGAGCACTGTTCGAAGATGGTTCCCTTCAGGGAACCATCAAGTTGCGCAGGCGGCCCCTCATAGGGGACGGAGCCGCTTCGAGGAGACGCCCGTGTTTTTCGGAAGGATCCATGTCTGAGGAGAACAAACATGAACATTAATGAAATCCTGTCGCACTGCGACCACACTCTGCTCACGCAGACCTCCACCTGGGAGGAGATCCGGCAGATCTGTGATGACGGTATCCGTTATCATACGGCATCTGTCTGCATTCCGCCCTCCTATGTGAAGCGCGCGGCAGAATATATCGCGAAGAACCCGGAGGGAAAGGTGAAGGTGTGCACCGTCATCGGATTCCCGAATGGATACAATACGACCGCAGTCAAGGAGTTTGAGACAAAGGAAGCCATCAGAGAAGGCGCCGACGAGATCGACATGGTCGTGAACTTAGGCTGGGTCCGGGAAGGGCGTTTTGATCTGGTGGAGGAAGAGATCCGGACGCTGAAGGCAGCTTGCGGGGAGCACATCCTGAAGGTCATCATTGAGACCTGTCTGCTGACGGATGAAGAGAAGACTGCACTCTGCGGATGTGTGACCAGAGCAGGCGCGGATTATATCAAGACCTCGACCGGTTTTTCGAAGGCAGGCGCGACCTTTGACGATATCCGCCTGTTTAAGGAAAACATCGGACCGGAGGTGAAGATGAAGGCAGCCGGCGGCATTTCTTCGATCGAAGACGCGGAAGAATTCCTGCGCCTCGGTGCGGACCGTCTTGGAACCAGCAGAATCGTGAAGATCGTAAAGCAGATGAAGCTGTAAGGAGATTTGAATGACGGGATTCAGTTTGTTTCAGGACCGTGAAAAAAAGGCGGACCGGGACCGCGGCCCCGCCTGCAACTGCGGACAGAGATTCGCGGATAAGGTTTTATGTGTCCTGGATGACGCCTTTTCGGATCCGGAAGATGACGGCGATGCAGAGGACGGATCAGATACTGACTGACAGCACCTTCGGGCAGAAACCGCGGGATCCCGGGCGGGAATAGCGGTTCGGAGAATAAAGTATGATTTATTGCGGCATTGTCATCATGGTTTATAATGTCGTGCAGTATGTGCGCTTTGCGGGCAGCTTAAGAAGCACAGGCGACTGGGAGCGGGAACGGCGGATCTTCAACATTCCCGTGATTCTGCTTGTCCTTTTCCTGGCCGGGTATATTGCGGTGGCGCTGTTCGGGAAGCCGGACATTATTGTTTCCGCGATCCTGTTCGGCGGCAGCATTTTCGTTGCCGTGATGCAGTACCTGATCTCCCGCATTGCGAACCGCATCCGGGAAAATGAACGTCTGGAGGCAAGGGCCAATGCAGCTGAAGAGGCAAACCGGGCCAAAACGCTGTTTCTTTCCAATATGTCTCACGACATCCGTACGCCCTTAAATGCCATCATCGGCTATACGACGCTGGCGGAAAATGCGCCCGCCGATGAGCTTCCCGGGTATATTCAGAAGATCCGCAACGCCGGGCAGCAGATGCTGAACCTGGTGAACGAAGTACTGGAAATGAGCCGGATCGAAAGCGGAAAGCTGGAGCTTGAAGCAGAAAACACCGACCTTGAAGTACTATTCCGTAAGTCGGAGGATCTGATCCGTACGCAGATGGAGGAAAAGGAGATCTCCTTTACGGCAGAGTGCGATATCCGGGATCGCTGGGTAATCTGTGACGGACACCGCCTGAGCAGGGTCCTGATGAATATTTTAAGCAATGCCTATAAGTTTACGGACTGGGGCGGCGCGGTGTCCATGAGTCTGAAGCAGACAGGAAGCACCTCTGAAACAGGAGAGTATGAGCTTAGGATCCGCGACAACGGTATCGGTATGAGCCCGGAATTTGTCGAAAAGATCTTTATCCCCTTCGAGCGCGAGCGTACCTCTACGGTGAGCCGTACCCAGGGGACCGGTCTTGGGATGCCCATCAGCAAGAACATCATCGACCAGATGGGAGGCTCGATTGAAGTTAAGACGAAGCAGGGGGAAGGCTCTGAGTTTACCGTGCGGCTGACCCTGCCGATAACAGATGAACCTGAGGAAGGCATCGGTCCTAAGAAGGAGCTTCCTGATTTTACCGGCTGCTGCCTGCTGCTTGCGGAGGATAATGAGATCAATGTGGAGATCGCAACAGAGATCCTGAAAAACGAGGGATTTGCGGTCGAGAGCTGTGCCAACGGACAGGAAGCTGTCGAGCTTGTGAAGAGCATGGAGCCCGGGTACTACCAGGCAGTACTGATGGATATTCAGATGCCTGTCATGGACGGCTATGAAGCGGCCCGGATGATCCGCGCCCTGGAGGATCCTGTAAGGCGGAATGTTCCGATCATCGCGATGACGGCAAATGCATTTAAAAAGGACCGCGATGCCGCTGAGGCAGCCGGCATGCAGGCCCATATCGCAAAGCCCTTAGATAAGGACGTGATGCTTCGGACCATCGCCCGGGTCCTGCAGGAAGCAGAAGGCATTTAAATAACGAGGAGAGTAATAAGTGGGGCTGTCCTGTGCGGACAGCCCCACTTATTACAGTCGGGGATATACTTAATTCAGTATGCAGTAACGCTTCCAGATATCGCTTCTCCAGCGCCATACAAAAAAGATGATGCGTACGACCCAGTCGACCAGCATGGCGATCCAGACGCCGACGGCGCCCATCTGCATCCGGACGCAGAAAACATAGGAGAGTCCGACCCGGAAGATAAGCATGGAAAGGACCGAAACCGCCATGGTGAAGCGGACATCATTGGCTGCTCTGAGCGCGTTCGGAAGCGTAAAGGCAGTGGGCCAGAGAAGGATGGTTCCGATGAGATGGATGTGGATCAGGACCGATGCGAGGGCTGAGGTCTCTGCGGAAAGCCCGTAGATCTTCAGGATCTGCGGAAGAAAGATCAGGATCAGAAGGCAGACTGCACCCTGGCCAAGATAGGTCCACAAGACCAGCTTTCTCATATACAGACGTACCTGATGCTCATCCTGCGCGCCGACCGCGCGCCCGACCACAGTGATCACGGCAAGTCCCATGGAAAGGCCGATGGTGAGGCTCACCTGGTCAATGTTATTGGCGACGGCATTGGCAGCGATATGGAGGGTTCCGAAGGTGGAGATCATGCTCACCACGGTAACCCGTCCGAGCTGGAAGAGGCTGTTCTCTACGCCGGAGGGAACGCCGATATGCAAGATACGCCGGGAAGTGGCAAGGTCGAGGGACAGTGTGTCCGCGGCGCTTAAGGATATGCCTGCGCCGGGCGTTCTGCAGAGCCAGAGGATGATGACAGCTCCCAAAGCCCTTGCAATCAGGGTGGGGACTGCGACGCCGGCAACGCCCATATGCAGGACAAAGATGCAGTATGCATTGCCCGCGACATTGATGAAGTTCATCAGGAGGCTCACCCGCATGGACACAGTGCTGTTGCCCGCAGAACGGAAGATGGCTGTTCCCGCGTTGTAAAGCGCGAGGAACGGGAAGGACAGCGCCGTGATCAGAAGATATAAAAGGGCTGCATCCATGACTTCCCGGTCGATCGATCCGAAAAAGAAGGAAAGCAGGGGACGGCGGAAGAGGACGCAAAGTGCAGTGATGGCCATACCAAGAATCAGGCTTAAGCTGATCAGCTGGGCAGATGCCCGGGACGCCTGCTCTTTCTTCCGTGCCCCCAGGAATTGGCTGATGACGACCGCTCCGCCGGTTGCCAGTGCCGCAAAGGTCTGGATGATGAGCCGGTTGATCATATCGACCAGTGAAACGCCGGAGATCGCGGCCTCGCCGACCCTTGCGACCATGACCGTATCCGCCATGCCGACCAGGATCGCGAGACCCTGTTCGATGATGATGGGGATGATCAGGCGGATAAGATCCCGGTCCGAAAAGAGCAGAGGACGGACGTCGGACTGCTTGCCGGATGCTGTTGTTGAAAGAGAGTTTACTGTCATTTTTATGTGAACAACGGGTCTGGCTGTCAGAGAACACGTCAGTGTGGAACGGCCTGCATCATAGTCAGGGGCGAAACACCGTTTGACACTGATATCATCTTGTACCATGCGTAAACACGGGTATCATAGCAGAACGGATTATGAAAGGAAAGTGGAAAAGTGTATAAAAATAAAGCAGAATCAGACAAAGGCCTGATTCTGCAGGGAATGAAAAACCGCACGCATGGCATTTCAGAAGCCTTGGTGCGGTTTTCTTAATACTGATAAGGCAATACCCGCGGGCTGCACGGATCAGGCGATGCCCTTCACGGTGTAGTCCTTGTCCTCAACGGCCTTCTTCAGGACCTCATCTGCGACATCTGCGGAAAGGGATACGACTGCAGTGCCCTTCTCGTGGCTTACCTCTGCCTTGGTTACGCCGTCAAGCGCCTCCAGTGCCTTTCTGACCGTTGCCTCGCAGTGAGTGCACATCATACCTTCGATATTCATTGTCTTTGTTGCCATAGCTTCATTCTCCTTTGAATCATCTTTGTTTAAATTATCTGAGCCGGCGGTGCCGGTGTTTTGCTGATTGTCTTCTGTCCCGGTTTTGAGAAGACAGCCGGAGAGTCCGACTGCCACCGGGTTCTTCAAGGGTTTGTCCTTTGCAGGGTCATGCATCTTAAAGAGGTTTAAGCGCAGGGCGTTTGATACCACGAAGAAGCTCGAAAGGCTCATGGCGGCAGCTCCGACCATGGGGTTTAAGGCCCAGCCGAAGAGCCGGATGTAGCAGCCTGCCGCAAGCGGGATGCAGAGCGCGTTATAAAAGAATGCCCAGAAGAGGTTCTCATGGATGTTGGTGAGCGTCGCACGGCTCAAACGGATCGCTGCGGGAACATCGCTTAAGCGGCTCTTCATTAAGACCACGTCTGCAGCATCGATAGCCACATCTGTGCCTGCGCCGATGGCGATGCCGATGTCCGCCCGGGTCAGGGCCGGAGCGTCGTTGATGCCGTCACCGACCATGGCGACCTTTCCGAATTCCTTAAGCCGGCTGATGACCGCTTCCTTGCCGTCCGGGAGCACACCTGCCACGACCTCGCTGACACCGACTTCACGGCCGATGGCATTGGCCGTACGCTCGTTGTCACCGGTCAGCATGACCACGTGAATCCCCATATTTTTCAGCTGCTGCACAGCCTCCGGGCTCTCGGGCTTGATAACATCCGCGACCGCGATAATGCCGAGGAGCTTCCCGTCCTTTGCAAAAAGCAGCGGGGTCTTGCCGCCTTCGGAAAGCTGCACCGAGGAGGCAAGGAGCGTATCGGAGACAGGGACGCGCTCACTGATGTATTTCTGGGATCCGCCAAGCAGACGGGATCCCTTTAAGACTGCGGTCAGGCCGTTTCCGGGCAGAGCCTCAAAGTCTGTGACCTCTTCGGCTGCAAGGCCTTCCGCCTTCCCGTATTCCATGATGGCACGGGCAAGCGGATGCTCGGATCTTGCTTCGAGGGCATAGGCTGATCTCAGGAGTTCCTCCCGGCTCACGCCTTCTGCAGGCAGGATGTCGGTGACCTTCGGCTCACCGCTTGTGATGGTGCCGGTTTTGTCCATGACGACGATCTGCATGCGGCCGGTCTCCTCAAGGGAGACGGCAGTCTTGAACATAACGCCGTTCTTTGCTCCAAGGCCGTTTCCGACCATGATGGCGACAGGGGTCGCAAGACCTAAGGCACAGGGACAGCTGATGACAAGGACCGAAATGCCGCGGGCTAAGGCATAGCCGAATTCCTGCCCTGCGAGCATCCAGGCGGCGATCGTGACGAGCGCAATGCCGATGACAACAGGTACGAACACGCCTGCGACCTTGTCCGCGATCTTTGCGATCGGGGCCTTGGTGGCAGCGGCGTCAGAGACCATACGGATGATCTGGGAGAGGGTGGTATCTTCGCCGACACGGGTCGCCTGGCAGCGTAAGAAACCGGACTGGTTGATGGTCGCTGCGCTGACGATATCTCCGGGGGCTTTATCTACCGGGATACTCTCGCCGGTGAGGGCGGATTCATTGACTGCACTTGTACCCTCCAAGATCACGCCGTCGACCGGGATGTTCTCACCGGGGCGCACCACAAAGGTCTCGCCCTTCATGAGCTGCTCGATCGGGATCTCCTTTTCGGCACCGTCCCGCACCACGACCGCGGTCTTCGGAGCGAGCTTCATGAGGCCTTTGAGGGCGTCGGTGGTGCGGCCCTTTGAGCGGGCTTCGAGGGTCTTTCCGACGGTGATCAGCGCAAGGATCATGGCCGCGGACTCGAAGTAGAACTCATGCATAAATTTCATAACGGCTTCGCTGTCGCCCTTTACCACGGCATCTGTCATCAGGAAGAGGGCAAAGGTACTGTAGACAAAGGCTGCCGCAGAACCGAGCGCAACCAGGGTGTCCATGTTGGGAGCGCCGTGGAGGAGGCTCTTGAAGCCGCTCACAAAGAAGCGCTGGTTGATAACCATAACGATGGCTGCGAGGATGAGCTGTATCAGCCCCATGGCGACATGGTTCCCGTTAAACCAGGCAGGAAGCGGCCAGCCCCACATCATATGCCCCATGGAAAAGTACATGAGGATGCATAAGAAGCCTAAGGAAGCGATGAGGCGCTTCTTTAGGAGCGGCGTTTCCTTATCCTTTAAGGCTTCCTCCTCCGCGGCAAGACGGGCTGCCGCTCCGGATGCGGAAGACTCGGAGACCATGGGCTTTGCGCCGTAGCCGGCATTTTCCACAGCGGAAATGATATCTGCGGGGTTGTAGTCGCCCTCGACTCCCATCGAGTTGGTCAGCAGGCTGACCGCACAGGAGGTGACGCCGGGCACCTTTGAAACTGCCTTTTCCACGCGGGCCTGGCACGCAGCGCAGGACATGCCGCTGACAGCATACTGTTCCATATGGTTTTCTCCTTTGAATTAACTGATGTCAAATGCCCGTCCCCCTGCAGACGAGTCTGCAGTGCCGGACATTTTCCGGGGCTTAAAAAAATTGATGAAGCAACGGCTGCTCCGTTTCCGGGCTTACTTCATCATCTTCGGCAGGAATTTGATGAGCTCATCAATTTTGTCCTCGCTGCCGTTTCGGACATCGTCCTCGACGCAGGATTTGATGTGGTTGGCGAGAAGTACCTTCGAGAAGCTGTTGAGGGCAGAGGTGGCTGCCGCGACCTGGGTGAGGATATCGATGCAGTAGGCATCCTTATCCAGCATGCCCTTGATGCCCCGGATCTGCCCCTCCACGCGGTTTAAACGCTTTACGAGGTCGTTGTATTCCTCCGGGGTGCGTTCCTTATGCCGGCAGCAGGCACAGGATGCCTCGGGTTCTGTGTGTTCATGCAGGTCTTCCATAAAATGATCTCCTTCAGGGATAAAGCCCACGGATTGCTACGCAGCTCAGGCTGCTCCGCAATCCTCCAGGTATTCGCAACTCGTCCCATTCACTTCGTTCATGTGACTTTGTTGCTCATACCTGTTAGCGTCGTGAAAGCGGCTTCAAATCAGTGTGCAGGCACCTGATTTGCACCCGCTTTACGACCAGGCTTTATTAGTATATACCCCCATGGGGTATATTGCAAGGGGTATTTTCTGACTTTTGATTTGTTTGATGATTTAGCTTGAGCATCATGTTATAATAGGCAGGATGACAGAACTGATGAAGAAAACTGATGCTTTTGTGCCGGAGCTTGCGGCACTGCTTCGCTGGTATGATGTGAACCGGCGGGTCCTTCCCTGGCGGGAGGATCCTGCGCCCTATCATGTCTGGCTTTCGGAGATCATGCTGCAGCAGACGAGGGTGGAAGCGGTCAGGGGCTACTATGACCGGTTTCTGAATGCGCTGCCGGATATCGCCTCTCTTGCGGCGGCGGATGAGGATACGTATTTAAAGCTCTGGGAGGGGCTCGGATACTATTCAAGGGTGCGGAATCTCCACAAGGGTGCCGTGACCGTGATGGAAGAATACGGGGGTGAGATGCCCCGCACTTCAGCGGAGCTGATCCGGATCCCCGGGATCGGTCCCTATACGGCGGCTGCGGTCGCTTCGATAGCCTTCGGGGAATGCATCCCCGCGATCGACGGCAATCTCCTCCGGGTGTTTGCAAGGCTTACCCGATATGAGGAAGATATCAAGACTGAGGCTGCAAAGAAAGCAGCTTATGAATTTTATCTTGCCGCCATGACAAAGCTGCTGCAGCTGGATGAAGCGGCTGAGACTGCGGAAGCAACTGCAGCGAAAGAGGCAGCTTCAACTTGGAGACCATCAGAAAAAGAAGGGAAAAGCAGTGATGCTCCAGGGGCGGATACACTTTGCCATGAGCAGCAGAAGAAAAGGAATATCCCCGGCGACGTGAACCAGGCGCTGATGGATCTCGGGGCTACCGTCTGCCTTCCGAATGCGGTACCACTGTGCGGGCAGTGCCCGTTTGAAAAATGCTGCGGTGCTCATGCGGCAGGGCAGGAAACGGACTATCCGGCAAAGCAGGCAAAAAAGGAAAGAAAGCAGGAAAAGCTCACCGTATTTCTGATCCATGATGCGGAGAAGATCGCGCTCAGGAAGCGCCCTGCAAAGGGACTCCTCGCGGGACTGTACGAGTTTCCGAATACACCGGGCCATCTTTCGGAAAAAGAGGCCCTGCAGTATGTACAAAAGATCGGCTTTCCGCCCCTTCGCATTAAGAAGCTTCCGGAGGCAAAGCATATCTTTACCCATAAGGAATGGCACATGACCGGCTATGAGATCCTTGCGGATGAGCTTGCGGGATATGCGGATGAGCCGGGAGGATCTTCGGAAGATAAATCAAAAAAGCCCGCAGCAAAAGCGGGCTCAGGGATCTTTCTGGCGGAAATTAACGAGATCCGGGACGTATATTCCGTGCCGTCTGCATTTGCCGCTTACTCGTCTCTCCTCTGATCCTCCATGATCAGGCGGGAGATCTCAGACAGATCGATCATGAGATCATCATGAAAAATGTGGACGCCGATCCTTCCTTCGAGCGGATAAAAAGAGACCGGATCAGCTTCAGGATCTGCAAGGTAACGAATGAGCTGCTGCTTTTGCGGATCAATGATCCAGTACTCGCGGACACCTGCCTCGGAATACAGGAGGGGCTTGCGGATCAGATCGTTCCTCCTGTTGGAAGGGGAAGTGACCTCCAGCACGAAATCAGGACCTCCCAGGATGCCCTTCCTGACGATCCTGCTCTGGTCGCAGACAACGAAGAAATCCGGACATACGACGGAGTCATCGCCCTTTTTGCTGCGAAGGATCACATTGGTCCCTGATACGACGGGACGGCACTTTCCCTTATGAGAGCGGATATAATCCGAGAAGCAGGTGAAAACATACTGCGTGATCTCAGAATGAATAAACAGAGGGTCCTCCATCACCAGGATCTCTCCTTCGATCAGTTCCGTGCGTACATCCGTGTGCATCTCCAGATAGTCAGATGCAGTGATCCCCTGCTTTTTTACCGCATAGGGGTGTGCCGCTTCCTCCGCAACGCGGAAGGCAGGCGTGAACGCAGGGTTGAACAAGACATTGTAATCCGGATAGGATTTGCTGAGGCCGAAATGGAAGCGTTTGCCGGGGTATTTATGCTCGTCCCCGCCGAGCACTTTCTCCAGTGCGTCAAGCGTGGCACGGCGCGGGTGAGCGGTCGTACCATCGAAAATGCGGACGAGCGTGGCCCTGGGAATGCCTGAATATGCGGAAAGAACATCAAAGCTGTAGCCGCGTTCCTCCTTGACCTGTTTCATTTCGTCGATCGTCATGAACGAGATACTCCTTGTTATCATATATTATCGTTTGTTATCATTATATCATGGACACTCTGACTGGTCAAGCGCGGATGAAAGCTGTTAAAGAGCTGCATTGGCTGCAGTATGACCAGGCTGAGGAGATGCATTTTCTCTTTCAGAAAGCCTGCTAAGAAAAAGTCAAGTGGGAATTGAAGAAATATCAAAATAGATCAGAGGCTGGTTTGGAGGTACAAAAATAAGACCACCACTCAGCTGGCCAGACTTGAAGAAAAGCTTTT
>Ga0256404_1011629_pt1 | contig 11712 bp, 11 predicted proteins | sample RumenRJG_01DNA_FD_185990 | JGI IMG/M metagenome (GOLD analysis project Ga0256404, IMG submission 185990) | Bovine rumen microbial communities from Lethbridge, Alberta, Canada - RJG_01 | ecosystem: Host-associated > Mammals > Digestive system > Stomach > Rumen | place: Canada: Alberta | collected... | reverse complement strand
TTGATACTATATACAGCTTACAAATAAGAAATCAAGCTGATTCGTTTTCCGCCGGCTGAGCGTCTTCCTTTTTCGGCTCGCCGGATCTTGGTTCATTTACAGTATAACACAGCAGTGCTGCCGCGATGGACAGAGCACCGCCTATTATCCATAACAACATGTACTGACCGTTGGATCCGAGAATCCCGCCCAGCCAGGTGCTGATAAAACTACCGATCTGGTGAAACACGAAAGCCGTCCCCAGCAGCAGTCCAACTTTTCTCACGCCGTACATCTTGCTGATGAGATTCGTTGTGGGCGGCACTGTGGAGTTGCCGATGAGGCCTAGGAATATCAGAAAGAAGTAAGCAGAAAACACCGAAGGCTTCATCATATAGAATACGGCAATGGCAACAGGCCTCAGGGCATAGCATGTTCCGACCACCCACTTGCAGCGCATTTTAACGCACAGAAATCCGGCAATGACCGGACCGAGCATTCCAAAGATGCCGTATATCGTAAAGCCAAAGGCAACCACCTTTCCCGAAAGACCGCTTCCCACCAGCTGCGGATACAGCTGAGTTTCGATGATGGCCATGAAAAAGCCACAGGTAAAAAAGGCCAAAGATACTTGAAGAAAGGCCCGGCTCTTTATTGCCGTCTTGATCTCCTGAAGGATCGGGCCGTGCTCTTCCTGTGATTCAGTCAGCTCCTTTTCCGCAGATGATTCTTTTTTATACAGATATACAACAAATAACAGCGATGATTCCGACCAGAGCGGTATAGCTGTACATGATCCACTTCAGCCCGCCTGCGTCCATCAGCATTTGAGTTGCAGGGGACATGATCGAACCACCTATGCCGCCGGCTCCGTTGATGATCCCGGAAACAGCTGCCGCCTTCCGTTCTCCGAGGATTGGGTTGACCGCGCCCATGATGATACCGAAGGCCATGGCGCCGGTACCGCCGCCCACCAGCACACCAAATGCGAATGTCAGCAGCACGGGACCGGTGGACATCAGTGTCAGAAGGAAACCAGCCACCAGCATCAAAGCGCCGAGGATCATAACGAAAGAACTGTTCTTTTTCAGCGCCAATGCCCCAAAGAATGGCTGGGCAAATCCATAGAAGAGCTGAGCAATGGCTATGGCAAAACTGACGCTCGCCGCTGCGATGCCTGTGTAATCTTCAATGGAAGTTGAGATCAATCCATAGTTGATACGAATGCCGTTATTGAGCATGGAAATGAGACATCCGACAACGGTAACGATGATGAGAGTCGCCACTCCTTGCTTGCTAGCGATTTTGGACATTTTGAGTTTCTTTCTTATCTGCGGATATCACATCGCAAATAATGCAACAATTGCTTTGATTTGTACAGCAATTATACACCATCACTTGTTTGTTGTCATAACTGTCCGAAAATAATTGTCGCTCTTATTGCTTTTTTCTATTCTCCTAATCTCATTCCCAGTCTTCTTCATCGCTAAGTGTTCAACTCATAATAATTCAACGCGCTTTTCACCTTAAAAGCTGGAATGAGAAATATTACATGATGTGGCTTTTGGGAAGCAATATCGGTCTCAGAGTTTCGGATATAATGAAAATCAAAGTTGATGATATTGCCGAAAAGGATCATCTGCTTTTCCGGGATGAAAAGACCAACAAGGAACACCGGTTGCCGGTGAACCGGCATCTCAGAAGAGAGATTGCTGACTACATCGAAAAAGAACAATTAAAACCCGCTGATTATATTATCCCATCTCAGAAAGGCATTAACCAGCCACTTTCAAGATCCCAGGCATATTATGTACTTAATGTTGCAGCTACCGCCTGCGGGATCATGGATCCGGTTGGAACACATACTATGCGAAAGACATTCGGGTATTGGCACTACCGTCAGCACAAAGACGTTGCCCTTCTGCTGTTAGCATCGGGCGAGATTCGCCATTCAGCATCCATCAGAAATCGCCTTTTCTCATCCATTGATAATAGCCAACGCATCAATGGATTTTTCGTTTAGTTGCTATTTGTTTTTCTTCTTTCCAGTTTCCAGAGAAACTGTCTCTCGCTTTCTTCCCCGGTAACTGTCGCCTTTCATTAGATAGACAGTCGCCTCATCGAAGATTCTGTCAAGAGCACATAATAGTGTGGAATCTTCACTGAAGAATTCTCCCCATTTGTCAGGCCCGATGTTGCTTGTAAAAATCATTGTATTGGGACCTTCTTTGTTGTATCGTCGATCTATCATATCGAAGAATAATCTTGTCGCTTCTTTTGAGAAAATACATCTGCCGATCTCATCAATGATCAAACATGATGGTTTGACAAGACCATTGACTACAGAACCCTCGCGGCCATACTTAATAGCATCTGCAAACTTTTGATTGAGTTCTGTCGCCTTCAGAAAGTATGTTTTGTATCCGCGCTTGCAGCATTCATGACCATATGCCATGGCAAGATGCGTCTTGCCAACACCCTGTGGTCCGATAAAAGCGATATTTCTGTGCCCGTGCAAGGCTGACAATGTAGGCAGGTTCTTGAGGGAATCGACTTGTTTGCCGTGAATACTCTCGAAATCAAACTCTTCAAATGTTTTAGGCACCTTGAGAGGCAGTCTGCTCATTCGCATCAGTGTGCTTATGATGGACTCTTCCTTTCTTTTTTGCAGATGTTCAAAGACACTTCGTATCGCTTCCAGAGTTTCCGTTGAAAAGTTTTTCTCGACTGCAAATGCAGCAAGCTCTGATGAGTACAGATCGATATTCAGATATTTGGCATTGGTCTGGATCTCTTCAAACAATGAATCATTCATTCCACAGCCCCCTTTCAAAATTGAACTTTTCAAATCCGGGATCCTGTGGTTTTGATTCTATCTGGAACATCTCTGTTTTTACAGGCATACTCGGATACTCTTCAGGCAGTTCCTTTACATACTGATCTTCGCAATATCTGTCGTATCTGCTCCAGGTGACGTCGTAAGTCGTCAGAATACTCTCAAGATCATCCGAATAGATCGTTATCGCATATTCTTTTCTCCGGATCCTGCATGTCTTCTTTTTGTACCAGTATGGTACACCGAATCGTCTGCCTTCATAATTGATGAATCCATCAAAGGATATCTTTCGCTCCGGACAAAGATAATATGCCAGTTCTTTTGTTTGTAGCAGTTCTCCTGTTTTTGTCATGCACAGCATATGATGTTTATCATCGGGCACGCAATCGACAGCTCTGTGATAGCGTCCATTTTGTTTTTGACTCCAATCCAGTGCATCGAAATTCAATCCTGTGATCGTTCCAAATATCCTGTCAGCAAGAAAATTATCCTTTACGAATCGTATCAGCCTTTCAACTTTCCCTTTTGTAAATGGGTGCCTGGGCTTGCATAACTTCGTTTTGAACCCGACTACATTCATAAACTCTTCATAATCGTGCTGCCAGATAGGATTTCCGTCAGGATCTCTTTTGATAACGACACTTTTCATGTTATCTGTCAGAACGTATTCCGGAACCCCCATAAGGTAAAATGCATGAAGCATTCCGATAAAGAGATTTTCCTGCTTTGCATTCGGAAAAAACTCGACGTAACATTTTCCGCAGTGGTGACATATCATTGCGAATAACGCTGCCCGATATGATGTGCCGTTTTCATTTGTTACTTTTACAAAACCCCAGTCCATCTGATATGCTTCACCCGGTGAAGTACGATATCGTCTGCCTCTATTTCCCTGGGGTGAAACGATCTGTCTCTTTGGCGGAATCAATTCCTGATGCTCTTCGATATATCTTCGAACGGTCGTCAGGCTTCCGGTGTAGCCCTGCTCTGTGATCCTTTCAAAGCACACTACTGCATTTGTAATGTTTCTCCTAAGAAGATCATCGATAACTCCAGTGTATCCTGTTAGGACTGTTACCGCTGCTTTTCTTCCGCTAAGCCCATGTGGCTTTACGACAAAACCGTTTTTCTGCAATGTGCGCAGACGTGATCTCGTTATGCCGGTCATTCGTTCCAGCTCGGCCAGATTGACTTTTTCGATGTCGAATTTGTCGCCGTGAATCTGCTTCAATTCATCAAAGGCATGTGTTAAGATTTCAGTAAGGTCATTACGTTTTGTTTTAGTTTCCATATGACTCCTTTCTGATGCGTTGGCTAGCACCAGTTTAAGGCATGGTCCAAACAAATGTAATGGCCTATTCATATCCCTCCCATCTTTTTTCTTTCAATGATTAGTTTTCATACTATTGATCTGCCACATTGGCGATTTCTTTTGGATGATTATTGGCTATTCTCTCTGAAAGTTTAGTGGTTATTTCTGCCCGACGCCAACAGTGCAGCAGATCTTCGGGCATTCATCGCCGTCGATCACTCTCAGGTATATAGGAATCAATGATGATATAATCGAAAAGTCGCTTGAGGACTTTTATATATGAGTAACTTATTAGCAATCCAGTTTACTAATAGTCAAGGAATACAAATAAGGAATTATTATGCTATAATGAAGTAGATAAAAAATGGTTTCAGTTAAACGTGGTGAAGAAATGAAAATGTCAAACATAATACAAATTATAGAAGGATAATTATAGAGCCGTGATCAAATAGAGGAAAAGGAAATGGTAATAAGAGATACAGAAGTAATGTTTTCAGTTAAAAGTAAGCTTGTTGCAGATGTATCAAAACAATTTGCAAATAAAAGAAGGAAGACTCTTGTTGTTGATGAGGCGCAAAATGAGGTGAGCGGAAATTTTTATTGTGATGAATATGATGAATCATGTATGGAATGGGCACCCTCAAAAGCAATTCCAAAAGGGAAAAAGGTGGTAGAATGGCTCGTTGATGTGATGACAAACGGAGGTCTGTTGACAAAAAAAGGGATAGAGCTTATCAGCAAGAATATCGAAGAAGCCGAAAAAAGCATAGAATCATACTATATTATGAGTCGAAAATGTCAGCCGTATAATTATGGTGACAATTATATTCTATTCGAAGAATATGATGGCAACGAGGTCAAAGTGACTGGTTTCGATAGTTCTGATTGGGATGATGTATGGCGCGAAAAAAACAGGCAAAGAGTTAATGAAATATTTAGCAAGCATAATGAAGATATAGAAATATATGAACCGAGCAATCGTCTGATTGGGGAAGCCTTCAGAGACTGTTATGATGCGCCTTTTTTTCTGGAGTTGATGGATGAGTTTGGAAAACATGATAAACTAAAATTTAATCCTGAGAGAAAAAAGGTGTCAAAAGACGAAGTTGAAAAAGAAATAAAGGTTTTGATCGAAGAATTCGAAAAAAACAGCGAGAGTGTGAGAAAAAGTCTGTAAATATGTAAAAAGGAAGCCTCCTATGGTAGTATCATGTTGATGTACCATAGGAGGTTTAATTATGGCACGCAAGAAAAAAGAAGTTTACCACGTAGGTCCATTGACGGAGGGCAAGAAGAATATTATCTCAGCTCTCATGGACGAGTATGAGATTGAGACAGCAGACGACATTCAGGATGCTCTGAGGGATCTTCTCGGCGGAACGATTAAATCTATGATGGAAGCTGAAATGACTGACCATCTCGGCTACGAGAAGTCTGAACGTTCAGCCTCGGACAACTATCGGAATGGAACTAAACCTAAGACCGTCCGCAGCAAGTACGGAGAGTTTGAAGTGGACGTTCCTAAAGACAGAAATGGATCTTATGAGCCTCAGGTGGTGAAGAATCGTCAGAAGGATATATCCGGCATAGATGATAAAATCATCGCAATGTATGCCAGAGGCCTCACAACAAGACAAATATCCGAGCAGATAGAAGAAATCTATGGATTTGAGTGCAGTGAGAGCTTTATCTCGGATGTCACAGACAAGATACTTAAAGACATCGAGGAATGGCAGCATAGGCCATTGGATAGCGTATATCCTGTGATCTTCATAGATGCATGTCATTTTTCCGTCAGAGATAACGGTCTTGTGAGAAAACTTGCAGCATATGTTATGCTCGGAATAGACTGTGAAGGCCGCAAAGATATAATCAGTCTCAGCATCGGAGAAAATGAGAGTGCCAAATACTGGCTCGGAGTTCTGAATGAGCTTAAGAATCGTGGGGTCAGAGACATCATGATCATATGTGCCGACGGACTTACCGGCATCAAAGAGGCAATAGCGTCAGCTTTTCCGAAAACGGAGTACCAGCGCTGTATAGTGCACATGGTTCGTAATACCCTTAAGCATGTTTACTACAAGGACATGAAAGCGTTTGCAGCTGATCTTAAGACAATCTACCTTGCTGACTCAGAGAAAGCAGGCAGGACTGCCTTAGATAAGGTCAGTGCTAAATGGAATGAGAAATATACATATGCAATGAAACGCTGGTATGATAACTGGGATGCTATCTGTCCAATCTTCAAGTTCTCAATGCAGACCAGAAAGCTCATATACACCACGAATGCTATTGAGAGTGTAAACAGTGCATACAAAAAATTGAATCGTCAGAGAAGCGTATTCCCAAATCCTACAGCTCTTTTGAAATCGCTTTATCTGTCTACTATGCAGGTCACAAAGAAATGGACGCAGGCTATTAGAAACTGGGGAAGCGTGTACAGCGAATTCTGCATAATGTACGAGGGTCGAATGCCAGATTAGCCGTTCGCTCTCCAGGGAGCTCACGGAGCCTGCCAGCCGATCGACGCACGCTCTATAGCTGGCGTCTGGGCTTAGTAGTGCCCGCCGCCAGCGCGGGTCGCTCGGGGCAGGCTGAGAGAAAACTGTTGACTTTCGAAATATTATAAATTACAGTGTTGAAAACAGGGTGACCGACTTTACAGCCAGTCACCCTGCATAAGTTAGCTACCATAGTGAGCTATTTACAGACTTTATTACACACTCTCGAGACAGTTGTTCTTTTTTGTCGTAAATATGATAACGGCAATTACCATAGGGATAGTTGTAGGCATGCTGCAGGAATGTTTGGTTTTTTCCCTGGCGTATATGCTGCTCAGAAGGTATACGGGAGGCTATCATGCTAAGACTTCGATACGATGCTATTTTTTGTCGATCCTTATGGTTGTAGTAGTTCTCTTCAGCATTAAGGCCGCAATCTTATATGAATGGAACGATTTTTGTATTATTGCAACAATGTTTTCGGGAGTGGTCATTTATTTGAAAGCACCGATTGAAAGCGAGAACAAACCTCTTGACGATGCAGAGTACAGAAAGTATAGAAAATGTTCGTTGATAATAATGATTATTGAAGAGGTGATTGTTCTGACATTGTTTTTTTTCAGTAATTCGGTCAGTGTTTGTATTGCCTTTGCGGTTATAGCTGCAGCAACAATGTTGCTGATCTCAACCCTGTTAAGCTATATGCAAAGATAGTTAAATGAATAGCGTCCTAATATAAGCAATAATGCAGAAACTGTTATATACATCCAAATTCACTTTTCTAATTTGTGCTGAGTTGCTATAATAAATGCAACATGTGGAAAAGGAGTGTTGAGAGTTGTTTAATATTGCGATTTGTGATGATGATGAACAGATATGCCTCGAAATAGAAAAAAACATTAAAGAGTATTACGATTCAGAGGATGTAAGGATTACTTCTTTTTTTTGTGGGGAAGATCTGTTCGAAAGCATTATGAGCGGGCGATCCTTTGGATTGATCTTTCTTGATATAGAACTAAAAGAACTTAATGGTGTGGAACTGGGCAAAATGATCCGGTCAGAACTATCAAATGAAACTATCCACATTGCATATGTTTCCGTTAATACACAGTATGCGCTTGAGTTGTTTCAAGTCAGACCGCTTGATTTTTTAGTAAAGCCTTTCTCGGAAGCACAAGTGATCAAAACAGTCGAGAAGGCGAGAAGCATTACCGTTTCATATAATGAAAAATTCAGTTTTAAAAGCGGACAGGAGTATTACAGCTATCCTATCGCGGATATATTGTATTTTGAGAGCAGGGCTCATAAGGTAATGATCAGAATGGAGGACAGAGCGTTGGAATTCTACCAGAAACTCAATTTGATAGAACGTGAAATGAACAGCAAAATGATGCGGATCCATAAATCATATTTGGTTAATCCTATGCATATCAAAGAATACAGATATGATGAAGTTGTTCTTAGTAATGGAGATGCTCTGCCAATAAGCAAAAAATACAGAAAAGCCGTAAGAGAAAACATAATAGAAGAAGGTTGGATGTGATATAACGATGGAGAATCATGTAGTAGAAACAGCTGTGTACCTTTTGGGCAACTTGTTCAGGATATATATAATTATGCAGCTGCTTGGTGTTTTTTTAAACAAAGTTCCCGAACAGAAAAACATAGTAGGTCGCTATGGTATGGCTTTTGCGTTTTTTGTGGTGAACAGTCTGGGTTACCTTTTGTGGCACTGGCCTTCGAGCATCATATTGGCAAGTAATGTTGCCGGAGTGTTTCTGATAAGCTTATTTTACCGCGGCCGGTGGATAAACAGAATATTTTCTTCTGCGCTTATTGTAGCGCTGTCAGTCTTTTCGGAGGACGCATGCTATTATTTTGTTTTGAGTATCGGGATCGGAAATGTAATAATTGTTGCCATTACACTTTCCAATCTGCTGTTGATGTTTATTGCAATGATAATGCGGAAGTTTTCGGATCATCGAAAGGGGAAAGATGTGCTTCTGATAGAGTGGATAGCACTGCTGGTGATCCCTGCGGTGAGCATGGCTCTGGCTATAGTCCTGCTGGAAAACTGCAGAGAGGAAATAGATGGAGTGATCGGCGGAAGCGGGCTCGTGTTAATAAACATAATGGTCTATTTTGTGTTGGGTAGACTATCGGCGGCTTACAAAGAAAGGGGAAACATAGCAATATTAGAAGAGCAGGCGAATTCATACAAACAGCAGTTGGAAATCATTGGACAGGCGGAAAGCAAAATGACTGCTGTGCGCCACGATATGAAAAACCATATTATAGTGCTGAAGAGCTATTGTGAAGAGGGGCAGACGGAAAAAGTAAGAGATTACCTTGACAATGTGAGCCGACAGATGGAACTGGAAAAGCAATATGTTTCAACGGGGATTACAGTAATCGACAGTATGCTTAATTACAAACTTCACGAAATCGATGGCGGCTTAAAATCGATGACAAAATATAAAGTTGCCGTCAGTAAAGAAATCAATATCAGCGATCTTGATTTGTGTATCGTGCTCGGAAATCTACTGGATAATGCTGTGTGGGCATTGCAGCAAAAAGACGAAAGGGAAAGAAAAATAGAATTAGAACTGATTGAGAGAAAGAAAGTATTAAAGCTGGTCATTAAAAATACATACGGCAATCAGATAGTGAAAAAGGGCGATGTGTTCGTCAGTACGAAGAGCACAGACAAGAGAACCGGTCAGGGGCTTCATAATGTCAATAATGTAATTGAAAAATACAACGGCGAGATCGAATATTCATATGATGATAAATGGTTTTCTGTTACAGCTATAATGTTCATTTCTTAAAACGTACAGAAGATCTTGTATTTGCGGAAATATGCGCAGAGTGTCTCCTTTTTGTACTCTGCCCAGCTCTGTGGTATGATGACAAAGAAATGAAAACTAATCGGGGCGGGTGGAGTACGAATAGATGGACAGCATAAAAGAACAATACGTGCTAGATTATGAAACTGTCGATAAAGTTTCGCGGTTGATAATGCAGTTTTGCAAAAATATCAATACAAAAAAATCTGATGCTCTGCGGCACAGGATAACTGCCGAAGAGTGCATGCTGAACTGGATGGATTACGGACTTGGCGGCGGCGAGCTTATCGTAACGGCCGGCAGCTTCCTTGGTGAGCCATATATCACTCTTCAAATGCAGGGCAAACAATGCGACCCTTTCATAGAAAATGAGGAAGACACCGGCTCTTTTTCCGGCAGTATACTCCGGGGGCTGAATATCAGTCCGTCTTACAGTTATAAAAAAGGATATAACCGGGTGCACTTCCGTCTCAAACGGAAAGCGTCCGGACAGTTAGTCAGGCTGGTCGTGATCATCGCGGCGGCGACCCTCTTCAGCCTTGCCGGGATCTACATCTTTCCGGAAAAGGTGTGCAAAGGATTACTTACATGGTTCATCACCCCGCTTTATGAAACATTCTTCAAAGTGCTCGGCTGCATCGCCGGTCCAATGATCTTCATGTCTGTTTCCTGGGGCATTTACGGAATAGGAGATGCCACCACATTCGGCAAAGTCGGAAAGAAACTTATCGGAAGATTCCTCGCGGCAGTATTTTTCTGCAATGCGCTGACGGTGTGCATTTATCCTTTGCTGGGTCCGTCGCTGTCGGGGAAGGCAGTTGACAGTGACCACTGACATGTTCACGGACGGCAAGCTGCTGATCGAGAAGGGCAAGAAGAAAAAGCACGTCGTAGAGATCTAAATCGCAGAGATATAAGCGACCGCTTTCAGACCAGTCTGCTAAGAGGCTGAAACAGCAAGACAGGAAAGAAATAAAGACAGAGCAAAACCGGGTGCAGCGAGGTGCCCGGTTTTTCGGTATGACGGGCATGTCATAGGTCTACGGTGTAAGTCCGTAGGAGCGTAGTCATCGACGAATCCAATAGCGACTCCCAAGGTTCAAGCCGTGAGGCTTGGGCGAGAGGAAGGGATAGCGAAATCGTGGCTTGACGAATAGAAATCGGATATGAGGCGTACAAGGCGGGTAAGTTGGCCGAAAACAACAAAGCCCAAAAGATGACCGTAACCCTTGTGCGTAAATCCGGCAGGTAAACGAGGAAAGACCTATGACTTATCCCGTGAGGTCTCATGGACGGAGAAATCCGCAGTAACAACGAACCATGAGAAGTCAGCAGAAGCCATAGTACCAGAAATGGGAAGGGCTGAACAATTAAACCGTGCAAAGCGAATGTATGTCCTTGAAGGATAGCCCGACAGTGGAAACACGTGAAACGTAAATGAACAATGCCCATACAACCTACGGCAGACCTAAAGGAGCGGAAAGGAGAAGAGCACACAAAGTATGTCACAGTTACTGGAGAAGATACTCTCAAGAGACAACATGAATCTTGCATACAAAAGGATGAAAGCCAACAAAGGAGCAGGAGGAGTGGACGGTGTGGAAATAGAGGAACTCTATGGCTACATCAAAGAAAACTGGGAGAGTATCAAGGAGAAAATCGAGCAAAGGCAGTACAAACCACAGCCAGTAAGACGAGTGGAAATCCCAAAGCCAAATGGTGGGGTTAGACAACTCGGCATTCCAACCCTGATTGATAGGGTAATTCAGCAAGCCATAGCACAGGTCATAAGCCCAATATGCGAACCATACTTCTCGGATAGAAGTTACGGATTCAGACCTAACAGAAGTTGCGAGATGGCGATACTAAGACTCTTGGACTATCTAAACGACGGATGCACATGGATAGTGGACATCGACTTAGAGAAATTCTTCGACAATGTGCCACAAGACAGACTCATGAGCCTGGTGCACAACATCATAGATGATGGAGACACGGAATCGATAATTCGCAGGTATCTCAAGGCAGGAGTTATGACAGAACAAGGGTACGAGAGGACAGACATGGGAACACCACAAGGAGGGAACCTGTCACCGCTACTCTCAAACATCATGCTGAATGAACTGGACAAGGAACTGGAAAGCCGAGGACTAAACTTTGTCAGGTATGCGGACGACTGCATAATCGCGGTCAGAAGTGAAGCCAGTGCAAAGAGAGTCATGAGAACCATCACAGGCT
>Ga0256404_1011628_pt1 | contig 11713 bp, 7 predicted proteins | sample RumenRJG_01DNA_FD_185990 | JGI IMG/M metagenome (GOLD analysis project Ga0256404, IMG submission 185990) | Bovine rumen microbial communities from Lethbridge, Alberta, Canada - RJG_01 | ecosystem: Host-associated > Mammals > Digestive system > Stomach > Rumen | place: Canada: Alberta | collected... | reverse complement strand
ACTTCTCCCTGTAAGGCAACGGCGTCTGACGGTGTGGAAACGCACCCCGTCAGGCGCCTTTTTCATTGTCAGAAGGACTGACTTTCAGCGGGAGGTGCGTATGGCGGTTAAATATATCTTCGTCACCGGCGGGGTGGTTTCCGGTCTCGGAAAGGGGATCACGGCGGCGTCCCTGGGGCGTCTCCTGAAGGCCCGGGGCTTCCGCATCACCATGCAGAAGTTCGACCCCTACATCAACATGGACCCGGGCACCATGAACCCGGTGCAGCACGGGGAGGTCTTCGTGACGGACGACGGCACCGAGACCGACCTGGACCTGGGCCACTACGAGCGCTTCATCGACGAAAACCTGGACAAGGGCTCCAACGTGACCACCGGAAAGGTCTACTGGTCGGTGCTCCAGAAGGAGCGGCGCGGGGTCTACGGGGGCGGTACCGTCCAGGTGATCCCCCACATCACCAACGAGATCATGAGCCGCTTCTACCGCCCCGCGGAGGATGATGGGGCGACCCACGTGGCCATCATCGAGGTGGGCGGCACCATCGGCGACATCGAGTCCCAGCCCTTCCTGGAGGCCATCCGCCAGTTCCGCCACATCGCCGGCGAGGGGAATGTGATGCTGATCCTGGTGTCCCTGGTGCCTTTCCTTAAGTGCTCCCAGGAGCTGAAGACCAAGCCCACCCAGCAGGCGGTCCGGGCCATGCAGGGCATGGGCCTGCAGCCGGACGTGATCGTCTGCCGCACCGAGACCGACCTGCCCCAGGAGGTGAAGGACAAGATCGCCCTCTTCTGCAACGTGCCGAAGGAGCACGTCCTCACCAACATGGACGTGCCCTCCCTCTACGAGATCCCCCTGATCCTGGAGGATGAGCGGCTGGCGGAGGTGACCTGCGGAATTCTCCGGCTCCCCTGCCCCGAGCCTGATCTCGCGGACTGGCGGTCCATGGTGCGGGCCCTGAAGTGCTCGAAGAAGCACGTCACCATCGCCCTGGTGGGAAAATACATGCAGCTCCACGACGCCTACCTCAGCGTGGCGGAGGCCCTGAAGCACGGGGGCATCGCCAACTGCGCCTCCGTCAGCATCCGGTGGATCGAGTCCGAGACGGTCACGGAGGAGACCGCGCCGGAGCTCCTGGGGGATGCAGACGGCATCCTGGTGCCCGGCGGCTTCGGGGACCGCGGCATCCCGGGGATGATCGAGGCGGCCAGATACGCCAGGGAGCAGGGGATCCCCTATCTCGGCATCTGCCTCGGCATGCAGGTGGCGGTCATTGAGTTCGCCCGGCACGTCCTGTGCCTCCCGGACGCGGATTCCGCCGAGTTCAGCCCGGAGACCGGCCACCCGGTCATCCACCTCATGCCGGACCAGGAGGGGATCACGGACCTGGGCGGCACCCTGCGCCTCGGCTCCTGGCCCTGCCGCCTGGCCCCGGGAAGCCGGGCCGCGGCCCTCTACGGCGAGGAGCTGGTCCACGAGCGGCACCGGCACCGCTACGAGGTGAACAACGACTACCGGGAGCTCCTCACCCGCCACGGCATGGCCCTCTCCGGCCAGTCCCCGGACGGGCTCATCGTGGAGATGATGGAGCTGCCGGACCACCCCTTCTTTGTCTGCACCCAGGCCCACCCGGAGTTCAAGTCCCGGCCCAACAAGCCGCACCCGCTGTTTAAGGGGCTGGTGGCGGCCGCGCTGAAGCGGCAGGGGGCTGCCTCATGAGGCCGCTCTCTGACCGCCCCCGCGAGGAGTGCGGCGTCTTCGGGGTCTCCATGGCCGCTCCCCAGCCCCTGGCCGGCACGGTGTACCACGGGCTCTACGCCCTCCAGCACCGGGGCCAGGAGAGCTGCGGCATGGTGGTGAACCACAGCGGCCTCTTTTCCGGGAAGAAGGACCTGGGTCTGGTGAGCGAGGTCTTCACGCCCGAGGCGCTCTCCTCCCTTCCTGCGGGGCGCATGGCGGTGGGCCACGTGCGCTACGCCACCACCGGCGCCCGGAGCCGCGCCAACTGCCAGCCCCTGGAGGTGAACCACCTGAAGGGGCGGCTGGCCCTCTGCCACAACGGGAACCTGAGCAACGCCGGCGCCCTCAGGAGAGAGCTGGAGCTCTCCGGCTCCATCTTCCATACAACCACCGACACCGAGACCATCGCCTACCTGATCACCCGGGAGCGGATCCGGCACTCCTCCATCGAGGACGCGGTGGAGCAGGCGGCCCTGCGGCTGGAGGGGGCCTTCTCCCTGGTGCTCATGTCGGCCCGGAAGCTGATCGCCCTGCGGGACCCCAACGGGTTCCGCCCCTTGTGTTTCGGGGTGTTCCCGGGAGAGGCCGAGGCGCCTCTCACAGGGGACTCCGGACCGGCTGGGGGGGCCGGCACTCCCGAGGCCGGAGGCCCGGCTGGGGTTGCCAACATTTCGAAAGTGGCCGGCTACGCGGTGGCCTCCGAGTCCTGTGCCCTGGAGGCCGTGGGAGCCCGCTTCGTGCGGGACCTGGAGCCCGGCGAGCTGATCGTGTTCCAGGGAAACCGCATGGAATCCCGGCGCCTGCGCTCCCAGAGCCGCCCCAGGACCACCTGCGCCTTCGAGTACATCTACTTCTCCCGCCCGGACAGCATCCTGGACGGCCGCTCCGTCCACGAGGCGAGAAAGGAGGCGGGCCGGCTGCTCTGGAAGCGGCACCCCGCGGAGGCGGACCTGGTGATCGGCGCCCCCGACTCGGGCCTGGACGCCTCCCTGGGCTTTGCCGAGGCCTCCGGCATCCCCTGGGACATCGGCCTCATCAAGAACAAGTACATCGGCCGCACCTTCATCACCCCCGGCCAGGAGACAAGAACAGACCAGGTCCGCATCAAGCTGAACCCGGTCCGCTCAGTGATCGAGGGAAAACGGCTTGTCCTGGTGGATGACTCCATTGTCCGGGGCACCACCTCCATGCTGCTGATCCGGCTCCTCCGGGAGGCCGGCGCCAGGGAGATCCACATGCGAATCTCGGCCCCGCCCTTTAAGGGGCCCTGCTACTACGGCACCGACATCGACTCAAAGGAGCACCTTATTGCCACCGGCCGTACCCTGGAAGAGATGGCCCGCTTCATCGGGGCCGACTCCCTGGGCTTCCTGTCCCCGGAGGACCTGCCCCTCATGGCCGGCACCACAGGCCTCTGCGACGCCTGCTTTACCGAGCGCTACCCCACCTCTGTCCCAACAGACGAAGGAAAGGGACGCTTCGAGGCGCCCCTCCCGGAAGACGAATCGGGAGTTGAATGACCTGTGGCAGCTGATGGAACATAACAGGCGCCGGGATTTCGCTTTTTTTCAATTTCCGGCGCCCCTCACGTGCACAGTCAAGCAGCATATGAAGCCCAAAGGGCGCCGGGATTTCGCTTTTTTATAATCCCGGCGCCTCTCACATGCTTAGACAAGCAGCATATGAAGCTCAAAAGGCGCCGGGATTTCGCTTTTCTAAAATTCCGGCGCCCCTCACGTGCACAGTCAAGCAGCTTATGAAGCCCAAAGGGCGCCGGGATTCCGCTTTTTTTAAATCCCGGCGCCTCTCACATGCTTAGACAAGCAGCATATGAAGCTCAAAGGGCGCCGGGATTTCGCTTTTCTTAATTCCCGGCGCCCCTCACGTGCACAGTCAAGCAGCTTATGAAGCCCAAAGGGCGCCGGGATTTCGCTTTTCTAAATTCCCGGCGCCCCTCACATGCTTAGACAAGCAGCATATTGAGTCCAAAGGGCGCCGGGATTTCGCTTTTCTTAATTCCCGGCGCCCGAAGGTACACAAAAGCCCGGCGGTACCGAAAACCGCCGGGCATCGTTCTTGAAAACCGCCGGGCATCCCCCTCACTCCGAGAACAGCAGCCTGCTGTACCCCGGGAAGGGCCAGTACTTCTCGTCGGTGATGCTCTCCAGCTGGTCCGCGGCAGCGCGGGCCTTTTCCATGTCCGGAACAATGACGCTGTGGCAGAAGCGCATGGCCTCGTCCGGGTCCTGGGGCACCTTTTCCAGGTGGGCCTCCAGCTCCTCCGTGGCCTCCAGGAGGGCATCGGTCAGGATCGCCAGGCGCTCACAGGTCCGGCTCTCATACACCGAGGGCACGCCGGCCGCCTTCAGGTCCCCCATGCGCCGGCAGAGCTCCGCCGCGAAGGATGACACCGCGGGCAGGATCTGCCGCCGGATCATGTCATCCATGGTGTGGGCCTCGATGAGGATCGTGGCGCTGTAGGTCTCGATGTGGATGCGGCCCCTGGCCCGCACCTCCTCCTCTGTGTAGACCCCGTTCCGGACGTAGAGGTCAATGTTCTTCTGGGCCGTGTAGCAGGGCAGGGCGTCCGCGGTTGAGACCAGGTTCAGGAGCCCCCGCTTCTCCGCCTCTTCCACCCAGGAGGCGTCGTAGCCGTTCCCGTTGAAGATGATCCGCTGGTGTGCGGTGAAGGTCTCCCGCAGCAGCTCCTGCAGGGCGGCCTGGAAATCCTCCGCCTTCTCCAGCCGGTCCGCGAACTGCCTCAGTTCCTCCGCCATGATGGTGTTGAGGGCGATGTTCGGCCCGGAGATGGACTGGGAGGAGCCCAGCATGCGGAACTCAAACTTGTTGCCGGTGAAGGCCATGGGCGAGGTGCGGTTCCGGTCCGTGTTGTCCTGGGGGATGGGCGGCAGCATGTCGATGCCCACCTGCAGGGTCTTCTTCCCGGTCTCGTGGTACTCCCTCCCGCGGATGATGGACTGCACCACGCCGTCCAGCTCTTCCCCGAGGAAAATGGAGAGGATGGCCGGCGGCGCCTCCTGGGCCCCCAGACGGTGGTCGTTGCCCGCGCTGGCAACGGTGGTCCTCAGGGTGTCCTGGTACTCGTCCACGCCCTTCACGAAGGCCGCCAGGAAGAGGAGGAAGCGGGCGTTCAGGGCCGGGGTCGATCCGGGGTTGAAGAGGTTCTCCCCGCCGTCCGTCCCCAGGGACCAGTTGTCGTGCTTGCCGCTGCCGTTCACCCCGGCGAAGGGCTTCTCGTGGAGCAGGCAGTGGAAGCCGTGGCGGTCCGCCACCTTCTTCATGAGCTCCATGGTCAGCTGGTTCTGGTCCCCCGCCAGGTTCGCGTTGGTGTAGATCGGCGCCATCTCGTGCTGGGACGGGGCCACCTCGTTGTGCTTGGTCCTGGAGAGGACGCCCACCTTCCAGAGCTCGCTGTCCAGGTCCTTCATGAACTCCGCCACCCTCGGCTTCAGCTGGCCGAAGTAGTGGTCCTCCAGCTCCTGCCCCCTGGGAGGCTTGTTCCCGAAGAGGGTGCGGCCAGTGAGCTTCAGATCCTCCCGCTGGTTGTACAGGTCCTTGTCGATCAGGAAGTACTCCTGCTCAGGCCCGCACTGGGGGATGACCCGCTTCGTGGCAGTGTCGCCGAAGAGCCTGAGGATCCGCACGGACTGCTTCGACACCTCGTCCATGGACTTGATGAGCGGGGTCTTCTTGTCCAGGGCCTGGCCGGAGTAGGCGCAGAAAATGGTGGGAATGTACAGGGTGTGGTCCTTTAAAAACGCGAAGGATGTGGGATCCCAGGCGGTGTATCCCCGGGCCTCGAAGGTAGCCCTTAAGCCCCCGGAGGGGAAGGAGGATGCGTCCGGCTCTCCCCGCACCAGCTCCTTGCCGGAGAACTCCAGCACCACCGTTCCGTCCCCCACGGGCTCGATGAAGCTGTCGTGCTTCTCCGCGGTGACGCCCGTCATGGGCTGGAACCAGTGGGTGAAGTGGGTGGCGCCCCGCTCCACGGCCCACTGCTTCATGGCCTCCGCGATCTCGTTTGCCGCCGAGAGCTCCAGCTGCTTTCCACTGGTGACGCTCTCCTTCCACGCCCGGAAGGTCTGCTTCGAAAGGCGCTCCTTCATGGCCTTTTCGCCGAACAGCATGCTGCCGAACAGCTCCGGAAGCTTCAGTTCCTGCTCTGCCGCGTGACTCATCTGATTTCTCCTTTCATTTGCTGCGGACAGGATCCGCGCCTGATCTTCTCTGTGTTCTTTTCTTCTCTGTGTTCTTTTCTTCTCTGTGTTCTTTTCCGCTCTCCGCAATTCTCACCGCAATCGGCGCCGTGCTTCTCTTACGTCCCGCTCTCCCCGTAGTTGGACAGGACCCGGGCCGAGGGATCGTCCACCTGGCATCCCTCCCAGTCCCTGTTGGGCATCCAGAAGTCCCGGATCATCTCCCCCTGTCCGGGGTAAAACTCCTCAAAGAGCTCCCGGTACAGGAGACTCTCCTTCGTGAAGGGAAGGCCGTGGCTGTACTGCATCCTCCGCGTCTTGAACTCCGCGTCGCTGTACTTCTGCTCCGCGTACTCCTTCAGGTCGTCCACCATGGAGTGGCCCACGGCGTCCGAGAAGGCCGCCTTCTCTCTCCAGAGAATGGCCTCGGGGAGGATGCGGTCCTGATCGAAGGCCTTCCGGAGCAGGTACTTGCCCATCCCGTGCCGGTTCATCTTGAGCTCCGGCGGGATCTGCATCACGTACCGCACCAGTTCGCTGTCACCGAAGGGCACCCGGCCCTCCAGGCTGTTCACGGAGATGCAGCGGTCCGCCCGCAGCACGTCGTAGAGGTAGAGCTCATCCACCCGCTTCTTCGCCTCCGCCTGGAAGGCCGCCGCGTCCGGCGCGAAGTCGGTGTACTTGTACCCGAAGAGCTCGTCCGAGATCTCGCCGGTCATCAGTACCCGCACGTCCGTGGTCTCGTGGATCTGTTTGCAGCAGAGATACATGCCCATGCTGGCCCGGATCGTGGTGATGTCCCAGGTCCCGAGGAGCGCCACCACCTCAGGCAGGGCCCGGATCACGTCCTCCTTCGTCATGTAGAACTCCGTGTGCTCCGCCCCGATGTATTCCGCCGCCTGGCGGGCGTATTTCAGGTCGATGGCGTCCGTGTCCATGCCGATGGCAAAGGTCCGGATCTTCCGGCCCAGGGTCTTCGCCGCGATTGCGCAGACCAGGGAGGAGTCCAGGCCGCCGGAGAGCAGGAAGCCCAGGGGCGCGTCCGCGTCGAGGCGCTCCTCCACCGAGCGGATCAGTTTCTCCCGGATCCCTTTCATGGCGGTCTTCTCGTCCATCTGGGGGAAGGTCTCCACCGTGGTCAGGTCGATGTAGCGGTGAAATTCCCCGTCCTTCCAGTAGTGGCCCGGGGGGAAGGGCTTTATGCGCTCGCAGAGGCCCACCAGGTTCTTCGCCTCGCTGGCGAACACCAGGGTGCCGGCTGCATCCTCCCCGTAAAACAGGGGGCGGATCCCGATGGGGTCCCGGGCCGCCAGGAACCCGCCGTGCTCCCCGTCATAGAGGATCAGGGCGAACTCGGAGCCCAGCATGGGGAACATGTCGGTCCCGTACTTCTCGTAGAGGGGCAGGATCAGCTCGCAGTCGCTGTCGGACCGGAAGCTGTAATCCGCTGACAGCTCCTCCTTCAGCTTCCGGAAGCCGTAGATTTCCCCGTTGCACACCGCCGCGTTCTTTCCCAGGCGGAAGGGCTGCATGCCCTCCTCATGCAGGCCCATGATGGCCAGGCGGTGGAAGCAGAGCCATCCCTCGCCCTCCTCCTCGATCCGGGACATGTCCGGGCCCCGGGAGACGGTTCTGTCAAAGTGCTCCTTCAGCACCTCGTAGGGCACTGTCCTCTTCAGCATTCCCATGATTGAACACATCTTGATTCCTCCAAAAAAGGGGCAGCGAAGCCGGGAGCTTCTGCTCCCGGGCCCCGTTGCCCCTGTGCGTCGTCTTCTGTTTATAGTCTTCTGTTTTATAGTCCTTTGTCTTCGTGCCGCCTTCTGCTTTATTGTTCCTTTGTCTTCGTGCCGCCTTCTGCTTTATTGTTTCTTTGTCTTCATACCGCCTTCTGGTTCAGAGCTCCTTCAGAATCCGCGCGGCCGCCTCCCGCTTCGAGCTGCCGCTGTTCATGGCCTCCCGCTCGATCAGGTGGTGCGCCTCTGCCTCCGTCATCTGCCGCCGCTCCACCAGGAGGCACTTCACGCGGCTTATGAGCTGCTGGTCCTGCAGCTGCTGCCGGAGCCGCTCCTGCTCCGCTTTCATGATCCCGAAGCGGTGCTGGGCCTGGCAGAGAAACCCGGTGGTCTGCAGCACCTGGTCCATCTGCAGGGGATAGGCCAGGACGTACACGTTCCTGCCATCCATGCGGTAGACCGTCTCCCCGTAGATTTCCCGGTTCACGATATAGGCCGCCGCGATGTTCCTGCGGTCCGCGGTGTCCAGGAGCCGGTAGATCTCCTCCTCGTCCTTTAAGGGGGTGAAGAGGAGCATCACGCCGATCCGCTCCCGCTCCACCAGGATCCTCGCCTCCTGCACCGTTTCGGCCGTGAGCACCCGGCCGTACTTCGCCGAGATCGCCGCTCGGACAGAGGCCTGGACTCTGGGTTTCCCCGAGACCACCAGGACCGCCCCGATCCGGTCTGTCAGCTTCATATATTTACCTCTTGCTGTAGGCGCTCAAGTAGCCGTCCGGGAGAAGCCTCCTGACAAACTCGCTCCGCTTCGCGTACTGCACCGCCTCGTCAAAGTCCGCCGGCAGCCTGGTGAGCCCCTGCCGCACCTCCGGGGAGGCCGTAAAGAGATTCACATTCACGGGCTCCGGGAGCTTCAAGCCGTCCCGGACGCCCTCCAGCCCCGCCTCCATCACCAGGGCGAAGGCCAGGTAGGGGTTGGTCAGCGGGTCCGGGGACCGGAGCTCAAACCGCCTTCTGCTGGACCGCACCGCCGGGATCCGGATGAGCTGGGACCGGTTCTCCTGGGACCAGCTCACGTACCCCGGCGCCTGATTGTTGCCGAGGCGCTGGTAGGACCCCCTGGAGGGGTTTAGGAACAGGGTGATTTCATTGATCCGCCGCATGATTCCCGCCATGAAGGCGTTTGTGACGGCCTCGTCCTCCTGGCTGCAATTCAGCGGCCGCCCTCCGTCGGAGCCGGAATTCAGCGGCTGTCCCCCGTCGGAGCCGGAATTCAAAGGCTGCCCTCCGTCGGAGCCGGGATTCAAAGGTCGTCCCCCGTCGGAGCCGTTCCGCACTGCCTGCGATCCGATCCGGTCCACGGAAATATTGAAGTGCATGCCGCTGCCGGCCTTTCCCGGCAAGGGCTTCGGCGAGAGGTCCGCGCAGCATCCGCTGCCCGCCGCCACGCTCTGGATCACCCACTTCAGGGTGGAGGTGTTGTCGGCGGTGCTTAAAGGATCCGCGTAGCGGAACACCACCTCGTGCTGCCCCGGCCCGTTCTCGTGGTGAGAGGACTCGGGGAAGATGCCCATCTCCAGGAGGATGTTGCAGATGTCCCGGCGAATGTTCTCGCCCCCGTCCTTCGGCGTGGTGTCGAAGTATCCGGCCTCGTCCTGGGGGATCCTTGTGGGATTGCCCTCCTCGTCCCGCTTGAAGAGATAGAACTCCACTTCGGTGCCGAAGTGCACCTCCAGGCCCTGCTCCGCCGCGTGCTTCACGGCCTGCTTCAGGATGTACCGGCTGTCTCTCGGGTACATGCTCCGGTCCGGGCGGGTGATGTCGCAGAACATGCGGATCGCCGCCCCGTCCATGGAGCGCCAGGGGATCAGGATGGCCGTGGTGGGATCCGGCTCCAGGAACAGGTCGCTCCGCATGCTGTCCTCAAACCCCGCGATGGAACTCCCGTCGAAGGCAACCCCCTCGGAGAAGGCCCGCTGCAGCTCGTGGGGCATGATGGAGAGGCTCTTCTGCTCCCCGAAAATATCAAAGAAGGTGAGGCGGATGAATTTGACGTTCTCCTCCTCCACAAGATTCACAATATCCTCGTAGTCCCTCATCTCTGCTTCTCCATGTACAAAAAAGGGGCGCTTTAAGAGATCCACCCTTAAAGCGCCCTTGCTTTATATGTACCCTATTGTATTCAAAAAAGTCGATTTGTCAAGCTCTGTCAGACGACTAACGTTTTATAACGGTTCAGCGTTATGCAAGTAAAGCGGACATTCGCCGCTTCGCTGCTTGCTCATAAACCGCCCCGCGGGACGAAAGCGCGGCGCACGGGGTGCCGTCAGGCAGAAATTACAATTCCTGCGTCGCATTGACAAGGAAAGCAGGAACCCGTATGCTTTTTTTCAAAGGGGTGGGACCTGTGTCTCTCTGACAGAAAGGATGGTTCCAAATGAAAAAAACTGCTCTGCTTCCCGCAATGCTTCTCTCCCTCGCCGCAGTGGTCTCTGTCTGCGCGGCCTCCTTCGGCGCCACCGTGATTCCCGCCCGCAGGGCCGACTCCGGCGCCGGCGCATCCGCTGCGTCCTTTGGTCCCGCCACCGGGCTCTCTTCTGGCGGCTCCGGGCATAAGCTCCTGTACCAGGGCCATGGAAGCTTCCGGATCGTGACGGCCGACGGCCACGTGATCTACGTGGATCCCTACGCCGGCGAGGGCTACGACCTGCCCGCCGACCTGATCCTGATGACCCACAGCCACATGGACCACACCAAGGACGAGCTCATCGAAAACCGGAAGGAGGGCTGTCAGACCATCACCTGGGCCGAGGCTCTCGTGAACGGGGAGTACAAGAGCTTTGACCTGGGCTACGTGAAGGTTGAGGCGGTCCAGGCCGGAAACAACAAGAACCACGACATCAACGTCTGCGTGGGCTATATCATCACCATGCCGGACGGTGTCTCCGTCTACGCCACCGGCGACACCTCCACCACCGCCCAGATGGCGGAGCTCGCCTCCCGGGACCTGCACTACGCCTTCTTCTGCTGCGACGGAAAGTTCAACATGGACATCCCCGAGGCCATTGAATGCGCGAAGGCCGTGAAGGCCCGCCACAGCATCCCCTACCACATGGCCCCCGGCGAGCTCTTCAACGCGGAGCGGGCCGCCCAGTTCGAGGTCCCGGGCCAGCTGATCGTGCCCGCAGGAGAAGAGATCACGCTGAAGTGACCTTTGCGGCCGCATCATCGTATTCTGTTCTGAATATATGCTCCAGTTTTAAGGGCGCCCTCTGAATCCGAGGGCGCCCTGTCATCGTTCTGTCGTCTGTTGTTCTGTCGTCTATAAAACACGCTCTGCCTGGCAGTCTCATGCCTCGGTAAACAGGGGCGTGGAGTAGTACCGGTCTCCGCTGTCCGGAAGCAGTGCCACAATCACCTTGCCCTTGTTCTCAAGCCGTTTCGCGAGCTCCACTGCGGCGTGCAGCGCGGCGCCGGAGGAGATGCCCACGGAGACACCCTCCTTCTTCGCCAGGAGCTTCGCGGCCGCGAAGGCGTCCTGGTTCTGCACCGGGAAGACCTCGTCGTAGACCTTGGTGTTCAGGACCTCCGGCACAAAGCCCGCGCCGATTCCCTGGATCTTATGGGGTCCGCCGTGTCCCTCGGAGAGCACCGGGGAGCTTGCGGGCTCCACCGCCACCACCTTCACCTCCGGCTTCTGCTCCTTCAGGAACTCGCCGGTTCCGGTGACCGTTCCACCGGTGCCGACGCCGGCGACAAAGATATCCACCGCGCCGTCGGTGTCGTTCCAGATCTCGGGCCCCGTGGTGGCCTTGTGCACCGCCGGGTTCGCCGGGTTCACGAACTGCCCGGGAATGAAGCTCCCCGGAATCTCCGCCGCGAGCTCCTCTGCCTTAGCGATGGCGCCCTTCATGCCCTTCGCGCCCTCCGTCAGCACCAGCTCCGCGCCGTAGGCCTTCAGGATGTTCCTGCGCTCCACGCTCATGGTCTCGGGCATGGTGAGAATGATCCGGTAGCCCTTG
>Ga0256404_1011626_pt1 | contig 11718 bp, 6 predicted proteins | sample RumenRJG_01DNA_FD_185990 | JGI IMG/M metagenome (GOLD analysis project Ga0256404, IMG submission 185990) | Bovine rumen microbial communities from Lethbridge, Alberta, Canada - RJG_01 | ecosystem: Host-associated > Mammals > Digestive system > Stomach > Rumen | place: Canada: Alberta | collected... | reverse complement strand
AAATCTACCTCGCTTCATTGGAAACATCGGTAGTGGATAAAGCAAACAAGATGATATTGGGATTGCTGTAAACAAGAATTTGTTTAGCAAATTTCTCAATCTCTTTCCAAGAGACGGATATTTGGGTACAAAGGTACTTTTTTTCTTGCAAAATCCACCTTATTAAATAAGAAAACCAACTTTATACATGCTACTTTTTCACTTTGTTTAGCAAAAACAGGTAAAAATAGCTCCTGATACTGTGATATAAAAGGACTTTTTGTTTTTCTACGTCTCTTGGAAAGAGACGAATGAAATATACTTCATTTGTCCTATGCTATGTGGTCGGATATTCTCGATAAAGACCACCAAAAGCCGTAAGGCGAAACAAAGAATAATAGGACTCCCTCGCTGTGCAAAAAGGGCTTGGTCGCCTGTCGAGACACAGTTGGGGGAGTTCTTTGATTGCAGAATGACAGAAAAAATTAAGCTTAGCGGATTGGAATCATTCCTCATGCGCATTGCGGATTATCTTCGCAAGAACATGGAGGAATCTGAATATAAAGAGTACATCTTTGGTTTGCTCTTCTTGAAGCGCATGTCAGATGTGTTTGAAGAAAAGCGTGAAGTCTTAAAGAAAGATTATCAACATCTCCCCGAAGATGCCTTAAATTCTATTCTGGAAGACAAGACAACATACGGTGATACATTCTTTGTTCCAAAACGTGCTAGATGGAATGAAGGCTGGTATGATGAAGAAAACGAAACAGAAGTTCCTGCGTTGCGTGACCTCAAAACAGATATTGGGCCAATGTTGAATAAAGCCCTGACTGCTATTGAGGATGCCAATAGCGAAGTGTTACAGGGAATTTTCAAAGACCGAATCAACTTCAACAAGATGAGCGTTGATGGTACGCCTGTTGTAAAAAACAGCGACCTTCGCAAGATGATTGAAGAGTTCAACAACTTTCCACCATTGTTGAACAAGAACTTTGAGTTCCCCGATTTACTTGGCGCAGCATACGAATTTGTTCTGAAATACTTTGCAGACAGCGCAGGAAAGAAAGGTGGCGAGTTCTATACGCCTAACACTGTTGTTCGCATGCTTGTAAAGCTGTTGCAAGTAGATGAAGGAATGTCAATTTATGACCCAACTGTAGGCTCTGGAGGTATGCTCATACAGTCATACCAGTACATTGAGGATGAAGGCAAAAATCCGAAGAATCTGGCTCTTTATGGGCAAGACAATAAGGATGGTGTCGTTGCTATTTGTAAAATGAACATGATTTTCCACGACATCTTTGGCTCTCACATTAAGTATGGTGATACTCTCGTCAATCCACAGCACACAAAGAATGGAAAAATCATGAAGTTTGACCGAGTAATTGCCAATCCGCCATTTTCTCAGAAGTATTCTACTGAGGAAATGAAATACAAAGACCGCTTCATTTATGGCTTCACTCCAGAAGATGCCAAGCAGGCAGACCTTATGTTTGTTCAGCACATGTTGGCCAGTTGTGATGAGAATAAAGGTGGGCGTGTAGTTGTGGTCATGCCTCATGGTGTCCTGTTCAGAGGCAGGAAAGAAAAGGAAATCCGCACAGCCATGCTTCAACGCGACGTTGATGTGCTTGAAGGTGTGATAAGCCTTCCACCGCAGCTGTTCTATGGTACAGGCATTCCCGCATGTGTGATGGTTTTCTCAAAGCGCAAGTCTGATGACATGAAAGGCAAGGTGTTCTTTATCAATGCAGATAGAGAATATAAGGAGGGTAAGAAACAAAACAGCCTTCGCCCAGAAGACATTGAGAAGATTTCATACGTCTATCTGAATAAGATGGAAGTGCCGAACTATTCACGTTTGGTTGACCTGTCTGAAATTGAGCAAAACGGTTATACGCTTAACATCCGCAAATACGTTGACAATACTCCTGCTCCAGAGCATCATGATGTTCACGCTCACCTTGTCGGAGGTGTCCCAGCAGTGGAGATAGAAGAAATCAACAACAATCTTTCATCTAAGATTCACTTTGATGCCTTTAGTCTTTTCAGTAGTGGCAATGATAGTTATCGTCAATTCGCAGTAAGCAACCGTGATGAGATAAAAAGGGCTGTTGAAGAAAGCATCGAAGTAAACGCAGTTGTATCACAATTGCATGACAATCTATCCACTTGGTGGGAAACTGCCAGCGAAGAGTTTTCCACTATTGCCGGACATCGGGATGCTCTGCTACCGAAAGTCAGGAACAGTTTGATGCAATCTATGCGTCAGGCTCTTGAACCGATAGGAATGCTCGACCAACATCAGGTGGCAGGAATTTTTGTAAACTGGTGGGATGGTGTCAAGTACGATCTTAAGACCATCATGCAGCGAAAATGGGATATTGACCTTATCTATCCAGAATACAGCGAACTTGTTACAACCATGTTCTTTGCCGACGAGCAACAAGCCATCGACAAGAAACAGGAAGATGTCGCAAACCGCGAAGCCAACTTAGAAGATATTGTAGAACAAATACTTGAATCCGTTGACTATGAACCTGAAGAACCAGCCGAAGGCGAAGAAGCAAAAGAGATAAAGCATACGCCGAAATTAGCATACGAACAACTTGCGGTTGCACTAAAAGGCTGTGAGGAAAACTCTGACGATGCCAAAGAATTGAAAGCATATTCCGCACAACTCAAAGATTGTGAGGAAGCCCTTAAGGCCGCTAAATCAGAACTTGACCAGTTGCAAAAGACTCTTGATTTACATCTGGAATTGAAATGTCTTGGGGTGGAATCCAAGAAGCAGTATGCCGAAGGACTGCTGAATCAAGCAAATAACGAGATTGGAGAAATAACTCACCTCGCCATAAGTTTCCTTGAACAATCTGGTTTGCAATTTTGTATTCCAGCAAAAGATGTTTCTATAGAATCTATACTTGTCTCATTAGACGAGATAAAGAAGTCTGTGCCTTCAAACAAAAATAAGAGGACTGCCGAGCAGAACGCTCTGCTAACAAAGGTTGCTCAGGCAAAAGATGTGCTCAAAGAGCCCAAAAAGAAGTTCACAAAACTTCAGAAAGAAGTCGTGAAGATACAACAGGTTCTCAGCGGATATGATGCCACTATGCAATCTATTGGCGGGCAAATATCGGAAGAGGAAACTCGGACCTTGATATTGCAGAAACACTACAATATCATTGCCGACCAGCTCAACCGTTACACCGAGCAGGAGAAGCGTGAGGTGATTGCTGCCTGTGAGCATCTTTTTGACAAATATGCAACGTCTGCACAACAGATTGCAGCCGACCGCAATAAAGTGATGAATGAACTGAACGACATACTCAAAAAACTTAAATACGTTGACTGATATGGAAATAAACAAGATTTCAATTCCAAAAGGTTGGCGTAAAGTTTCCATTGGCGAATGTGTCGTTGAGAAAAAGAAATCGCCAATAAAGGTTGATGATGCTGCCAATTTCGGTTTGTATCCCTTCTTCACAAGTGGAGAGGCAGTTTTGCTGCATGATTGCAAACTTATAGATGGCGAGAACCTTTATCTGGCTACAGGTGGAATGGCTAATGTTAAATACTTTAATGGAGAAGCTGCGTATTCCACAGATACCTATGTGCTTGGTACAAAAGAGAATATTTGCCCCAAGTTCATGTACTATGTACTGCTATTCCTTAAGCAATATATTGACATCAATTATTTTCAAGGAAGTGGCTTAAAACACCTTCAAAAGAAGGACTTCAAGCGCCACGAAATTATTATCCCAAAATCAAAGGATGAGCAACAGCGTATTGCAGATGCGTTGTCTAAACTTGACGATGCTCTTTCACAATCGCAGTCGCTCATTGATAAGTACGAACTGATAAAGCGAGGCTTGATGCAAGACTTGCTTACTTTTGGCATTGACAAAGAGGGCAATGTAAGAAGCGAAAAGACTCACAAGTTTAAAGATTCACCGCTGGGAAGAATTCCTGAAGAATGGGAATGTGCCATATTGAAAAACTTAGAGCAATACGGATGCCGTATTCAGACGGGGCCGTTCGGCACACTACTTCACACTTATGATTATTGTGATGATGGAATCCCTGTAATAATGCCAAAGGATATTCAAAACAACAAAATAATAGATGATGATATACTCTTTGTAGGAGAGAAGAAAGCTTATGAACTAAATAGGTTTAGAGCACATGAAGGGGACTTACTCGTTGCAAGGAAAGGAGATGTAAGTAAACTTGCTCTCGTTGATAAAAAACACGATGGTGTTTTGTGTGGTTCCGATTGTATCCTTATAAAATTGCCTAAAAATATAAGTTCATCATTCTTCTTTTTTTATTACCAAAGCTTCGGTTTCTTAAAAGAAGTGGTTTCTCAATCGGTTGGTACTACATTACCAACATTAAAGCCATCCATCTTAAAAGAATTGCATATCCCAATAATGTCAATACAAGAAGATAATTATATAAGTAAAGTAATCACACAGACAAACGACGCTATTTCAGAAGAATCTACTATTCTGAAGAAGTTGAATGCTCAAAAGCAAGGTCTCCTTTCCGACCTCATTACAGGCAAAGTAAGAATCTAAAAATGATTTAAGCTTATGATACTGACCAACGACAACAAATATGAAGAATCTCGTCGGAAACAACTGAAAATCGACGAGTTTAATAGCGTGGAGCACCCTTTCATGGAACAGTTGAAAGAGTTGGGCTGGAATAAAGATGAAAACGAAGTGATTGAACTTCAGATACAACAGCAGCCATCAGAGAGCTTTCGCAAATCGTTCTCAGAAGTGGTGCTGATGCCTAAACTTAGAAAGGCATTGAAGCAAATCAATGACTTCCTGACTGACAGCCAGATTGATGAGATTGCCAATCGCATCACGGCATATCAAGGAGGTACGCTGCTCGAAAACAATGAGCGCATTTTCAATCTGCTGGTGGAAGGCACGTCAGTATCACGAAACGAGCAGACGGGTGAACAGTCACCTTCTGTTCGCTATATTGATTTCGACCATCCAGAAAAAAACATCTTCACAGCCATATCGCAGTTCAAGGTAGCTATCCCTGGCACCGACCATCATATTATACCAGATATTGTTTTGTTCCTAAATGGTCTGCCAATCGTCGTTGTAGAAGCCAAATCGCCGAAGGTATCAGAGCCGTTGCCCGAAGCCATCGACCAGCTGATGCGCTATTCAGAGCAGCGTGGAGATACAGGAGAAGGAAATCCCGCATTGTTCCAATACAACCAGTTCTTAATAGTCACTTGCCGAAACGAAGCAAAGGCTGGAACTATCACCACCCATCGTGAAAAGTATTTCTATCGTTGGACTGACCCTTACCCTATGACTCTGAACGACTTGAAGCATGGTCAGAGTGCGCCCAACGACCAACAGCGATTGGTAGCTGGTATGTTATCACTTCAAAATCTTCTTGACATTATCCGCATATTCACCATATTCTCTGTCAATGACAAAGGAAAGAAGATAAAGATTGTGTGCCGCTATCAACAGTTCCGTGCCGTCAAGAAAATGGTGAAACGTTTGCAAGAAGGTAAGACCAAGGAAGACCGAGGCGGTATCTTGTGGCATACACAAGGCTCAGGAAAGTCGCTTACCATGATGTTCCTTGTACGCCAGATGCAACTTATAACAGCTCTTCAATCGTGGAAGGTGGTATTTGTCACTGACCGCACGCAATTGGAAGAACAATTGGGCGACACAGGAGGTGGTGTTGGCTTTAACTTGAAGAAAGCTGAGTTTATCAATCCAAGGGCAGACAAACCTATGTGCAGTCTGAAGGAACTTTTGAGCACCAACACTTCCGACCTTGTGATGGCGATGATTCATAAGTTCCAAGAGTCAGGTGAGTTAGATGATATTCAAATCTTCCCTGTCTTGAACGAAAGCCCGAAAGTGCTTATCCTCACCGATGAAGCACACCGTTCGCAATTCTCACTGCTGGGCGCAAATCTTGAACGTGCCCTGCCTAATGCCACTCGCATTGGCTTTACTGGAACACCAACGTCCAAAACCGAACGTTTATATAGAGACTATATAGACAGCTACACCATGCGCCAAAGTATTGATGATGGTGTTACGCTTGAAATCATCTATCAGGGCTTTACCCATAATGCCGAGGTGGAAGACAAAGAAGGCATGGATAAGAAGTTTGAAGATGTCTTCAGCGATTATAACATACAGGAGCGTTTGCAGATTTTGGGCTTCGGCTCCCGTGATGCATATCTGGACAGTGAAGATACCATTAGGGAGAAAGCAAAGTATATGATGGACCACTATGTTTCTCAGATTTTCCCAGGTGGCTTCAAGGCTCAGATTATCGCCAATTCCAGAATTGCAGCCGTAAGGTATAAACGCATGATAGAGAATGCTCTCAAAGCAAAAATTGAGGAATTGGAAAATAACAATCCATTAAGCATCAATATCGACCGGCTGAAAAAAGTACGTGCAGCCGTAGTTATCTCTGGCGACCGTAACGACGAGTTGGAGATAAAACAATATACAGATACCAACTATCACAAACGTAGCATTAAGTCGTTTAAGCTTCCTTTCGATGGTGAAGACGAGGAAGACCCAACAATTAAGGGAGATGTGGGTATCATCATAGTCAACAACATGCTTACAACTGGTTTTGATGCGCCTATCGAACAGGTTCTGTATCTTGACCGTGTGCTTGTTGCTCATAATCTCCTTCAAGCCATAACTCGTCCTAACCGTGTGGGAGAAGAAGGCAAAGATTTCGGCTTTGTTGTGGATTACGTCGGCATAGGTCATCACCTAAAGAAAGCGATTGATTACTACGATGAGAAGCAAGGTCAGGTTGACACCGATGAGACCGATGGAACACTTTCTACTATCGTGAATGAAGAAGAACTTCTGAAGGAACTCAAAAAAACACATGCTGCCATTTGGGACTTTTTGAAGAAGAATGGTTTGACCGACCTCACAGACGAGGATGCTTTTTATGACCTCTTCTATGATGAAGATGCACGTGCAGAATGGTTGAAGCTATATGGCGAGTTCACACGTGCATTCAACGCTGTCCTCCCACGAAAAGAGGCTTTGGACTATCTGATGGATTGGAAATCATTCACAGAGATAAACGCCTTGGCACTGAAACATCTTCGAGATGGTCGATTTAGTATGAAAGGTATTCCGCAGAAACTACGTGCCATTGCCGATGTCTATCTGAAGTCCAAAGGAATAGAAGAAAAGGTTGCTCCAATCTCTATTATAAGCGAAAAGTTTACTGAAGAGGTTAAAAAGCGCAAGTCAGAAAAGACAAAGGCGGCAGCAACAGAACATGCCATTAGGAATTACATTGAGATAAATATCGATGAAGACCCTGAACTCTTTGCGTCTTTCTCCAAGGCTCTTGAAGAAATTTTGAAAAATTTCATGGGCAACTGGAAAAAGATTTATGAAGAACTGGAGAAACTACGTCAACGCATACGTGACCGTGAAAAGGAGAATACTTATGGACTAGACCGTAAGCGGCAAATGCCATTCTTCCGCATATTCAAATCGGAGTTGTACAACGACAAAGATTTGACAGAAGACGAGGTAAGCAAAAGCGTTGCCTTAACTATCAATATAGTTGAGAAATTGCAAACAGAGCTTCGCCTTCTCGGTTTTTGGAGCAGTACACCAGCCCAAAATCATTTGAAAGGTGAACTACAGAAAATTCTTCTTTCTCCTGATTTCTGCTCAATGCCTGGTATTGTTACCAAACGGCAGGAGATCATTACAAGAATCATGGAAGTAGCCAAAACCAAACATTCAACTATTATCTCTGAAATATAATGGTTTACGAAATCGAATACAGCAAGCGAAGAAAAACCGTTGGTATTCTCGTAGAACGAGACAGACGTGTTATTGTAAAAGCCCCAGAGGGTTTTCCGGCTTCGCGTATTCAGGAAATAGTTGAAAAGAAAAAAGATTGGATTGAAGAAAAGGTCAATGATTCCTATAAATATCCTACTCAGCCAAGCAAGAAGGAATTTGTTTCAGGCGAAAGTATGATGCTCATGGGCAGGAACTGCACATTGCTTGTGGTGGATGAGAATATAAGAGGAATTAAGTACGACGGATTCTCTTTCCGTATCTCAAAAAACAATCAGGAAAGAGCCCATAACCTATTCGTGGCTTGGTATAAGAAATATGCACTCACCCAAATAGAGCCATTGGCAAAGTCATTTGCTCAAAAGTTAGGTGTAAACTACAACGGATGCTCTGTTACTGACACCATGAAATACAGATGGGCATCATGCACCCCAAAAGGGAATGTCAATTTCAGTTGGCGCATTATCAAAGCTCCTGTATTTGTAATTGAGTATCTGATTGTACATGAATTAGCCCATTTGCGAATATCAGAACATTCTCCGGAATTTTGGAATATTGTATCAATACAAGTTCCATCATACGAAGACGCAAAGATTTGGCTTCGGGATAATGGAAATATTCTAGAAGTGGATTTCTGAGTTCGTTCAGTTATAAACAAAAGTCTTTAAATGGCACGCATTCTATACAAATATTTGGACATAACTGGGGCTAAGTGTATGATTGGGAACCATAATCTCCAATTTACCAATGCCTCCCAGATGAATGATCCATTCGATTGTCATCCCAAGTTGCTTGACTACTCAAAGGTGCCAAAGCATAAACTACAAGGATGGATACCTGAGAAATGGTGGATAGAAAAAGAAGAAAACGATGCTCTTAATCTTCGTAACGACACGTGGCTTTGTAGTTTGTCTAAAGTCAATGACTCTATACTTATGTGGGCTCATTATTGCTATAATCACAAAGGTGTCTGTATCGGGCTTGACATAGACAAGGTGATGCAATCCGTCCCTCCAATGTTTGGAGAAATATACCTACAACCTTTTGTTCTTGATGTTCAATATAAGAGTATAATTGAACGTCCAAATGGATATTGTAACGCGATGGGGCTGTTTAATTATCAATGGCAAACAAAAGCAAAGGAATGGGAATATGAACAGGAGGTAAGATTAGTCATGCCAAAACCCTGTGCTATGTATGCAGCCTTGACTCCTGCGCAAGCCAAACATCCTAAAGAGACATGGGATTGGCGAGAGATACACCATTATATGCCGTTGAAAGGTGAATGTTTTAAATCTATCTATTTTGGCGTCAATATAGATGAGCAAGAGAAAGAAAAAATCATTCAGTTTGTCCGTAAGAAACTGAACCCACACATCAATCTTTACCAAATGCGTGTGGATGCCGATGCCTTTAGGCTACAATCAGAAATAATATGATGGTTACAAACTTGGTGTGTGTGATGGAGTAATTTTGCGATTAGTGTCTTTTCAATATATATATTTTATACTTGCTTTTTGAGGCATCACGAGGGGTCGCGAACTTACGAGCAACAAGTTGTTCAAAAAATTGGTATACTTCAGCGCTTCTGTCTAATTCAAAAATTTCCCCTTGGTTCCTGACTATTAGAGAGAATGGTTCCCCCATAGAGATAAGTAGAATAGATAGATTTGCATCGGTCATAAAATCTTGTTGCATATATGCGGAAACCGATTTCATCTTAAGTTTATCATCAGGAGTAATACTTAAGGATTTCTTCAACGATTCAAAATTAAGATGAGCTGCATCCTCTATTACATATTTGAGATAGCTGGCTGCAATAGATTCATCTATAATTTTGTCGGTCGTAATCAATGCATAGATATTGGTTTTATAACCTTCAAAATCTCCTTGACCAGCAATATTTATTAATCCTTCCGCAGTAAAATTAAACTCAGGCAAATGCTCTACTACTTCTGCAGGATATTTACACAATAGGTGCATGTAGATATTCTTGAACTTAGCTCCAATAGCCTTGAACAATACAACATCAAAATCGAGCAATTTATTGTTCGCCAAATATCTTACTTGTTCCTCTCGCAACTCAAGGACATTATCACTCCAACATTGTGAATATTTCACTTCTGTGAAAATAGTCTCCCAAATATCTTTATCAATACCAACAGCAGCAATCAGGCATTTTATTATTCGTTTGTTTTCCTGAATAAAATCCTGCCCCTTTAGCTGTTCTATATACTCTTGCACATGAGCATTTATATACTTCACAAGAGTTTCATCTATACTCGTCAGTGTATTATAAGTCAGATAATAGTCAATATTTGCCAACGTAGGTTTAACCTTATCATTCTCAAATAATGCATTCTTGTATTCAGCAGAAGTAATTGACAGAACATCCTCAAAAACAGTACTATTGTGGAAAACAAGCATTGTCTTATTCTCACCGGAGACTTTATCATTATTCAAAAGCGACGTAATACTCTCTGTCGATTCAGATGTATTACCATCCGCTAGTACACAGGAAAAAACGAAAGACTCGATTTCTTCGTTTATTTGTGTCAATAAAGGATCAATATTTGCTGATTTTAATGCTGTATAAATACTATTTTCATAGTTATTTATATTAATATCACTATACGTTTCCAGTAGCACCCATACATTATGGCTATTATGTTCGTAATAGTCGTTTTTGTATATAAAATCAATCAGATTACTCGAGTTCCTATCGTCCACGAGAGCGAGGAAATGAACATTATATAGTTTAATAATCTGACACGCCGTGTTTGTTTGCACGCCATCAAATACATCAGAATAATTTGATTGTCTTAAATAATCAGCAAGTAATCCATCTTCATTCTGTTCGTCCAAATCATTGATATTTGCATACCTCATCAATTTATTAAACAGATTCAACTTTGCTTCATTAGAAAAAAGACGATTATTCTCAACATCAGCCCATAAATGATCATATTGTTGTGCCACAAGCGAAATAAATCCATCGTTGGCTGTTTCCAAGAATGCATATCTATTAATAAAATCAAGTACATAATCACTATGCGATTTAAGCTTGTGCATAAGGAGTTCAAGATTCTTTTCATTCTTGCTTTGAACTATTTCATGAACAAGATCAAAATTCAGAATTTTATCCCCAACAAAATCTTGCGGTATAAGAAACTTCAATAGTAATTTAGGATTGTCAATGTGGCGACTCATCTCGTCTTCGTCTGAAACACCTATTCCTTTCACTGATAAAATATATGCATTATCATTCTGACTTAGCAGTCCTTCTTCGTCAGAATCTGATTTAATATCAGTAATATAGTAATAATAACTTTCATCTATATACCCTCTTTTAATAAGAAAGTTAAGTAGGTTGGTATTATAGTCATCTGTTTGCGTAGATAATAAGGTCTCATCCGAATCACACATTTCTCTCATCGTTTTCTTTGCTAGATTATCTAGTTGTCGGATACAAGCATCACGCTCCTCGGTAAGTTTACGTAATGAAACATGGCAATTCTGTTCAATTAGAGTCTTTCGAGATTCATAGTTGAAATCATCTCCAAGCGATTTGATTACATTTTCTTTGGATATGCATGTAACACCACCGTAGCGGTATCCTCTATAATACAATTCGCCTTTAAGGATACTATGAGCATAATCATCAGAAAACAAATCAGAATATGATATTGGACTTCCACCAGAATTGCATATATAGGAACCTGCTGGCACCACTTTAATAGCTGCCGATACGACTACCTTAATTCCGCAGCACTTTAGTTTAACTTTCTTTATAAGTACCTGAGCAACAAAAAGTTGCTCAGGATTTTGCCATGTCAGATTTTTCACTTACCTTAGTGCTGCAAATCAAGACAAGCAAAAT
>Ga0256404_1011624_pt1 | contig 11719 bp, 9 predicted proteins | sample RumenRJG_01DNA_FD_185990 | JGI IMG/M metagenome (GOLD analysis project Ga0256404, IMG submission 185990) | Bovine rumen microbial communities from Lethbridge, Alberta, Canada - RJG_01 | ecosystem: Host-associated > Mammals > Digestive system > Stomach > Rumen | place: Canada: Alberta | collected... | reverse complement strand
TGCACCTAATCCTTTATAACCCATATACCTTCTTATTCGACCACCTTCACGAGAAAGAATACTCATCTTCTTAATTTAAGCCCAATCACTTTCTATTGTTCTATTTGTTATTTTAACCTTTTCCGACATCCTTTTCCGAAGTGGCCTTTGCGGATAAGAATGGATTAGCAAAAATCAATTCAGATAATTCGCTGACGTTCAGGCGTTTCTTTTACGCCACTTTTACGCCATCTTTACCGCCATCTTTTGGAACATTTGTCTTTTTTAGGAGCGTATTACTCGTATTGATAAAAACTGAGCTATAAGTCTAAAATACATGAATTATAGCCCAACATATTACTCGTATTGACAAGTAATCCCTCTCCCTCATCAAATATCTGCCAATGTTGATGATTTATCTCGCGCTTTTCTCTTATATATGTTCAATCTTAATGTAAAATCAACCGTTTTATATTGAAAAAGGTTAAATCTTTCTTTTATCTCAGTTTTTTCTTGTAAATTTGCCATCAATAATTGAACAATTTATGGCAAATAATGAAAAAACAGGGACATTAAATCGCATTCGAGTTGTCCTTGCAGAACAAGAAAAGACTAATCGCTGGTTGGCAGAGCAGCTTGGCAAGACCGAGCACACCATTTCTCGGTGGTGTCACAACAAGTCCCAGCCTTCGGTGGCACAGTTGAATGAGATTGCTAACGTCCTGAATGTGGACGTCCGTACTTTGATGAATTCAAATTTGTAGTTAAATATGGCTATAACATATTTATTCTCAGGGCACAGGAAGTTAAATAAATGATATATGGATGAAAAGACATTGGAATTTGTGACATATTGCATCAGAAAACTTTCCGTACTGCTTCAACTGCCACAGAAAGAAATATACAAACGGCTGAAGACTTCGGGCATATTGTATGACTACATCGTACCCTCATACGACGTGTTGCACACATTCAGTACCCGGTATTTGTTGGAGGATCTAACCGAGTATATGAGGGAGAAAGGAGTGCTGCCGCTTGACAAAGCTACCGACATCTTTTATAGTTCAGAGACTGCCAGTATGATAGAGGATGGTGTTGCCGATTTACACTACCGTAGTGACAGGTGTCTGGCTGAAGAAATTTGGAGAGAATATCAAGAAAGCAAAAACGAGACAGCTGGAGATAAATCTATGAACGTAAAACATATATTAGGCATTTCAGACGCATGAATATGACGATACCACAAACAGAAGGACTGTCAACCAGCGCCATGAATCGGGTGTTTGACACGACGACGGCCACGTACAAGTTCTATTGGCTCCTGGCGTTGCTCGACATGCACGTCAAGGAGCAGAAGGATGAAATGCGGGCTCTCGACGTGGCGGCTCGGATGGTTGCCTATGCCTGGTACCCGACCCAGTATTTCCGATTGTCGTTTGGCAAAGGCGATTCCATGTCGAAGATTATTCCCGATGTGGCTCTGTTGACGGGCATTACGGTAGATGACAGGCTCGAAGACAAGAGTGATGCCATCTCAAATGCCATCTCTGAGGACAGAGAGGTGAAGAAGAGAGTCAAGATCCTGTTGAATAATGTCCCTTTCCGTTTCCAGAAGCCTTGGATTGACACAACCGACGATTCCGAGATGCAACGTCGCAGTCAGTCGTTTGAGAATGATTGCCTGTATTCTCTGACGGGCAGTGGCGAAGGACTTACGGTTACAATCAATCCGCGTTGGAGCAACTACCTGACAACCAATTATGAGGTACTTCGCGATTTTGCTTTGTGGAATCTCACGTTGTTCTTGCAGTCGAAGAATCCCAACGTGCCGAACATATCCGGCAAGCTGCTTCGTCCAGAAGAACGGGAGGCGCTGACCAGGCAGAAGAAGTTCTGGAACAAGGTCATCGAGATAGGCGGCCCCATCCGTTGTATATACAAGGACACGCCACTTGGAAGGAACGAATATGACCTCGACCACTTCATTCCGTGGAGCTTCGTGTCGCACAATCAGAACTGGAACCTGATTCCTGCCGACGGGTCGTTTAACTCTTCCAAGAGCAACCGCATCCCCGACCTCGAATACTATCTCCCCAAGATGGCGAAGGTGCAGCACAAGGCTTTGCGTCTGTATATCCCACAAAGCGGGAAAAGGGACAACACTTTGGACGAGTATTATGCCTTAGGCTGTTCCCCGCAGGACTTGATGCAAATGTCCGACGAGCAGTTCCTGGATGTATGCCGCAAGACTTTCTCCCCTCTTAGCCAAATGGCTGTCAACATGGGATTTCGAACCCTAAGCCCCCAATAACTATGGAACCAGAGAAGATAAACCATCCTTACCTCACAGCCATCAAGCGCACGGATTTTTCCGTGCCGACGCGATACCTCATTCAGCACAATCTGCTGAAGGGCAAGATTCTCGATTTCGGATGTGGATTTGGTTTCGATACGGACGAACTTAAGAAGCAAGGCTTTGACATTATCGGCTACGATTACTACTACCGCCCTGACTTCCCCGAGGGCAAGTTCGACACCATCTTCTGCAACTATGTGCTGAACGTCTTGGAACCCTACGCCCAAGCCGAGGTGCTGATGAATGTCGCCAACCTGCTTTCCCCCAAGGGGACAGCCTACTTTGCGGTACGTCGCGACCTAACGGAAGAGGGCTTCCGGCTTCATGCCATCCACAAGCAATACACGTACCAATGTAACGTAAAATTGCCGTACAAGAGCCTCGTCAGCAATAAAAGCTACGAACTCTACCAATACAACCATTTCAACAAGCTGCCGCGCGTGGAGGGCGAGAAGTGTCCTTTCTGCCGCCTGTCCCGCCGAGTAGGAATCATCTGCGAGACAGCCACCTGCGTGGCCTTCTACGATGGCTATCCCGTCTCGCCTGGTCATGCCCTCATCATCCCCAAGAGACACGTGGCTTCCTACTTCGACCTGACCAACCACGAGCGCGAGGCCATGAACGTCGTGCTGCAATATGTCAGACAGAAGATTGACGAGCGTTTCCACCCCGACGGCTTTAACGTCGGCATCAACGTGGGCGAAGCCGCCGGGCAGTCCGTCTTCCATTGCCACATGCACGTTATCCCCCGATACAAGGGCGATGTGCCCAATCCAAAAGGAGGAGTACGAGGCGTGATACCAAAGAAACAAAACTATTGACTGATAACGATACAAACTTCATATGTTATACGCTTTTTGTGATGAATTCGGTGCCTTTGGCTTTGATTTTGAGAAAGACAACGTGTCTTCCCATTTTATTATTGCAGCTATAATAGTAGAAGAAGAGTGTTTGGACTTAGTGCAGCAAGAGGCAGAAAGAATCAGGCAACGTTTCTTTCAATCTAGCGAAATGAAATCAAGCAATGTTGGCAATAATCACAAAAGACGCAGACTTATATTGGAGCAACTTAAAGAGCTCCCCTTTAAAATATATCTGTTTGTTGCGGATAAAAGGAAGATTTGTGAAGAGAGTGGACTTCGGTATAAAACATCTTTTTATAAGTTCTTGAATCAATATGTATACAATGCTTTGCACATTAGCTTTCAAAAACTTACTATCGTTGCAGATGAAACGGGTAGCAATGAATATATGGCAAGTTTTGCAGAATATATTCGAGGCAAGAATCCAGACTTGTCGCTATTTGATGAGTTCAATTTCAAATTTGACGAAAGTAAGCATGGTGTTATAGTTCAAATAGCAGACATTGTGGCTGGATCAATTGCATATTCGTATGATATTAAAAAAATGGTCAAAGCTGATGGTGCTAATTACAAGACCTTTTTAGGAGCGCAAATTATTGGAATTCAAGAATTCCCTGTATCATACAAAACGTTCAAAATCGAGCAGCATAGGCAATTTGAGAGTTCTGATGACATGGATGTTGCAAACATCTGTTTCCGCAGAGCCTTGGCCTTTAAGCAGAGATATGAAAATAAAGAAGCGGATGAAAATGTTCGCATGCAGATAGCCGTATTAGATTATCTTCTTTTCAGGTTTATGAATAATTCTATTAGGAAATACATACCTACAAAGGAACTTCAAAGTTCACTGATTAATCAAGGTTTTGAAGAGATAACAACTCAGTCTTTTCGTAATAGAATTATTGCAAAATTGCGAGATGCAGGTGTTATCATTGCGAGCAGTTCAAAAGGATATAAAATACCATCAAAAAAACAGGAAATAGAGGATTTTATTAGGCATGGACAGGGCATCATTGAACCTATGCTACACAGAATAAAACTTTGTTATGATGGTGTATTCTTAGGAAGTGAAGGGAAGATAGATATTCTTAACTCTCCAGAATACTATCTGTTAAAGAAGATACTCAATGTTTTTGCTTCATCCAACGAATAACTTTATTAATATGGATAAGAGCTTCTATTTTTGCCAAGTTCTCTACAACGGGACGTTGTGCTACATTTCCTTTTAATACTGTATAGTACAACCTATATTGAGAACTGGGGTTCGGGTGTGAAACGCATCATGGAGGTTTGCCAAAAGAGAGGTGTAGCAGCAACCTACTTGGAGTATCAATGGCGGTTTTGTTGTGGTAACATTCATGAAGCCAGCAAAGGGTGATACCCAAATTGATACTCAAGGTGACACTCAAGGTGACACTCAAGATGGCACTCAAGGAGTTACCCAAGCTGTTACTCAAGGTGTTACTCAAGGTGTTACTCAAGGTGTCCCTCAAGATGTCCCTCAAGATAAAGAACTTGATGGTTGGATAGAGAAACAATTCCGAAACAATCCTCAAGTCTCGACAGAAGACTTGGCCAAATTGAGTAATCGAAGTTCAAAAACCACCAAACGCCACCTTGTCAAAATGCCACATATCCGTTATGTGGGTAGTGGCTATAGTGGTCATTGGGAGGTACATGATAAAGAATAAAACCACTGTCACGATTTGCGAAGGTAGTTTCAACGAATTGAGTCAATCGGCAACCATCAATGAATGATGTCCAATACAAAACGGCAGATGAAATCATCGATGAATATATCGGTGTAAATGTCGGTGATGTGTCGGAGATAATGTCGGTAGCTCGGTAGTTAAACGCACTATTGAACGTGACCTTTCGGCCATGAAGAAGAAGGGTGTTCTGATTCGAAACTGCGACACCTCGTCGCAGTTTTTGATTACATCGAAATCCCATTACTGTTCTTATACTTTTCTATGCGCCAATCATATCTGCCTTCGGCAACTCCATCAACCTCATTGTGGGCGCGTTTCAGTTCATTGGCATTGAACTTGCCCAAAGTACTTGCCAGCCATACGAACCAGTTTGCCACCTGCTTCAATGTTGCACTTGCGAGGTCGGCAAACATCTTCATGTATTGCTTGATGGCAAACGACTCATTATCCCAAAAGATGTCGCCATGCTTGCCGCCACGACAGCCAAAGCCTGAATAGGCGAAATCCTGAATGGCTTTTATGCAGAACTGTAATCCCTCATCAAAACGGTAGATATAGGCGGACATACCAAAGAACATAGGGTCTTGCCAGTCACCATGCTCCTTGATGGTGTAGAGGTCTTGCAGCTTCACATTGGCTTTCTCTTTCAGTTGATTAATCTTCTGCTCTTTTGCATCTATTACTTCGTCAAGCGATTTGGAACGATTCGTCTTGGTTCTGATGTCAAAGTCGAGACGGTTGCTGCGCCCTTTTTTTGTGCGATTTGAATCTGTCAATAAGTCATGTACCTTCCACAAATCTGCCACTTCTGTTTTCGCCACTTCAACCTCTGCTTCAACTTTCTCCTTCTCGGTGATGGCTTTCTGTGTCTCTTCTTGAAGCTGCTTCTTTTTGTTCTCCTGCTTCTGGATGATGAAGTCGTTTCGCTCTAAATGGTCAAGCCCCGTCTCGGACTTTTTTTGCCCTCGCTGCATGTCCAATGTCTCAGCTACCATGTCCTGAATCTCAGACATATCCTCGGCATTCAGTTTGTAGGACTTGCCAGTCGCGTGGTCTATCCAGTCCCAGATGATGTGTGCATGAAGGTTGGGTTGCCATGTGGATTTGTCCTCTGGACTCTCATAATGCCCTTCGTCCTTGTGCATGTGTATCTGAATGGCTCTGATGCCCCACCTCTCATGTACTCGTTCAGTATATTGCAGCAGGTCATCCATCGTTGTGTCTGGCTTGATGTTGACAACGCCCTCACGGATGGGACTGCTGCCCTTGCGGACACGTTTCACTCCTTTCTTGTCGGTATATTCCACGTCCTTCTCCTGCATGGCTCGACCAGTCTTTTCCTTGACCAGTGCTTTGAGATTGTCGTAGTGCTGCTGAAGGTTGATGCCCACCATGTCAGGTGCGACATAGGTCTCATTGTCGCGGGTCAGTTCGGTGCGTATATATAGCCTTGCAGGATTGAGGGATGCTATGTAGTCTGCGTCCCTCCTGTTGTGTCGCTCACATTGGGCGATGTTGCACGGCTTGATGTGCTCGGATGCTTTAGCTGTTGTACTCATAAAATTCTACTTTAGTGGATTTGTTGTATAACTGGTTTCAGGGTATCGGGGCAGAGCCTTGATTGGAGAGTGCAGGGAGAGAGCCACTTCCTGCTCAGGGTTCTCAGGGGCAGATGCCATTGAGCGGAGAGTCCAGAGAGAGGGTCACTCGCTGGTCAGGTTGCATAGGGCTGACAGCCCTTGCCGAGGTTTCGGGGCAGCGTCCTGAACGGGTCAAGGGCAGAGCCTTGTGGGTTCTTAGGGCAAAGCCATGAGTCCCTCGGAAGAGCCCACAACTACGAAAGCGTAGCGTGTAGTTATAGTGGGCTATAACAAGGCAAGCCTTTTTCCCTCCCATCACGTTACGAAATGCCACGCTACGCTCATACTTCTGTTCCTTTCCCTTTTGTCGATTCCTCTTGGAGAAAGCTCCTGTCTTGATGGCAAGAAGGCTGCTGTGGTTTTTCCACGGCAGTAGGTTGTATGTTCCTCTCTTGCATGTCATCAGAAAAGAGATTGCTGCTTGTAGGATAATGGCCGTTGTCAACAACAGGTTCATCTGGCGACTGACAAGCAACGCTCATGCGCGAGCGCGTTATATCATTAGATAGTAGGGAAAGAGAAGGAGTAAGCCTTTGCTCCTTCATCACTTCTGCCAGAGATTCGGGTGACATGACCTTGGTCACGTTGCCTGTATCGGCAGAAGATGTCCCACCTGAATCTGTTGTTGTCGGCTTGCTGACTTCAACTGTTTCAGCACCGCTTTTAGGTGGGACATGATTAGTCGGTCTTGTCGGCTTCTCTATGGGCTTGACCGTAGGGTTGCTGACAAAGAAGGGATTCTTGATTGTCCGCTGATCAGTGAACCAAACAGACAGACACAGCAGCGTGTGGATGGTCGTTCGGTTTGATGGTTCAGAACGGAGAATGCCCATCTGGTTAAACTCCTTGATGATTCGGGTGGCGGTCTTTCGGTTGCAACCCCACATCAGGGAAAGCTCGACCTTTGAAGCCATGAACTGCCCTGGCTGTAGGACAGCTGAAAAGTGCGTCTTCGTTACCTTGGTCTGTTCCATGACGGCCAGACGTACAAAGGTCTTGAAGCACTTCATTCGGTTGATGTCCTGACATTCATCCGACAGGTAATCATACTGCGCTTCATTCAGAAGTGTGCTGTATCTGACATTAGTGTATCGCATAAGTTGGTATTATTTGATGGGTAAAACAATTTGCTGTGTCCCACCTACCAGGTGGTTGAAATTACGATTCTCTCACTCCAAGTTGGGGTAAAACTTGTAGGTGCGTGTATTATGTTTGTATGAAACAGTTTGATGATATACTTCATTGATTATTACCATTGTAGATAATGTAGAAGATGTATGTGGGCTTTACGAATTGTGAACCAAGTCGAATGCCATGTAATCAGAATAAAGACTGATTCCATAGGCAGCTTCCACAGCTTCAAAGTCAAGGCAGAATGCCTGTACTGGCTTTTCGCTGAGACGTGGCTGGCATTGGAAACACTTGGCTTCGAACTGACGTGGCCAGTCCTTCACATTCTCTACAGAAGCAAATCTTACGCTGTTTACCTTACCTATGTATTCAGGAGAGTTTTCAAGATAATACTTCAGTGTATTCTCAGGAATGACTTTCTCACGGGTCTTTTGAAGGTGGAGTGCATAGAGAGCAAACATACGGCTGTTGGTAGGAATCATGAGAATCTTCTTGGCATTGCCGTATTCCCTAGTGACGGTCTGCCGTCTGCCATCCATCTTGATGTCAACCTTTAGGCTAGTGTATTCGTGGATGCGATAATCACAAAGTCCGTATATTTGATTGTCGTGTTTCAGATAGTCCACGGTCTTCCAGAAAATGCTCAACTCATTGCTGTGCAAACATTCCTCATTCTGATATTCGACACCATTGAGCACAGTCTTGAAGACTTCCTCGTAAGTAAAAGGAAACTGAATATGATGCAGCACTGCCATATAGGAAGCCAACACAACAGACCAGTTATGAAGGATTCGCTCATCAATGCAGAATGTCAATGATGAACAGATGCGCTTGACAGCCTGCTCATAGCAGTCTTTATAGGCCTGCTCAAACTGAGTTCGAACCTGCAATAGTTCAAGAACGACATAAGATGTCCCTTCATACTCCCAATCTTTCAGGACACGGAAGTTCTCTTTCTCCTCAGTAGTATGTGTGTCCTTGTGGAATGGTAATACACATTGACGAGAATACAAGGCTATATCAACAGTCGGTTTCTCCTGTCCGCTGACAATGACACCACTGAGAACCTTTGACTGTTCTCGCTTGCGAGTCTCAATGTCAAGCTTACTGCGTCCCTGGCAATCCCAGAGTCCTTTCAGGAGTTCAATCTTCTCTACATCAATGTCGTTCTTGTATTCGTCAAGGTGCATGATGGCATCTTCGGCCTGTGACAAGACAGTAGCAAGACTCGGCATCGTAGATGTACGAAGGTTCGGATGATCACCATTATAGACGAACACACTTTGTAGCAGTTCACCAAAGGCAGTCTTTCCAGTTCCCTTTGGACCAAACAAGAAGAGTGTGGGGAACTCTCGGCGATGACGAATGATAATATCACGAAAGAGGCATACCACTATGAAGCAGATGCCGATGATGGCATTGTCGCCATAGACCAACCGCATTTGTGTGGCAAACTGGAAGAAACGCACTTTGCTCTCTGGCAGATGAATGAACTTCTGTTCAAAGAGGAACTTCTCGCTATTATCTTCATTCATCTTAGAGAAGGCAGGGAGATAGAATGAGCCTAAAGGACTTCCCAATCGCACAATGCCTTCTTCGTTTACAGGGTGCCATTCACCATTGCGAATGATCCCGTTTCCAAAAGCGAAGAAGCCAATCTTCTGCCATCCAAGAGTGGAAATCTTAGTGATTACCTCCATACTGGAGTAGAGGATGCCACGTAACTTGTTGAACTTGGCCGATGTGCCGTACCACATGAAGTTTACTTCACGCTCAATACGGTTACGGAACTTCTGCAAAACGGTCATTTCCTCTATACTGAACTCTATACGAACTTCAAAGCCCATGACGTTTCGGAGAATGAATACACGGGAAGCAGATGCACCATCACGAATCAGGTAGAGGGGAATCATGATGAAGTTGGAGATTTCCTTCTCGCCCTCCTTGGTATACCCATAATAGCAGTTGTTGCTAACCTTAATCTCTGTGCCTTTGAAAAGAGCAGCATATTCTTCATCACTTATGGCAGAACTGATAACTGGGGCTGGCATGGATTGAATTCCCAGAATTTCACGTTTCCACATATCTTCATGTCCATATACACTAATGAGCACGTCAGTGTATGACTCCTGAAGGACTTTGTCAGGAATTGTCTTTACAAGTTCCACGACCTCATGGATAGCTTTTGCCTGTTGTGGAATGTTTTCCCCGTCAAGATTTATGACTTTTGAAGCATACCACATCACAAAGTCTTGTCTGGTTAATTCATCCAGTTTGTCTTTTGAAACCAGGTATGAATCGGGGTCGTTTTTCCAATCACCGATTGGAATTATTTGTATGGTAGCGGTAAACCCAAGGGACAATGCCAATTTCCCTGTGCGCATGGCACTTGTAAATCCAACGCCAAAGTGTTCTCCATCTTTGGGAATATCACTATCTGGAATGATGTTGAGTCTGCTCGTTATGCGTTTCAACATACTGAGTTGTGCCTCTGTCCACGAGGAACCAAGAGGTCCAACCGTATTAGAAGCACCAATGACCTGTAAGCGCATTACGTCTGGCGCACCTTCTACCAAGTTCATCACACCTGCTTTTGATGCTGCGTTCCATGCCACATCAATACCGAACAGGCTATTGCCCTTGTCATATATAAGAGATGTAGAGGAGTTAATATACTTGGGGGCATTAGGGTCATGGGCAAGGATGTCGGGCAGGATCCTTGCAGTGAAAGCTACAATTCGATGTTGCTTGTTACGGATGGGAATCATTATACGTCCGCGGAACGTGTCATAAACATCATCGCTCATGCTTTTCTTCTTGACAAGTCCTAATTCAAGCAAAAGGTCTTTGTCGAGTCCCTTCTCCTTCGCCCACAGAGAAAAGGAGTCCCAACTATTGCTGGCATAGCCGATACCAAATGAGCGGATATACTCAATTGGCCATCGGCTGGTAGCATAGTCTAAAGCCTTGTGCGACTCTTCTGTGTCTTTGAATAGAGTTTCAGCAAAGAACTTGGCAGCATAGTCATTGATGATGAGCATTGACTCTCGCTTGCGTTGGTCTGCATCATCAGCCATAGAACATGAATTCTCTGGTATCTCAACGCCATACTTATTTGCCAATATCTTCACAGCTTCAACGAAGGAGATTTTAAGATGTTCCTGCAAGAACTTTATCACATCGCCAGATGCATCACAAGCGAAACACTTGTAGATGCCCTTAGCAGAACTGACGGTTAATGACGGTGTGCTGTCATTATGGAATGGGCATAGTCCTATATAGTTCTGCCCCTTCTTGGTCAGGTGAACATGTTCACCGATAACCTCAACGATGTCGGCTTTGGCCTTAATCGTATCAATGATGTTAGAAGCGATTCTCATACCTTATTATTGTGTAGGTTGTTTTCTCCGATTATTCACATATTCCTCAGCTTCTTTTTGCAAGTCCTCCTGAGACTTGTGCTGCTCCTTTGAGAGCCAAGCATCAAGTTCTGACTTGACGAAATAGATGCGCTTGCCAACCTTATGATATGGTATCATATTGTTGGATGTCCAGCCGTAGATGGTCTGAACTGCGGGATGACCAGGAATGTACTTCTGTGCTTCGCTTACATCCATGCGCTGGTCCTCGTCCTTACTATTACCTACAGATGCCGAAATTTTTCTGTTGAGGGCATCAATCTTTGCTGACAGAATCTTGTTGTCTTCGAGAAGATTCGCCATCAGCATGGGAATCATGTCAAAGGTGGGAACGCCACTCGACGTATGTTTTCTTTCTTCCATATCAAATGAAATTTGTTGTTAATACTTTGCGACTGCGCAGTCAGCGTTTATATGAATTCGGCTGCAAAGATAGTGCGATAAAATGCCCTTCACAAGGGCAGAAAAATGGGCGAAAGCTTCCCGTATGCTATTCCGTATTAACAACAATCAATAAATAACCGAAACCGCTTGAAATCAGGCGGTTTCAGAAACATCATTTAACAATAGAAATCGAAAATAATTGAGATACGGAATGGCTTACGGGGCACTTCCGTAG
>Ga0256404_1011623_pt1 | contig 11719 bp, 8 predicted proteins | sample RumenRJG_01DNA_FD_185990 | JGI IMG/M metagenome (GOLD analysis project Ga0256404, IMG submission 185990) | Bovine rumen microbial communities from Lethbridge, Alberta, Canada - RJG_01 | ecosystem: Host-associated > Mammals > Digestive system > Stomach > Rumen | place: Canada: Alberta | collected... | reverse complement strand
TTGTGGCTGCTTGTCGCTACTGTTGGTGAAGGCACAAAAACGCTGGCAAAGATGAAGCCTGGTGACAAGCTGAATTGCGTGCTGCCACTGGGTAATGGGTTTACGATTCCCTGCGACCGAATCGTGGGACACAGGATGTTATTGGCTGGTGGCGGCGTTGGCGTGGCTCCTCTTCTTTATCTTGGTAAGTTGCTCAAGGAACAGGGTGTTGATATTACGTTCCTGCTTGGAGCCCGCTCTGTAAAGGATTTGCTGATGCTCTCTGAGTTTGAGAAATATGGTCGCGTATTAGTAACGACAGAAGACGGTTCTATGGGTGAGAAGGGTTTTGTTACCAATCATAGCGTGCTACAGAAGGAATCATTTGATATGATTCAGGTATGTGGTCCTACACCTATGATGAAGGCCGTGGCTCGTTATGCACGTGAAAAGGACATTGAGTGCGAGGTATCCCTGGAGAACCTGATGGCCTGCGGATTAGGCGCCTGCCTGTGCTGTGTGGAGAAAGTTAGAGTCGACGGAGATGCGTCTACCACGGAGGCAACGAATGTGTGTGTATGTAAGGATGGTCCCGTATTTAATATAAAGAGATTGTTATGGCAAGATTAGAAGTAAATATTGGGGCTCTGAAAATGAAGAACCCTGTGATGACTGCCTCTGGTACGTTTGGCTATGGTTTGGAGTTCCAGGATTTTGTAGATCTTAAAGGTATTGGTGGTATCATTGTGAAGGGTACTACACTGAAACCTCGTGAGGGCAATGACTATCCGCGAATGGCAGAGACGCCACAGGGTATGTTGAACTGCGTAGGCCTGCAGAATAAGGGCGTGGATTATTTCTGTGAGCATATTTACCCCCAACTGTTGCCTACGGAGGGCAATTATATTGTGAATGTCAGTGGTTCCTCGCCAGAGGATTATGCAGAGTGTGCTGCTCGTGTGGATGCGCTGGAGCATATTCCTGCTATCGAGTTGAATATCTCGTGTCCTAACGTGAAGGATGGTGGTATGGCCTTTGGCGTGACTTGTGCTGGAGCTGCCAGCGTGGTAAAGGCTGTTCGTAAGGCTTACCATAAGACGCTGATTGTCAAACTATCACCCAATGTGACGGATATTACAGAGATTGCCCGTGCAGTAGAGGCAGAGGGAGCCGACAGCGTGAGCCTTATCAATACGCTGATGGGAATGGCTGTTAACATTGAGAAACGTTGTAAGACACTTTCTATCGGTACAGGTGGACTGAGTGGTCCTTGCGTAAAGCCTGTGGCTCTGCGCATGGTTTATCAGGTGGCTAAGGCAGTGAAAATACCTGTTATTGGTCTTGGTGGTATTAGTACTGCTGAGGATGCTATAGAATTCCTGATGTGTGGTGCTCGTGCTATAGAGATTGGAACTGCTAATTTTCTTGATCCCGCTGTGACGATAAAAGTGCGTGATGGTATTAACGATTGGCTTGATAAACACGGTGTTGCCGATGTGAACGATATTGTAGGAGCTATTCAGTAGCTCCTATTTTTTTGCCAAAGATTATAGATGTTTTCTCTAATATAAAAGAGGTATATGGAGGAAATATCGTAATTTTGCCACAAATATTCAACTAAAACTAAAAAATATCAATTAAAAAAATGAAACCTAACAAGTTATTTTTGAGCCTTGCATTGTCGACCATGTGCCTGACTGTAAGTGCCCAGCAACTCGCTTTCCCTGGTGCTCAAGGATTTGGCCGTTTTGCTACTGGTGGACGAATGGGAAGTGTGTATCATGTGACAAACCTTAACGATTCTGGTACTGGTTCTCTGCGTGATGCAGTGAGTAAACCAAATAGAATTGTCGTATTTGATGTATCCGGTGTGATACGTATTAATTCACGTCTGGTATTCTCCAAAAACCTTTATGTTGCAGGTCAGACGGCTCCGGGTGAAGGCATTACCGTTTATGGTGATGGTACAAGTTTCTCGGCAGCCGATAATATCATCGTACGTTATATGCGCTTCCGTATGGGTGCTGTAGGCACAAAGGATAAGGATGCAGGTGGTATTGCCAATGGTCAGAACATGATTTTTGATCATTGCTCGTTCTCGTGGGGACAAGATGAGAATTTCTCTATAAACTGGGACAACAAGGGAACGGCTCCGCAGAACATCACGCTGATGAACTCTATTGTTGGTCAGGGCTTGATGACTCACTCTGCTGGTGGTCTGATGCAGGCTGATAATATCACGCTTTATCGTGACTTGCTTGTAGACAACTCTACACGTAACTTCAAGGTGAAGGGTACGAATCAGTATGTCAATAACTTAGTCTATAACTGGAAAAACTATGCCTATAATATGGGCGGTGACTCTCAGGGAACCAGCTATGTAAACATTGAAAACAATCTTTTTATTAATGGACCTGCTGTGGGCGGAGATGCTCTGACAGGAGGAAATAGCGATTTCCATTTCTATGGAAACGATAACTGGCAGGATAAAAATCGAGATGGTGTGTTGAATCCCACGTTGTTTACAGGTACAGGTGGCGGTGACAAGGTGAGTACTCCATATGCTTATCCGGAATTGGAGAAATGGGCTGGCAATGAACTTATAGAAATGCTGCTGCCGGAGGTAGGCGCTTCATTACCTTACCGCGACTTGGCTGACTGCTATATGGTTGACGAGGTTCTGAGTTTTGGTAAGAAAGGTAAGCTTATCACGAATGAAAATGAGCTGCCTATTGGCGTGCCTACAACATGGTCTTGGTTTAAGGGATCGAAGCCTACTGATACTGATGGTGATGGCATGCCTGACGCATGGGAAGAGGCTAACGGAACAGATAAGGCCAAAAACGATGCTATGACGATTGCAGATAATGGTTATGCCAATATCGAGAACTACATCAACAGCATTACTAAAGACAATCGTCAGTTCTTCCTGCGTGCACCGCTATTGTTGGAACTTGCTTCTGCTACAACAAATAGCCTGACGCTTTCGTGGGCCGATTATAGCGATAATGAAGATGGTTTTATTGTAGAGCTTCAGAAAGATGGCGCTTTCGTAGAAGTGGGCCGTACGACTAATTCACAGTTTATCATTCAGAATGTTGGTTTGGAAGCCGGAAAGCCTTATATCGTACGTGTTTGTGCCTACAAGGGTCAAGATAAGTCGAATTATACTGCAGAATTAATCGTAAAGACCAAACCTGAGCAGGTGGACATAGTCGACGTGGAGACCTTTACAGGCACGGGCGATGGTGAATGGTTGATTAATCCGGCAAATGATGAAACCTATACCCTTGATGAGGCTACACCAAAGACCGCTGTCGTAGTGAAGAGTGATGCTAACGTGACGCTGAACGGTACAGGCTATCTCAGTGGTATCGCTTCGCTTAACAAAACAGGTAAGGGAACGCTGACTGTTGCTACAGACCAGCAATATGAGGGAGCTACAGTACTACACGACGGTGTTTATGAATTTTCTTCATTGAAGAATGGTGGCGTTGCTAGTGGTTTAGGTATGAGTCAGGAGTTCGCTCAGAACTGGGTGATGGATGGTGGCGTCTATAACTACACGGGGGCAACTACATCAACCAATCGCTCAGCTAAGCTCTACAGTGATACCGAACTGAATATTGCCAATAAATCTGCTGTAGTAACGATGAATGGTAGTATTGAGGGACAAGGTGACTTAGAGATTAATGGTGAGGGAACTATTGCTGTGAACACCAAAGATTTCTTCAAATTCGATGGTAATGTGATGATGAAGGGCGGTATGCTTAAACTTAATAGCAAGGACGTTTCAGATGCAGGTATCGGCTCTGCATCCAAGCTCATCATGGCAGGCGGTGCGTTCAGCAATGTCGGTAAAAACGAGGCTGCCGTGACTTTCAATTTCCCCATTGTGGCAGAGGCTGGAACTACATCGACAATCAATTTTGACAGATGGAATGTTATAAAATGTAATGTGAGTGGAACTGGAACCCTGCAGTGGGGGGTATGCTATTTGCGTGAATATATTGAAGGCAACTGGGATAACTATGCAGGAAAACTGATTATTACGAGTCAAGGCAACTATGGCAATAACCGACAGTTTGCTATTCGCAATGGGGTCGGTATTAAGAATGCTACTGTTTATCTGAAATCTGGGACAGCCATCAATGGTGCCAAGAATCAGTCAACTTATTACCTTGGCGGACTGTCGGGGGATGCAGGGTCATCACTATCAGGCTTTAATGTGAAAGCCAAGGGTGAGGGTACCTGGATTGTCGGTGGCGCTAATACCGACGAAACATTCCGTGGTGTTATTGACGATAAGGATCAGGCAGGAACTCACCCTGGTAAGACAAGTATAGTTAAGGATGGTGCCGGAGACTGGCGACTGACAGGGGCCAACACCTATAGCGGTACGACGAAGGTGGAGGCAGGTACACTGATTGTTAATGGCACACATAGTGGTACAGGTGCAATCACTGTGAATAGTGGTGCTACACTGGCAGGTAAGGGAACACTGACAGGTGCTGTCACTATGAATGGTACGCTGATGGTGGGTGATACCCTGGTTACCGATAAGGGCCTGACCTTCAAGGGTGCTCTGAAATTGGGTAGCAATGCCATCCTGCAGCTGAATGATGCCAAGGCAGAGGCCACCTATACCGAGGGTGATCAGGTAAGAGTCTTCACCGGTACGGCAACAGGCACGTTCAAGGAGATTATCCCTGCTACGCCTGGTGAAGGACTGGAATGGGATACCACCAGCCTTTCTACAGGTATCCTGAAGGTCGTTAAATCCAGTGGTACGACAGGTATTAGCGAGGTGAAGAGCAACAACGATTCTCCGAGGTATAACCTGAATGGACAGCGCATCAAGGGACAGACAGATGGCTTGTTTATTCAGGATGGAAAGATAAGGATTAAGAAATAAGAAATAAGGGCTGGCAATCGCCAGCCCTTAACCAACACAAAAACTAAACTAGACTTAACTAAAGCATATTCGGATTTTCACAAACCCTTATAGCGATTGCAAAGATAAACAAAAAAATCCATTCGACAATGGATTTTTCTGTTTATTTTGCATTTTGAGAGAATATTTCCTAATTTTTATATGCCGATAAGCATAAATAATTGTCTAAAATAACCATTGCTGCCATTGCCTCTACAACAGGGACTGCTCTTGGCAAAACGCATGGATCATGACGTCCTTGAGCTGTAAATGTGGTGGGATTTCCTTCTAAGTCAACAGTGTCTTGAGGGCGGAGTAGGGTAGCCACGGGTTTAAATGCCACGCGGAAATAAATATCCTGTCCGTTGCTGATGCCCCCCTGAATGCCCCCACTGTGGTTGGTGAGCGTGGTCACGGGCGAACCGTGCCCCACAGTGAAGCGGTCGTTTTGTTCTGACCCACGCTGAGTGACGCCGGCAAAGCCTTCACCGTATTCAAAGCCCTTAACGGCATTGATACCCAGCATGGCACTGCCCAACTGAGCGTGAAGCTTATCGAATTCGGGCTCGCCAAGACCTACCGGACAGCCTTTGATAACACAAGTTATCACGCCACCGATGGTATCGCCCTCAGCTTTTACCTGTTCTATTAAAGCTGCCATTTCCTCTGCTTTCTTGGCGTCAGGACAGCGCACGGCATTGGTCTCAGTCTGTGAGAGGTCGTATTTCTTATAGTCACGCTCTAAAGCAATGGGGCCTACTTGTGAGGTATAGGCCTGAATACAGATGCCCATCTGACGAAGGGCCAGTTTGGCCAGTGCTCCACCAACGACACGACTAATGGTGATGCGGGCAGAAGAACGGCCTCCACCACGATGGTCGCGCACACCATATTTGTTATAATAGGTGAAATCGGCATGCGAAGGACGGAACAGCGTACGCAGGTTCTCGTAATCCTGCGAGTGCTGATTCTCATTGCGTACGATGAAGCCTATTGGACATCCTGTGCTCTTGCCTTCAAACACACCACTGAGCAGCTCAACTTTATCTGCCTCCTTTCGTGATGTTGTCAGCTTGCTTTGTCCAGGGCGACGTCTGTTCAACTCACTCTGAATAAAATCCATATCAATGTCGATGCCTGCCGGCATGCCATCAATCACTCCTCCTACGGCGGCACCATGGCTCTCGCCGAAGGTGGTCAGTGTAAATAGTTTCCCAAACGTATTGCCCATAGTTATTGTTATTATCTCGTTATCACGACATTTCGTCTCTTAGTGGTGGCAATGTCCGCAGCCACCGCCGCCGCATTCGTGGTCGTCACCACAGTCACCGCCACAGTCACCACCGCAACTGCCGCAACCACCACATTCATGGCTCATCTGTGCAATCAGTTTCTGGATCTCTTCGGCAGTAGCCTCGCGATTCTCAAGAATAGCACCGGTAAACTGCAGGGTTTCGCCTGCCAAGGGGTGGTTGGCATCCAGTGTCACACCGTCTTCCTCTACCTTGGTGACGCGCACCATGAAGTGCTGGCCTTCCTCGTTCTTCATCGTGATGACTGCACCGGGGAAGATGTTGGCGCTGTCAAACTTACCGTCGATAACAAATTCTTCACGGGGAAGTTTGTGAACACCCTCAGCAAAATACTCGCCAAAAGCTTCAGCGGGAGCCAGGGTAAAGTCGAATTTCTCGCCTTTTTGCATGTTGACAATGCGCTGTTCAAAACTGTCGAGAGAGAAACCAAACCCACTGATGAAAGTGAATGGGCGTCCCTGCTCTGTCTGTTCTACCAGGTTCTTTGAACCGTCTTTGTCTATGGAGTAGAGCTGATAACTTACGGAGATGTAATTGTTTTGTTTGTTGTCCATTTTAGTCTATTTTTTATTTTCTGCGCAAAGGTACAAATAATTTGTGGAAAAGCGTCCAAAAAACATGAAAAAAGGATGCCAAATTGCATGACATCCTCATCATAAAGTGAATTTCGATTTAGTTCTTCTTATTTCAGACCGCGATTGGTCAGTGTGGTGTTCAGCAGTGTCAGATATTTCTTGTACTGCTTCTCGTCCAGGATGAATCCCATGTAGCGAACATCCTTCTTAACTGCCTGATCAACCAGAGCCTTACGTTCTGTGCTGTGTGCATTAGCAGCCAGCATCATCTCGTTGCAGAATGCAGTGTGAATATCCTGCACAGCTTCCATCTGGTCTGTAGTCAAATCCAAAGTAACAGCCAGCTTACGCATATTGACTGTCATATCGTAGGCCTCTGCACTGTTCAGTGTGCTGTTGTTCTCGTTCTCAGCGAATGCCATTGTCATTGTGAACATGGCTACTACCATCAAAACAATCTTCTTCATACTCTTTTTCCTTTCTTTTCTTTACTCGGGACCTTGAGTTTTTTTTTGTTATCCTTTTAAATTTTTAATGTTAATGTTTAATTTCTTTCGGTCCCTACCTTACTAATTAATGTGTTGTTATCCTAACGTCATCAGGATTTTGTTCCTTTTGACGATGCAAAGGTACGATGAAATTTTAAACTGACAATGGAATTTTGTCTGTTGTGTGCGATAACAGTCCTTATTTTTGATACAAATCAAAAAGATGAGGGATTATTTGCTGCTTTTTGCCTTGATGATATTTTTTACCACTATATATATAATAGCAAGGGCAACGATGCCTAAAATGACTGCAATGATATAGTGATTATACTGTTTGATGGTATCTTCAAGCTCATTTTCAGGTACGATGGCATGCAGATACCAACCCAATCCGGCGAGGATGGCATGCCAGGCACCGGCACCTATTGTGGTATAGAGCAGGAATTTCCAGTAAGTCATGCGTGCCAACCCTGCAGGAATGCTAATCAGATGACGGATGCCTGGCACCAGTCGGCCTGTCAGTGTTGCTGCAACACCGTGGTTGTCGAAGTAGCGTTCGCTCTTCTCCACCTTCTCCTGGTTCAGGAGACATAGCTTGCCCCATTTGCTGTTGGCAAACTTATAGATGACGGGGCGTCCTACGTAGAGCGCCACGAAATAATTGATGGAAGCACCCAGGTCAGCTCCGATCGTTGCAAAGAGTACAACGAGGAAGATGTTCAGTTCACCACTGGCCGAATGATAGGCAGCAGGAGCAACGACGAGTTCTGATGGTACAGGAATAACCGTACTTTCCAGTAGCATGAGTAGCAGTATGGTACCGTAGTTCAGATTTCCGAGTAGGGTGCTTATCCAATTCATATCTTTTATTCTTAATTCTTATTGTTAAATATTTTGTGGCAACGCTCATTATTCCCTGTCTAACTTGTCTTTGATATAATGATAATAGTTCTCTGGCTTGACATCTTCAGGGAACATGTTGCCAACTGCAATTCTGCATTCAGCGGGATTCACCTCGCAGGCTTTCTTCAGATAACTGAGAAAATCATCATATTTCTTCAGTTCGTAGCAGCACAAGGCCATGTATGCATAGCCCTCAGTGTTTTTGCCTTCTTCTTCCTCGTCGTAATGGGTCAGGAATCTTTGTAGGAATGCATATGCGCCTTGCACATAGCGATTATCATAGAATGACACGATAACGCGCAACATTGTCTGTTTACGTGAGTCACTCATTCTTATTGCTTTGCCGAAAGCTTCTTTTGCCTCATCCAGTTTTTCTGCATTCAGAAAAATATGTCCTCTGATGAGTAGAATCTGTACAAGGTCGTACTCCATAGCCTCTGCCTGATCCATCACCTCCAACGCTTTGTCGGGTTCTTTGTTTTCCGCATAAGCAAAAGCCAGTTCCTGGTAGATATCCCAGAAATAAGACGAGTCTTTTGTTGTGATAGCCTGTGCTTTCTTCAAGACTTCTATAGCCTCTTGCAGTTTCAGCATGTTGATGAGGCATGTTCCTTCGTGGAGTAGGGCAAACTCATCATCGGGCTCCAGTTCCAAATAACGTTGATAGTATTTCAGCGCTTCCTCGAAGTTGTTCAGACGCAGCAGTCCGTTGGCTTTGGTGATGAATCCTTCCGGATCTTCAGGTTCCAGGGCGATGGCATATTCACTGCTTTGAATAGCTCCGCTATAGTCTTCGTTCATGAATTGTGCCGATGCCAGTGCGTTCCAGTATTTCTTGGAGAACGGATCTTTGTCGATGAGCTCATTGAAGATACGTTTGCCGTCCTCGTATTTGCCCATTTCTACAAAGGCTTTAGCCAGGATTTCCTTGAATTCAGTAGAGTTCTTTACATTGGGGTCGTTGGGATTGCCTCTTGTTACCCACTGTATCACCTTTTCTGGCAACCTCCAGTCCATGAAGATATTTGCCGCATCGACTATGAAATCCTGTTGCTCGTCAGACGGCAGGTCACGGAAATTCTCCTCAAGATATTCTTCCGCCTCTTCTATATTTCCTTCACTGATAAGAATCTCTGCGCGGTCGAAAATATAGTCAGGCGATTCCTTGTCAATCATCTGTTCCAGCAGCTCCCACGCCTTCTGTGGGTCGTTCTGTTGAAACAGCGCCTCATGAATGCGATAGGTGAGGGGAGACGAGGAACCTGGTGAAAGACTCAGGGCAAGACTGATGGCCTCTTCCGCCTTATCCTTCTCGCCTGTGTATTGGTAGTAGTCAGCGATATCCACCAAATCGTCAGCATCCATAAACACAGGTTCTCCTGCGTTTATGGATGTCTCGTAAGAATCGAGGAGTTTATGAAACGCCTCGCTGTCGAAATATTTATCGCCAGTATTCGTCATTATTTTTTCCAGGTGTCCTTGAGGCCTACAGTCTTGTTGAATACAGGCTTTTCAGGTGTAGAGTCAGGATCTACGTTGAAATAACCTATACGCTGGAACTGCAGATAGCTCAGAGCAGGCAGTTTTGCTGCGAATGGTTCGATATAGCAGTCGGTGAGGATATGCAGGTTGTCGGGGTTCATCATCTGACGCAATGCATCAGCACCCTTGATACCTTCCTCTTCCTCCAGACGCTTCAACTCGTCGCGTGGGTTCTCCATTTTCCACAGACGCTCGTAGAGGCGTACTTCTGCCTTCACGGCGTTGTGACAACTAACCCAGTGCAGCGTCTTGCCCTTAATCTTGCGGTTTGCGCCGGGCAGACCGCTACGTGTCTCGGGATCGTAGGTGCAGTAGATGGTGGTCACCTTTCCGTCAGCATCCTTGTCGCAGGGGTGTTCCTCGTCGCATTTGATGATATAAGCGTTCTTCAGACGTACCTCCTTGCCAGGAGCCAGGCGCATAAACTTCTTCTCGGCTACCTCCATGAAGTCGTCACGCTCAATCCAAATCTCGCGACTGAACTCAACCTCGTGTGTGCCATCTGCCTCATTCTCAGGGTTGTTGATGGCGGTGAGCATCTCCTGCTGACCTTCAGGATAGTTGGTGATAACCACCTTCACGGGGTCGAGCACGGCACTGACACGCAGGGCACGTGTGTTCAGGTCATCACGCAGGGCACTCTCGAAGAGGGCCATGTCATTGAGTGCGTCAATCTTTGTATAGCCAATCTTCTCCATGAAGTTCTTGATGCCTTCAGGAGAGTAGCCGCGACGACGGAAACCGCAGATTGTCGGCATTCGGGGATCATCCCATCCGTTGACCAGTCCTTCGCTGACCAGTGTGCGCAGGTTGCGCTTTGACAGCAGGATATAGTTCAGGTTCAACTTGTTGAACTCTGTCTGACGGGGACCTTCGAAGTCAGCAAACTTGTCACCCATATTCTCCAGATAACCCAGTTTCTGGGGATTCTCCAGCGTGCCCAGCCATTCCTTCATCCAACCTACGAAGAGGTCGTACAAGGGACGATGCTCCACAAATTCCAGTGTACACCATGAGTGTGTGACACCCTCAAGGAAGTCACACTGTCCGTGGGTGAAGTCATACATGGGGTAGGCGTTCCACTTGTCACCAGTCTTCACGTGGGGAATATTCAGTACGCGATAAATCAATGGGTCGCGGAACAGCATATTGGGGTGAGCCATGTCAATCTTGGCGCGCAGCACCATCTTTCCTGGCTCGCATTTTCCACTGTTCATGAATTCAAACAGCTTCAGACTCTCCGCTACAGGACGGTCGCGATAGGGTGAGTTTGTACCAGGGCTGGTTGTGGTACCCTTCTGCTGGGCAATCACCTCAGCACTCTGCTCATCCACATAGGCACGATCCTGCTTGATGAGCCATACGGCAAAGTCCCACAGCTCCTGGAAATAGTCGCTGGCGTAATAGACGTGAGCCCAGTCATAGCCCAGCCACTTGATATCCTGCTCGATATTCTCGATAAATTCTGTATCCTCTTTTACGGGGTTGGTATCGTCGAAGCGCAGGTTGCACTCGCCACCGTATTTTTTAGCCAGTCCGAAGTCGATGGCAATGGCCTTAGCATGACCAATGTGCAGATAGCCGTTAGGCTCTGGTGGAAAACGCGTCTGCATGCGTCCACCGTTCTTTCCTTCTGCCAAGTCATCTTTTACCATCTGTTCTACGAAGCTGAGGCTTTTCTTCTCCTCGCCTTCGTTCTGTATCATTTCTGCCATATAATCTTTTTCTTGTGTTTTTTATTTTTGAGACTGCAAAGGTACAAAATAATTCTTAAATCTTAAATCTTAATTCATAATTATTTTATCCCTCGCTCGTTAAGTGCTTTCGCATAGCGTGCCGCATTATTGAGATGCTCCTGATAGCTGGTGGCGAAATTATGCGTGCCCGAGAAGTCCTCCTTGGCACACATATATATATAGGTGTGAGCCACGCGGTTGAGCACAGCGTCGATTCCCTGAATGGAAGCCACCTTGATAGGGCCGGGAG
>Ga0256404_1011622_pt1 | contig 11720 bp, 12 predicted proteins | sample RumenRJG_01DNA_FD_185990 | JGI IMG/M metagenome (GOLD analysis project Ga0256404, IMG submission 185990) | Bovine rumen microbial communities from Lethbridge, Alberta, Canada - RJG_01 | ecosystem: Host-associated > Mammals > Digestive system > Stomach > Rumen | place: Canada: Alberta | collected... | reverse complement strand
CGTCTTATCCGCCGCTGGAGGATCTGAGAACGGCAGCCACGCTGTTCACGGTCTGCGTCCGCATGGTCACAGCGGGAAATATGCTGAACAAGATGAACACGGTTGAGATCTGAACGGGGCCTGACAGAATGAATTTGAGCCTCTAAGGTTGGAGCTTCCCTGTTTCGTTTTACCCGGAGGTCCGGGGCAGCGGGAACGTTTGAGACTGACATGTATGAATCCAGGAGCCGCCTGCGGCAAGCAGACGGCTCCTGTGCGGTTAAAGGATCGAGAGGGGCGGCTCTAGTGGAAGCGAAGTCTGTGCGAGCAGACGGAACCTGTGCGGTTAAAGGATCGAGAGGAGCGGCTCTAGTGGAAGCGAAGTTTGTGCAAGCAGAGGACTCAGGAATAGATAAAGCGGTATAAGAGGACGGAAATGGCGACAAAAGTATTCAGCTTTGAGGAAGAACCAGAAGAGGAGAAGGCAGGAGGCACGCGCCGGGCGCAGGGGTCTTCCGTCTCCACAGAGAAGCAGGGAACAGGTGCAGATGGCGCGGCAGGAGGCGGCGCAGCATCAGAGGACGCAGCAGGCGGCGCGTCAGCGGAGGGTACGGCCCATCCGCTGCCGGATGTCTGCACATATACCCTGTTGCGTCAGGATGCGGAGGAAGCCGACCCGGCGCATCCGCTTTTAATCCTGGACAACACGGACGAGAAACTGACACACCATACGGACGGCCTTTTTGCTGCGCCGGGGAAACGGACGCAGTTCTGTTTCCGCGGCATGCGGGCGGATATCAGGCAGATCGACCAGCGGTTTGTGGAGCTTCTCCGCTGGCTCGGCACGAACGAGATCAGCGTCCGGCTCTCCGGGCAGGACACGTCGGAGGGATACGCTGTCTACAAAATCTGTGAGATTGACACCGGGAGCGGAACAAAGCTGTCCGCTGAGGACGGCTTTCTGCAGTATGTGATCAGCAGGCTGCTGGAGACGAAGGCACCGGAGCTGTCTTCTCAGGGAGCGGGCGTGCCGGAGGAGGACGAGGAGGCGGACAGCGACGAGATGAAGCTGACGAGCCTTCAGTCCATGACGGATTTTCTTGACTGCGCGCGGAGCGCGCTGCCGGCGAATATCCGTAAGTGGGCGAGACGCAATCTTGCCATCGCCAAATCCTCGGATGTCAGTCAGGAGGAGAAGCGGCACGCGCAGCATGCGCTCTCGCTCATGCTGAATATCCGCTGGAAGGATTCATATTTTGGCGCCATCGATCCGGACAGGGCGCGCCGGATCCTCGATGAAGAGCTGTATGGCATGGAAAAGGTGAAGCAGAGAATCATCGAGACGATCATTCAGATCAACCGCACGCATACGCTGCCGGCATACGGACTGCTGCTGGTAGGCCCGGCCGGGACAGGAAAATCACAGATTGCGTATGCGGTCGCGCGGATTCTGGGCCTTCCGTGGACGAGCCTTGACATGAGCTCCATTCATGACCCGGAGCAGCTCACAGGCAGCTCACGCGTGTATTCCAACGCCAAGCCGGGCAGCATCATGGAGGCGTTCTCGCTTGCCGGGGAATCGAATCTGGTGTTTATCATCAATGAGCTCGACAAGGCGGATTCGAAGGATTCCACCGGCAGCCCGGCCGACGCGCTACTGACGCTGCTCGACAATCTTGGCTTTACGGACAACTACATGGAATGTACGATCCCGACGGCGGGCGTGTATCCGATCGCAACGGCCAACGACAAGAGCCGGATTTCGGAGCCGCTGCTCACACGGTTTGCCGTCATCGACATTCCGGATTATACGCCGGAGGAGAAAAAGCAGATTTTCCTCCGCTATTCTCTGCCGCGTGTGCTCCGGCGCATGGGACTCAGGGACGGAGAGTGCATCGTGACGGAGGAAGCGGCGCAGGCTGTCGTGGAGGAGTACCGGGATATGCCGGGCGTCCGCGATCTCGAGCAGGCGGCGGAGCACCTGGCGGCGAATGCGCTGTATCAGATCGAGACAGCCAGCGTGCGCAGCGTGGTGTTTGACCGGGACGCTGTACAGCGCGTCCTGGGGTGATCGGCGGGAGTTTTGCCGGATTTTGCAGTATAATGGTGCCATAGCTTCAGGGCGGGAGGAAAAGTATGGGATTGTTCGGACGCCATAGAAAAGAAGACACGGAATACAGGAAGTCCGGCAGCGGCAGCACAGCAGCCGCAGCGCCGTCCGAGGACGCGGCGAAGCAGGAAGCGGCTGCGGAGCATGGATCGGAGCAGAGCGCGGAGAGGGAAAAGGCATCAGGCGAGAGCGGTCAGGCTGGGAAGAACCCGGAAGGGGGTACAGCGGAATCGTCACAGGAACGCGCGCAAGACAGGCAGGCGGGCAACGCGTCTTCTGAGAACGGCAGCAGTACCGCGTCATCAGAAAATGGCAGTGCAGGGGAGGATTCCTCCGGCCACGGCGGAGAGGATGAGGATGCTGCGGAAGATCCGCTGGTCCGGATGCAGGAGCGCGCGGATCAGACAGCCGGAGGGATTGACAGGGCACAGACCACGGAGACTTCCGTCATCGGGCCGAAGCACACCAAGGAAATCCGTAAGATGTCGCGGCTTGAGCTCATCGACGTCATTTACGCGCTGGCGATCAAGAACCGGGATTTGAAGAAGGAAAATGCCGATCTCCGGACAGAGGCGGAGACGCGCAGCGTGAAGCTTGCAAAGGCAGGCTCCATCGCCGATGCCTCGGTTGCTGTGAGCCGTCTGTTCGAGGCGGCACAGGCGGCCGCGGATCAGTATGTGAATTCCGTCCGGGCAGCATGTGAGGATCCGGCGCTGCAGAAGGAAATTTTGAAGCATGGGACAGGGTATCAGCCGATCGGCTCCTATGTCTACGGCGTGAACGACAAGGTGAGTGCAGTCTCTGCGGAGAATAAGAACGCTCAGAGCGCTGGTACGGACAGTGATGCAGACGTGAAAGCAGACGGCACGGCACGGGAAAAGGAGGCGCAGAGCACCGGAGCAGACAGCCATGCTGACGTGAATGCGGCCGACGCAGCACGGGAAAAGGATGTGCAGAGCCCGGCGGCAGACAAGGCAGGAAACGGGAACGCAAATACCGGAATAATCAATAAGCCGGCGGACCCGGGCACCATCATCCGGAAGGCGCAGGGACAGGCCAACGTAATTGTGATGCAGGCGAGAACCGCGGCGGATCAGGAGTACAAGACGGCACTCGAGGCACACCGGACAGCGAATGACAAGCTGCGCGAGGCGGAGGACAAGCTGGCACAGCTTCAGCTGCAGCTTGCTTCTATTGCGGAGCAGGCGAGGACGAAGCTGGCCGATGCGGACAGGGAGTCGGCAGCCAGGCTGGACAATGCGAGGCAGCAGGCGGATGCAACGATCCGGGATGCCAACAAATCTTCGTTTGACAAAATCGCCGAGGCGGAAAAGGCAGCCTCACAGAAGCTCGAGGAAGCAGGAAAGGCGGCGGAGCTGACAAAGAGCACGGCGGATCAGTACGCGGAACAGACAAAGAGCAGCGCCGATCAGTATGCTACCCAGAAGAAGGCGGACGCAGATCAGTATCTGACGCAGAAGAAGGCAGAGGCGGATCAGTACGCGGAGCAGACAAGGAACGATGCCGATGTCTATGCGAAGCAGACGCGCGAGGCTGCAGACAGGGAAGCGGCAGAGAAAAAGGAAACTGCAGCACAGGAGGCTGAATCTTGTCTGAAGGCGGCCGCCGAGAAGGCCGAGGAACAGCGCAAAACCGCGGAGACAGAATCCCGTAGCAGAGCGGATGCTCTTCTGTCGGAAACCAGGAAGCAGGCCGATGAAAAACTTACGGCAGCGGATGAAGAGATCCGGGCAAAGCAGAATGCCGCAGAGGAAGAGATCCGGGCGAAGCGCAGCGCGGCTGACGAGGAAATTTTGAGGAAGCAGGCGGACGCGGACGCAAAGGTCCGCAGCAGGCAAAGCGCAGCGGATGAGGAGATTGCGAAGAAGCAGGCAGAAGCGGATGCAAAGGTCCGTGCTATGCTCGATGCCGCCGCACGGGAGGCTGCTGTACTGAAAACCAAAGCGGAGGCCGATGCGGCAGCGAAGATACAGAATGCGGATGCCGAGATCAAAGCGAGCATGGCGGTGGCGGAGACGAAGGCTGCGGCGAGGCTTGCGGCTGCGGGAGACGATGCTGGAAAGAAGCGCGGCGCCGCAGAGCAGGAAGCGCAGCAGCGGCTCGCGGCTGCGGACGAGGAAGCAGCAAAGAAGCTTGCGGAGGCCGACCGCATGGTGGAGGAAAAACTCGCGAAGGCGGACGAGGATGCCGGAGCGAAAATCCGGGATGCGGAGAAGAGGGCGACAGATCGCATCCGCGAGACGGGACTCCGCCTGGAGGATACGCGTCAGAAGCAGGCGGAGGCACAGCAGGAGCTGGAGGAGATCAACCGTCAGGTGGAGGACGCGAAGCAGCGTCTGAAGGAAGCCGAGGATCAGGTGGAGCAGGCACGCGCAGCCACCAATGAGGAAGCGGATTCGAGACTTGCCGCCGCGGAGATCAAGCTCCGCACCGCCGAGGAAAAGTCGGAGGCGGCGATCGCACAGTATGCGAAGGCGACGGCGGAGCTGAAGGAAGCGCAGGACCGCCACGACTACGTGAAGAAGGAATATGAGGCGGTCAAGAAGAAGGAAGCCGAGGTAGAGGCGCGGGAACGGGCGCTGGACAGAGAGGCGAACATGCCTGCGGAGGAGCTGTTCAATAAACGTCTGAAGGAACTCGCCGCGATGGTCCGGGCAAATCCAGAGCTGCAGTCAAAGCTTTCGGACAGGCTGTGAGTGATCAATAGGAAGATGGTATGAGTATGCCAGTTCATAAGCATGATACGGATGAGATCCCTAATCCGATCAACGAGTTGGAAATTCCCCCGCTTGAAGAGATTGACCGGGAGAGAAAGCGGCTGATCGGCAATAAGGAAACAAAAATGATCACCATCATGATCGTCGTGCTGGTAATCCTGATGGTGATCGCGGTGATTCTTGTGGGACTTCTCATGGGATTTCTGCCGGAGGAGAAGATCGGGCCGTTTTTCCGGCAGCTATTTCATGCAGGAGCGTTTCTGATCCGGTTGCGGTGAGGTTACGTCAGTGCGCGGCCGACACGTTTTCCGGAGCTTCAGAAGGAAATGCGGCAGTCATTTCCGGATGAGATGATGTCTGTGCCGAGCATTGGAGGCGCGGTCAGGCGTCATTCGGTCAGAACTGTTCGCCGTCGTTTTCCTCATATTTCACGTCGCAGTATTTGCAGCGGTATATCTCCCGTTTCTCATCGGCGAGATAGAAGATGTGCGGAAGTTCCCGCTCCGTGGTGGAGATACAGCGGGGGTTGTTGCAGTGCAGAACCCCGACGATCTCCTTCGGCAGCTGGAGCTTCTTTTTTTCGATGATCTGACCGTCCTTGATGACATTCACGGTAATGTTGTGGTCGATGAATGCCAGAACGTCCAGATTGAGCATATCGATGGGACACTCCACCTTCAAAATATCCTTTTTCCCCATCTGCTGGCTCCGGGCATTGGTGATGATGGCAACCATGCAGTCGAGCTTGTCGAGGCCGAGATGCTTGTAAATATACATGGCTCTGCCGGCCGGGATATGGTCAAGCACAAAACCTTCTTCGATTTTTCCTACATTCAGCATAGCACTCCATTTCTGCCGTTTTTCCGGCAATCAGCTGGCGTCGCATACCTCGAATCGAATGATCATCCGGGTATTTTGTCATATTTGGAACAGCACAGAGTCTTGAAAGTGATGTTGATACGTCCTTACAAACTGACATTGGTGCCGCAAAAGAAGCGGCACCGGATAGAAACATGACGCGAATACGGCGGATGCGATGACCACAGATATCCTTTAAAACTGATAGCCACCGGCAAGGCCGAGGAGTTCCAGAATGACGGCCTCGCGGACGAGAACGCCGTAACGGACCTGAAGAAAATAGGCAGCTCTCGGGTCGTCATCCACCTCGGGCGCAATTTCGTTCACGCGCGGGAGCGGGTGGAGGACATAGCAGTCGGATTTTGCGCGGGAGAGTTTCTTCTCATCGAGGACGTAGAAATCCTTGAGCCGGATGTAGTCCTCCTCGTTGAAGAAGCGCTCGCGCTGCACGCGGGTCATGTAGAGAATGTCGAGCTCCGGGATGGCGTCCTCGAGGCGCGTCACCTCGGTATAAGGGATGTGGCGGTCACGCAGGAGATCCGTCACATAGTCGGGCATCTTCAGCTCGTCCGGGGAGATGAAGACAAAACGGATCCCGGAGTAGCGGCTCATGGACTCGACGAGGGAGTGCACCGTGCGGCCGAATTTCAGGTCGCCGCACAGGCCGATGGTCATATCCGTAAGTCTGCCCTTCAGCTTCCGGATTGTCTGCATGTCAAGCAGCGTCTGCGTGGGATGCTGATGGCCGCCGTCTCCGGCGTTGATGATCGGAATAGAGGAGTAGTGGGCTGCCACGGTCGCGGCGCCCTCCTTCGGATGGCGAATGGCTGCGATGTCGGCAAAGCAAGAGATGACGCGGATGGTGTCGGCAACGGTCTCGCCCTTGGTGGCGGAGGAGACATTGCCGGACGGGAAGCCGATGACGCTTCCGCCGAGATTCAGCATCGCAGTTTCATGGGACAGCCTTGTGCGGGTGCTGGGTTCAAAGAACAGAGTTGCGAGTTTTCTGCCGTCACAGATGTGGGCATACTTCCCGGGATTTGCCTCCAGGTCGTCTGCCAGCAGAAAGAGCTGACGGGTTTCTTCAACAGTGAAGTCCTGCGGTGTCAAGAGATGGCGCATGCTTCCTCCTTATGGAATGAAACCAGAACAACGGTCGGGAAATTCCAAAACCGAATTATCTTAGCATTCTGTGGGGAGGGGTGTCAAACAGAATTGCGGGAGGCGAGCGCCGTGTTATTGCGGGACGGGAGCGTCGTGTCGAAGGCGATTCCCTTGGCGTAGAGAAAGCGGGACAAGGGGTTGTTTCACACTGAATTGCGGGACGTCAGTGCTGTGTCGAAGGCGATTCCCTTGGCAGCAAGAAAGCGGGACATCGTCCTGTCCCAGATTTTGTCCGCCTCGCGGCCGGGGAGAAAGGTGCGGTAGGAGACGCCGGTGATGAGCTGTGCGCTGCTGCCGTCGTAGCGGATGGTGAGACCGAGGGAGGAGACAGCCTCCGCGCTGTCTCCGAGTGTGCCGGCAAGATATTCTCCCTTCAGCAGGAGAACGATCCGAAAGTCGGCGGGCACCTTTTTGCCGGCGATGAGGTCGCGGCAGAGCGGGCGCACGTCAGTCCAGGAGGAATGCGTGTAGGGATGCTGCTGTTTATCGTTCCATTCCTCCACAGAGTAGAATCGCTTGTTCAGACTGCCGTCGAGGTCCCAGGTAACCGCGGTGCGGAACTGGGCGGATTCCACCAGAAAGGAAGAAAAGCAGTCCGTGGAGAACAGCTTTTCCATAAAGGATGCGAGATTTTGAATCCGGAATTCCTGCATGGGAAGGTCACTCCTCCGTGGTTTGCTGGTGATTGCTTTGTGGGGAACCGGTCTGCGCGCTTTGGTCTGACGGCCTCGCATTTGCAGCGCCTGACCCTTGCACACCGGCAAGAGAGGCCGATTGTTCTGCGGTTTTCTGGGATTCCTCATCATGCTGGAGCTGTTCCTGCAGCATGAGGGCGACCTTGATCCGGTCGCGGCTGACATGAATCCTCGTTCCGTCGTCCATCGTGATGCTGAGGAAACCGATTTTGCGGACGTGGTGCATATTGAGGTAGGTCTTGAGGTCGGTCATCATGAAGTGACCGAAATCGATCACATCGTCGAAGGCGTTCTCCACCGAAGTGAGGGAGGTGAGCACCGATTCGCTGCCGGGCCTCGTGGTGTGAATCTGCGTCGAGGAGCCTTTGGTAGATGCCCAGCAGATTTCATCCGGCAGGAGATAGTAGGTGCTGTCCATCGCGAGACCGCGCACCTCGACAAGTTTGATTTTGTCTGCAGTGAGGGGAATCAGCTCGTCCAGAACGGCAGAGAGTTCCTTCACCAGAATCGGCTTGTGGAGAAAGCGCACCTGCATCGGAAAGGGAACCTGATCTCTGCTTCGCGCAAACTCCTGCTCATAATCAATGGCGGAGGACATGAGAACAAAATATCCGCTGGCGCCGCGGCGCATCAGCTGGATCATCAGCTGAAAGCCGTCAGGCTCAGAGTGCTGCATATCCAGGAAGAAAATGTCATAGGTCGTCGGGCAGGGCAGCACCGCGTCGGCACTGCCGAACGAATCGACATAATAGCCCTCCTCCTCCGTGCGCCGTCGGTCAACCTCCCGGCCGAGCAGGCGCTCCGTCTGATGACGATCCGCGATGTTATCTTCCACAATGGCAATATGCATGACAATTCCCCCGCACGGAAATGCTCTATTCCCTCTATTTCAATGAGTAAGCTTCAATGAGTAAGCTTCCAATAATCATGTCCTGGCTGCCTGCATGCGGCAGACGCCGCGGCTACCGGACCGAAACGGAGAAGTGCGTCACCAGAAAGGCCGCCGCGCCGACCTGCAGCAGCAGAATCGCAGGCATGCCGATCCGGAACTTCCATTTCCGCGTCTTATGATGAAACCCGACCATGCCGACCAGGGCGCCGATGCTGCCGCCGATGAGAGCGAGCAGAAACAGCGTCGCCTCCGGCACCCGGAATTCATGATTGACCGCCTTGTGCTTGTCGATGCCGAACACGATCCAGGTCAGAATGTTGATGACCAGAGCATATATAATCAGAAATTGTGCAGTAGACATAAAACCTCCGGAGTCCTGAAGGACTCCAGAGGTAATTGTAGTGAAAATATGGGAAGACCGCAAGAATTGTCCCTGACAAGTTTAGCTTGTTTGGGACAATTCCCGGGAATCAGTTATGTTTGACGGAGCTGTTGAGCTTGGCCTTTACTTCCTGCATCTTCATCGCGCGGACTTTCTCGGGCAGGCCGAAGAGGGTGATGAAGCCGGAGGCGTCTTTGTGGTCGTATAGGTCGCCTGTCGTGAAGGAGGCGAGGCTCTCGTTGTACATGGAGTAGAGGGCGGTGGTGCCGGCCTTGATGATGTTCCCCTTGTAGAGGATGAGGTTGACGGTGCCGGTCACGTATTCGTTGACCTTCTCGAAGAAGGCCTGATCAGCCTCGCGGAGCGGGGAGAACCACTTGCCCTCGTAGACGAGGCTGGCAAAATCTCCGGACAGGCGTTTCTTCTCTTCATAGGTCTTGCGGTCGAGCACGAGCTCCTCGAGCTGCTGGTGCGCCTCATAGAGGATGGTGCCGCCGGGTGTTTCATAGACGCCGCGGCTCTTCATGCCGACGACACGGTTCTCGACGATGTCGATGATGCCGATGCCGTTTTCACCGCCGAGGATGTTCAGCTTGCGGATGATGTCGGAGAGCTTCATCTTCTCGCCGTTCAGGGCGACAGGGATGCCGTGTTCAAAATCGATGGAGAGCTTCGTCTCCTTGTCAGGCGCCTCCTGCGGGGTTTTGGTCAGGACGAGGAGGTGCTTGTAGTTGGGTTCGTTCGCCGGATTTTCCAGCTCGAGTCCCTCGTGACTGATGTGCCAGAGGTTGCGGTCGCGGCTGTAGGCGTTGTCGTCGGAATCGAAGGGAAGCTGGATCCCGTGCTTGCGGATGTATTTGATCTCATCCTCGCGGGACTGCATCTGCCACTTGGGATCGCGCCACGGTGCGATGATGTGGATGTCCGGCGCAAGTGCCTTAATGCCAAGCTCGAAGCGGAGCTGGTCGTTTCCTTTTCCGGTGGCGCCGTGGCAGATCGCGACGGCGTTCTCCTTACGGGCGACCTCCACAAGTTTCTTTGCGATCAGCGGACGGGCCATGGAGGTTCCGAGCAGATACTTGTTCTCATAGACGGCGTGCGCCTGGATGCAGGGGGCGATGTATTCGTCGGCAAATTCGTCGATGCAGTCAAGCTCGTAGAGCTTGCAGGCGCCGGAGGACTTCGCTCTCTCATCGAGGTTGGTCAGTTCTGATTCCTGTCCCACGTTGATGCAGCAGGCGACCACGTCATAGCCGTATGTTTCCTTCAGCCACGGGATGATGGCGGTGGTGTCAAGACCGCCCGAATATGCGAGTACTACTTTCTGCTTTTCTGCCATTTTATCTCCAATCTGCCGCGGGATTCCGGCGGCTCCGGTTTCTTGCCTGAACTGAGACGATGATACACCCGCGTTTATGCAATTACAAGAGTAAATATGCAAAATATCCGAAGAATATGCATAAAAATACATCTGAGAAGGCTGCATCCATCAGGCGTCCGGCGGATATGCGAAGTCATCAGATGATCTATGATATGATCGGTGCAGGAGTTCTCAGGGAAGCGAATCGGGGACGAAAACAAAATAACGGAAATAAGCAGAAAGGCACCGATCTGTATTATGGACTGGTGCTGGTAAAAGTACTTATTCGTTATCATTTGTGGCATTCAGGACAATATCGAGCATTTGCCCTGGAGTTACTACATATGGCTTTATAGGAAAATGCTTGATATTTCCGGTTACGAGATATGCATCTTCATCTTTTCTGGCCTGCATCGTAACTTCGTAGAACACTCTGTCTTTCGGATCCGGAAGATCAATATCCAGGTGTTCTTCAGAGATATTCAGTGCATGATCAACAAACTCATCGATGATATCCTGGACAATTTCCTCTGTAAGATGAAACTTCGGTCGTAAAAGAACAGAACGGTATTCCTCAAGAATTTCTTTATTCACCAGAGGAACAATTACGTCATTGAATGCCAGGTTTACTATACTTCCGGGGACAGATTTCCATTTTAGTGCTGCAGAAACCAGAACGTTGGTATCTATCACTGCAAAATATTTCACAGGAACCTCACTTTCTGGCTTCTGCGATTTCGGCATTGATTTCATCAAGCGTCATATCAGAGATGCCATTTTCTTCCGCAATTCGGCTGGCACGCTTCATAGCAGAGACGCCCTTGTTTTCAGATGTCTCATTAATTTTCATGCTGAAAGGGATGCCCCGATCCCTGACCAGTCTGGAGACACACATTCTAAGGTAGGATGGCATATCCAGTCCCAGCTGATCTAAGATTTGTGTAGCTTCGGCCCGTTCTGTTTCGTCTGTACGGAATTGAACAAGTGTGTTTGCCATAAGAACACCTCCTTCTCTGATTTCATACTAGCACAATACAAATACAAATGCAAACATATGATTACAAAAAGAGAATCCCTCTATCATCGCAGAACGATTCGCCGCTGTCATTTCCGCAGCGGATCGCACGGGCAAGGCCCATGATCATGGCGACCGCACCATCGATCTTCTCGGTGTACTTCTCCTTGTCCGCTTTGATATTTCCCGCCGGGTCGCGTCGGATGAAGATGTTGTCCATCATCCAGCGGAGTACCGGATGACCGCCGTGGGCAATCCGTTTCTCAAGAACAAGATTCATCAGCTCCTTGGGAGGCGGTGATATGTCCTTGAAACACTGGGCAAGTGTAAAAGTCGTAACCGTATCGCAGTAGGCCCGCTGACCGAACCATTGATTTTGAATACGGCTGGCAATGGGGTAAGCCTGTCAGTAAAGCGATAGCAGACTTGTTGAAGATAGCTTTTATTATTGGCGGCAGGCCTGAGAAGATTATTATTTCGCACCGGGATGCGGATTTTAATGTATTTGACGGTGTTCCGCGCGGGGG
>Ga0256404_1011621_pt1 | contig 11721 bp, 11 predicted proteins | sample RumenRJG_01DNA_FD_185990 | JGI IMG/M metagenome (GOLD analysis project Ga0256404, IMG submission 185990) | Bovine rumen microbial communities from Lethbridge, Alberta, Canada - RJG_01 | ecosystem: Host-associated > Mammals > Digestive system > Stomach > Rumen | place: Canada: Alberta | collected... | reverse complement strand
GACGCCGTGGCCGAAGGCGCGTGCAGGCTCGTGCGCCTAACGCCGGCGCGCGGCTGGCGAGCGCTTCCAGCGGTCGCGGGGCTTGTTGTGGCTGCAGCCTACGTGCCGCTTGCGCTCTTCTACCCTGGCCAGGCTCGCAACGGCTTTAGCTACGAGAAGAGCAGCCCCTGGGCCACCTACGTAAGCTACGCCTACCGCGCCTACTCCCACGACGCGCCGCTCACCTATCAGGAGACGGACTTCATGGAGAGCGTCCACCGCCTGGTGGGCGACGAGCTTGTCATCAACCAGCCCTACGACGGCAGCGTCTTGGGGTATGGCGTCACGGGACTGCGCTGCTACTACCGCTACTACTCGGGCTACGGCTCGAGCAGCGAGACCTGGCAGAGCCGCGTGATTCGCCAGAGGCTCTACAACATTGCCAACGACCCGCAGGTACAGGAGGCCGTGGAGTCCGTGGGAGCGCACTACGTGCTGGTCATGAGCACCGACGAGCGCAACAACACCTTTGTGAAGGACACCTACGACGCCACCAAGTGGCGCGGCATCAACTACATCACCGACGACACGCCTGGCTTCGAGCTGGTCCTCGAGGAAAACGGCTACAAGCTCTACCGCATAAAATGAGACAGGGGGAGTTTCCCTTTGTCTCATTCAGTCTCATCTATGAGACAAGGGGAAACTCCCCTTGTCTCACGCTCGACCTCCTCGAAGGTGGGGATCGAGCGCTGGGCGCCCTCGCGAGTAGTGGCCAGCGCGCCTGCCGCCGAGGCCCAACGCATGGCGTCGACAATGTCGAGCCCATGCGAGAGCTGCGCCGCCAGGGCGCCAAGGTACGTGTCGCCTGCGGCGGTGGTGTCCACCGCGTCCACCTTATACGGCTCCACGCGGTACATGTCATCGGCGATGAGCGCGACCGACCCCCGCGACCCCAGCGTGATGACCGTGGTTGCCACCCCACGTGCCGAGAAGGCCATGAGCGCGCGCATGCACCCCTTCTCGGTCTCGGGCGAGATGTCCGTGAGCGCCTGGCACTCGGTCTCGTTGACGCAGAGAAGGTCGATCGACTGGTAGATGTCCGAGGAGAGCGGCGCCGCCGGCGCGGCGTTCAAGATGGTGTAGAGGCCAGACTCGCGCGCGTAGGCGATGGCATCCATGGTGGCGTCCATGTCGCACTCCAGCTGCGTGAGGAAGATGTCGCCCGGCTCCGCGATGTCATCGATAACCGAGCAGACCACGTCGGCGTGAGTAGTAGCGTTGGCGCCGGGGTCCACCACGATGCGGTTGTCACCCTGCGCGCGAAGGATAGTGGCCGTACCGGTGGGCACGTCCTTCAGGGCACGCACGCGCTCGCAGAGGACGTCCGCCTCCACAAGCGACTGCACCAGGCGCGTGCCAAAGACGTCCTTGCCCACGGCGCCCACCATGTGCGTGATGGCGCCCATGCGTGCCGAGGCCATGGCCTGGTTGGCTCCCTTGCCGCCGGGACTTGCGCGAAAGCCCTGGCCAATGATGGTCTCGCCGGCCTCGGGGACGCGGGGGCAGCTCACCGAAAGGTCCATGTTGAGCGACCCAAAGACGATGACCTTCGACATGCGTCCTCCATCCCTCTCGTTGCGCTGCGGCCGCGGGTCCCGCGAGCCGTCTGCATCGCGTTAGCTCTCCTGAACCTCTCCCGCCATGAGTCGATGGTACATGACCTGGTTGGCAGCAAGCTCCTCGGTATCGTCGAGCGGCTCAAGCTCTGCCGTGCCGTACTTGCGCTCCATCGCGCGGGCAATGAGGTAGTCCGCGACGCCGGGGTTCTTAGGCAGGAGCGGCCCGTGGACGTAGGTCCCCACCACGTTCTTGTAGAGCACGCCCTCGTAGCCGGTGATACCGTCGTTGCCGTGGCCGTAGAGCACGCGCCCCAGCGGGGTAACGCCCTCGCCCAGGTGCGTGCGGCCGGCGTGGTTCTCGTAGCCCACGATGGGCTGCGGCGAGATGGAGCTCTCCACCACGATGTTGCCAATGAGGCGCGGGTCGCCGTGGTCAGTGTAGAGGTCAACCAGGGAGAGACCCTCGACCTTCTCGTCCGCCATGAGATAGCTCGAGCCCAGCAGCTGGTAGCCGCCGCACACGGCAGCAAGCACGCCGCCGTCCTCGACGAAGGCCCTGATCTCTGCCTGTTCGGCCAGGAGCTTGTCGCACACAATGCGCTGCTCGCGGTCTGAGCCGCCGCCAATGAAGGCAATGTCCACGCCCGAGAAGGACGGCGTGTCGTCGACGTGGACCTCCATCACGTCCGGCGTGATGCCGCGCCACTCCATGCGGCGGCGGAGGCACAGGATGTTGCCGGAGTCGCCGTAGAGGTTCAGCAGCTCCGGGTAGAGGTGGGCAATGCGCAGCGTGCGGCTACCCGTGGGGGTGGTGTTCTCTGCGGCTTGGCTAGTCATGGCGCTCACCCATCCCCTCGAGCTCGGCCTTAGCCGGCCACAGCGCGGAGTAGTTGCACAGCACGTAGAGCGGCCTGTCCAACGGCACCGAGCCAAGACGTCCAAGGACCTCGCCCACGGTGGACGCCACTGGCGCCTTGATGCCCGCGTACTTCATGCGCACCTGCACGTCGTTTGCGCGATGGCCGCCCGCAAAGGCGAGAAGGTCCTTCTCGGAGAGCAGCCGCTCGAAGTCGACGTCCCAGATCCAGGAGATGTCCTTGCCGTCGTTGAAGTCGTCGTTGATCACAAAGAAGACGGCCTTGGGGCGGGTGTCCGTCTGGAGCAGCGAGATGTTCTGGTTGAAGCCCGTGGGGTTCTTGGCCAGGTTGAGCACCACCTCGCGCCCGCCCACCGTAAAGTGCTGCAGGCGGCCGTTCTCGGGGTGGTAGCCGTCGAGCGCCGCCTGGAACGAGGCCGCGTCCACGCCTGCGAGGTGCGCCGCCGCGGCGGCAGCAAGCAGGTTGTAGACCATGTACACGCCGCCAAAGCCCGCCGAGACGTGCGCCGTGCCACCCTCGGGGAAGGCCACGTCAAAGGCCACGCCATGGGCGTCCACGCGCACGCCAGTGGCGACAAAGTCGAGCTTGGGGCGCTCGAAATCGCCGTTAGGGCAGCGGAAGGCCCCGAGCTGGGCGTAGGCGCGGTAGTCGTAGGCAAGCTCGGCTCCACACACCTGGCAGAAGCGCGCCTCGGGCACGCGGTCGGGCGGCAGGTGGAGGTCCTCCCCTATGCCAAAGGCAAGGACCTTGGTGCCCGCCTTCTGCGCGCGAAGCGCCACGCCCACAGAGAGCGGGTCGTCTCCGCACACCACGAGCGTGGTCGCGGGCGAGGCCGCAAGCGCGGCAACGATGGTGTCCTGCACGTGGTCTATCTCACCCGCGCGATCGAGCTGGTCGCGGAAGAGGTTGAGAAGCACCAGGTAGCGGGGCTGCAGCTGGGGCAGGATGTGGACGGTCGAGAGCTCGTCTGCCTCCATGACCGCCCAGTCCGCACCGCTGCCGGGAAGCAGCGCGGCAGCCACGCCGGCCGCCATGTTGGCGCCCGCGCGGTTGCACAGCACCGTGCGGCCCGAGCGCTCGATGGCGTTGGCCAGCACGTTGTTGGTGGTTGTCTTGCCGTTGGTGCCACAGACCACAATGGCGCCCTGGGAGAGCTTTGGCGCCAGGTGGGCTATGGCGTTGGGGTCAAGCGCCAGGGTGACCCTGCCGGGCATCTGGGAGGCGTTGCGGTGGAGCACGCGCCGCAGGCCCCAGGACGTGAGGCGGCCCAGGCCAACGGCGCAGGCGTTGCGAACCCCCATGCGCTACGCCTTCCCGCCGCGCTCGGCGGCCGCCGGGGCCTTGGCGTCCGCGGCGTCCGCGTCAGGCGCGGCCTCCTCGGCGTCCTTCTCGGCCTCCACGCTGCGCTTGTACTCCTCGGGCGTAAGCACGTCCTCGATGCGCAGGTTGACGCCCGCAACCTCCAGGCCCGTCATGCCCGTGACCTGCTTCACGATGGCCTTCTTGACGTCCTCGAAGACCTGCGGCGCGTAGGCGCCGTACTCGATGAGCACCGAGACGTTCACCTTGACGGCGCTCTCGGGCGTGACCTCGACCGAGACGCCCTTCGTAGTGTCGGAGGCGCCAAAGGCGTCCTGCACGCGGTTGAGCCAGCTCCCCTTCATGCCCACGACGCCGGGCACGTCTCGCATGGCGATGGCAACGATCTTCTCGATGACGCCGTTGGAGAACGTGAGTGAGTCCTCGGAATCTGAGTCGTCTGCGATGTCGATGTCCTGGCCCTGGATGGGCTCGGGCTGGGCGGCGGGTGCCGTGGTGGCAACGATGCCGGCCTCTGCCGGGGCCTCGGCCTCCCGTGTGCTGTTCTCGGTGTCCATGCTCGCTCCTCTTGATGTGGGCTGATGATTGCTATGTGGAGTGGTGCCGCTCCGCGGCGCCTAGTGCGTCTCGTGGTCCCTAAAGATCTTGCCGAGTGCCTGCAAGATCTTGGGGTCACCGTCTGCCTGCTGGCCAATGGCCACGCCAATGAGCACGAGAAGCACCAGCAGCAGCGTGCGCCAGAAGCCAATTGCCGCCATCACTATGGCAACAAGGAGGCCGCAGACGCCGCCCAAGAAGGCGTTCTCGTGACCGGGGAAGGTCCTGCTCACCCATGCGGAGGCCCTATTGACCCCATTTTGGGCGCTTTGGTCGTTCTTGGCGCCGGCCTGGGCCGCACCCTCCTGCGACGTGCCTGCAGAAGCTACGTCCTGCTGCGCGCCAGGCGCCTGAGAGGCCTCGCGCTGCTCGTCCTGGTGCTGCCGCGGCTCCTCGGCCTCGACCTTTGCCCGTGGCGCCTTGGAGAACTCGTCGCTCATGGCTAGGCCTCCCCGTTCTGGTCGTGGTCCTCATCGCTTTCTGCCGAGGAGGACGTTCCGTCGTGACCCGCACCCATAGGAACCGTGATGGCACTATAGGGCGCTGTCTGCGGCGCGGGCGCCGGGACATCCTCATGGGATGGCTCGGTGGTCTCAAGCTGGTAACTCTCCATCGAATAGTCCGTGGTCGAGGCGGGCGAGCTCGAGGAGGTGGGCACACTTACGTCCCCCGCCGCCGGCGCGGCAGCGGTCTCCTTGGGCTCCACAAATTCCAGGCTCACGTCCTCGAGCTTGTCGCCGCACACGGCAGTGAGGCCCCTCACCAGCTCCTCGTGGAGCTCAGTACCCTTCTCGACCACGTCCACACTCTCGTGCGGCAGCACGCGCACATGCACGCGCACATGACCGCGCTTCTTGGCGCTTACAAAGACACGGTCTGCCGAGCAGGTGCCATCGGCCTCGACCGTATGCTTGGCCTGCGACGCAATGGCGTCGCGCGAGACCGAGATGGTGCCACCGTCGACGGTGGTCACCTCGACGGTACGTACGCGGCGCGAGAAGATCGAGCGGAAGAGCATGATGAGCAGCCCAACCACCGTGATGAGAAGCAGAACCTCAACCGTGGTGTAGTACTCAGGCAGCGAGAAGAGCGCCGAAGCTTGGGCCGTCCAGGGGCCCAGCCACGTGAGCACAAACGCCGCCAGGCACAGAAGCCCAGACAGCGAGAAGACAAACATGCAGAAGCGCTTGAAACCACCCATGCGCAACTCCCCTATCGAGCGCCGTCCCGGCAGCCCCGCCGCCGGCCTGACAAAGAAGAGCATACCCCTTTGGCGGGACGCTATTTAGGCCGCCCCGGGGACATGCCGGGGCGGCGAGCTGGCAGTGCGGTGCGGGCCTACTGCCCCTGCGCCGCGTACTTGGCCTCGGTGGCCTCCTTGGCCGGGCGCCACCAGTCCTCGTGGTCGCGGTACCACTCGATGGTCTGGGCGAGGCCCTCGCGGAAGTCCGTGTGCAGCGGCCTCCAGCCCAGCTCGCGCTCGAGCTTGGTGGGGTCGATCGCGTAGCGGCGGTCGTGGCCGGGGCGGTCGCGCACCCAGTCGAAGGCGTCCTCGGGCCGGCCCATCTGGCGGAGTATCTCGCGCAGGACCTCGATGTTGGAGCGCTCGCCGTTCGCGCCTATGAGGTAGGTCTCGCCCACGCGGCCCCTCGTGAGGATGTCCCAGACGGCGCGGGAGTGGTCCTCGGTGTGGATCCAGTCGCGCACGTTCTCGCCCGTGCCGTAGAGCTTCGGGCGGATGCCGCAGAGGACGTTCGTCACCTGGCGCGGGATGAACTTCTCCACGTGCTGGTAGGGGCCGTAGTTGTTGGAGCAGTTGGAGATCGTGGCGCGCACGCCGTAGGTGCGGTGCCAGGCGCGCACGAGCAGGTCCGAGGAGGCCTTGGTCGAGCTGTAGGGGCTGGACGGCCGGTAGGGGTCGTCCGGCTCGAAGCGCCTCGGCTCGCCGAGCGCCAGGTCGCCGTAGACCTCGTCGGTGGAGACGTGGTGGTAGCGCACGTCGTATTTGCGGCACGCCTCGAGGAGGCGGTAGGTGCCCACGACGTTCGTGCGCACGAAGGGCTCCGGGTCCGCGATCGAGTTGTCGTTGTGGGACTCCGCCGCGTAGTGCACGATCGCGTCGTGGCCGGGGACAATACGGTCCAGCAGCTCGGAGTCGCACACGTCGCCCACCACGAGCTCCACCTGCGGCTCCGGCAGGCCGGCGATGTTCTCGGGGTTGCCCGCGTAGGTGAGCTTGTCGAGCACCGTCACGTGGCACTCGGGGTGGTTGGCCGCCACCCACCGCACGAAGTTGCTGCCGATGAAGCCGCAGCCGCCGGTCACGATGATGTTCCTGGGCTCGAATACGTCCTCTGCCATGCTGCTAGTCCTCCCTCTGGTCGTCTTCCCTGCGTCGCGCCGCCCTACGCCAGGCCGCGCACGTACTCCCTCAGGCTCTGCTCCCAGTCTGGCATGGAGAAGCCCGTGGCCTCCAGCCTGGAGAGGTCGAGGGCCGAGTGGACGGGGCGCGGGGCGACGGGCCCCTCGGCGCCGGCGTAGTACTCCGCGGTCGAGACGGGCGCCACCGCGTCCCCGTTGCCGTTCCTGAGGTCGAACACCTCGCGGGCGACCTCCGCCCAGCTGGCGACGCGCCCGGAGCCGGTGCAGTCGTAGGTGCCGTAGGGGGCGTGGCTGTCCAGGAGGTGGAGGATGGCCGCGGCCATGTCCCTGGTGAAGGTGAGCCTCCCCACCTGGTCGTCCACGACCGACACGCGGTCCAGGGCGTCGCCCGGGTCCGCCACGCGGTCCGAGAGCGCGGCCATGGTGCGCACGAAGTTGCGCCCGTCGCCGATGACCCAGGAGCTGCGCAGGACGTAGTGCCTGGGGCAGCCGGCCACCGCGAGGTCGCCCGCCGCCTTGGACTGGCCGTAGACGGAGAGGGGGCTGAGGGGCTCCGCCTCGTCGTGCACCTCGCGGGTGCCGTCGAAGACGTAGTCCGACGACACGTGCACCAGGGTTATCCCGTGCTCCGCGCAGGTCCGGGCGAGGAGCGCCGGGCCGGTGGCGTTGGCGCGCCAGCAGGCCGCGCGGCCATCGGGGGTCTCGGCGGCGTCCACCGCCGTCCAGGCGCCGCAGTTCACGACCGTGCCGTAGAGGTCCCAGTCGTACCTGTCGTACTGGGCGGGGTCGGAGAAGTCGAACTCGTCTATGTCGCAGAAGTCGAAGGTCGAGGAGATCCCGCGCTCCTCCGCGAGGGCGCGGACGGCGCGCCCCAGCTGCCCCCTGCAGCCCGTGACGAGGGTCCTCCTGGGGGCCATGGGGGTGACGTCGGCGAGCATCGGGTGGTGGAGGTCCGCCTCGGAGAGCGTGGCCTCGGAGAGCGGGATCGGCCAGTCGATGCCCAGCTCGGGGTCCGCCAGGTTCACGAAGGTGTAGGTCCTCTTCAGCTCCGCGGACCAGTGGGCGTCCACCAGGTAGGTGTAGGCGGTGCCGCCCTCGAGGGCCTGGAAGGAGTTGCCCACGCCGCGCGGGACGTAGATCGCGCGGGAGGGGTCGAGGGTCGTCGTGTAGACGCGGCCGTAGGTGGCGCTGCCGGCGCGCAGGTCCACCCAGGCGCCGAAGACCGATCCCGTGGCCACGGATATGAACTTGTCCCAGGGCTCCGCGTGGATGCCGCGGGTGACGCCGCGCTCGGCGTTGAAGGACACGTTGTTCTGGACCACGCGCATGTCCGGGACGCCGAGTGCCACCATCTTGGCCCGCTGCCAGTTCTCCTTGAACCAGCCGCGCGCGTCGCCGTGGACGCTGAGCTCGACCACCTTGAGCCCCTCGATGCCGGTCTCCTGGACGGAGAGCTCCTTCTCGAACTCCATCTGACAGCCCCCTCCCGCGCGCGGCGGAGGCGCCGCGCGGCCACGCGAATCCGGAATACCCTTACAAGATACGCGAGCCCCGCGCGGCTGGCGGCACCAACGGGCCAAGTCCAGACAACAAGCATGCGCGAAGGGCAAGGCCCCTGCGTTGGAGCAGGCACGCCGATGGCGCCGGGACGGCATTGATACACGTTCGTACCCGAATCTGTGACGCACGCAGGTCGGTACACATTCGTCGCACGAATCTGTACCGCCCGACGCCGCGCGCCCGAAGCCACTCGCGCCCGACGCCGCGCGCCCTTGCCCCCATTCACGCGCAATGATCTACTTGATTACGTTGCCGTTCTCATCGTACTTGTAGAAGCCTTCGCCCACGGCAATGCCAGTCTTGCCCGCCTCGACATAGCTCTTGAGCAGCGCAACCATCTTGCCGGCCGGAGTAGCGGGGTCATCCGCGCCAGGCTCCATAGAGATAATCTTGAGCGCCAGGGGCAGGCCGACCTTGTCAATCTTGCGGAACGGGGTCTGGTCGGGACGGGCGCCGGTGTCAAGCTCCCAGCACAGGTCAACCGTGGCAGGATCCGTCACACCGGACGCCACAAGGTACATCGCCGCCTTGAACCACGGAATGAGGAGCGTGTTGAGGATATAGCCGGGCTGCTCCTTGTTGAGCTTGAGGGGGACCATGCCAATGGCATGGGAGAACTGCTCGGCAAGTTCGAAGGACTCGTCGCTGGTGCGGTCGTGGCGCATGAGCTCGGTGAGGTTGTTGCGCCAAATCTGGTTGGCAAAGTGAAGCGTCATGTAGCGGTCGGGACGGCCGGTCGCGTCAGCAAAGGTGCTCGGCAGGAAGGTCGACGAGTCAGTGAGGAGCAGTGTCTTCTCAGGCATGATTCCAGCGATCTTCTCGTAGAAGTCGCGCTTCTGGGCTGGGTCCTCGTTGATGCACTCTATAACGATGTCGGCATCCGAGAACGCCTCCTCTGCGCTGGTAGTGAGGCGAATGTGCGAGAGGCGCTCCTCGGCCTGGGCCCTGAGCTGGTCAATCTGGTCGTCAGTGAGGTCCTTGTCGTCCGAAAGGCCGCGGCAGTACTCGCTGCGGTCGGCCTTCCATGCATCAAGCTCACCCAGAATCTGCTTGCGCACGGACTCCAACCTGGGCTTGGCCCGGTCGATGGAGCCCTCGCTCCGCAGCCACACGGTTGTCTCAAAGCCCTTGTATGCCACCATCGAGGAAATCTGGCTGCCCTCGGTGCCGCAACCGGCGATGGTTACCTTCTTCACGTCCTTGATGTCCATAGTCTACGAGTCCCTTCGATGAGGTTATACGTTTAACCCACCCGTACGTTATGGCCCTGGCGAAGAAGAAAGTGAAGCGGAAATACGCAGGCGGCGAGAAGCGCCGCGCCGCCGTTGTTTGTAGGCGGCACCGGGGCTACACCGCGGGGCGGGGGCGCTACACATTCGCACCCGAATCTGTGACCCGCGCAGGCCGCAACACATTCGGACGACGAATGCGTATCAACAGGCAGTCGCTCTCGCCAATCGCCCAGCCGCATGAGACAAAGGGAGTTTCCCTTTGTCTCATCGCAGCTTCACGCCGAGCAGGCCAGCGAGGTCGGGCAGCTGGTCAATGCCCACGGTGGCGTCGCGAAGCTCGCGAAACGTGTCGCTCACACGGATCCCCGCGATGTTGCAGCTGGTAAGGTCCACACCCGCAAGGCGCGTCTGGAAGAGCTCCGCACGCGTGAGGTCGCAGCCCTCGAGGGACAACCGGGTGCGCAGGCGAAGCTGCGAGAGGGACGCCTCGCGCAGGTCGCAGTTGGTAAACGAGACCCGTTCGAGTTTTGACTCTGCAAGCCCCACGTACGAGAGGTTGCACTCCGTGAAGCGTGTGCGCACAAAGACGGACTTGTGGAGATCGGCACCAACCAGACGGCACTCGAACGCCCGCGAGTCTCGCCAGAAGCCGGTGTTGCCAGCAACGTTTCCCAGGTCGCAACCGGTAAGCGTGCAGCGCTCAAAGCTCGGACGTTCCAGGTGCGCAGACGCAAGGACGCAGCCCTCAAACGTACAGTCCTCGAACTCCACGTGTCCAAGGTCTTCTCCCGAGAGGTCCTCGCCCACAAACTCGCGACCACGGACGTCCCCGTCGCACTGGTCTATGGCATCGAGTAGGTCGCTCACGTTCTACTCCTCGGGCCACACAAAGTCGAAGCTCCCCGCCTCGCCACCGTCAATTAGAAGGTTCTGCCCCGTCATGAAGCGGTTAGTCACGCCAACGAAGTAGATCCACTCTGCAATCTCCTCCGGCGTCGCCCAGCGGCGCAGCGGCGTGAGGGACATGATGCGCTCCCAGAGCACAGCATCGTCCATTACGGGGCGGTTGAGCTCGGTCAAGACGCCACCGGGATCTACGCTGTTGCAGGTGGCCTGGGGTGCCAGGCGCTGGGCGAGGTTCTTGGTATAGGCCAGCACGCCACCCTTTGACGCCGCATACTCGGGAAACTCCGCGCCCGTGTGGCCGCTTGAGGAACCCACAAGAACCACGGCACGCACCTGCGGCGCAGCGGTGCGACCACCCGGCGCAAACGCGTAGCGCTCGCACACGTTGATGGCGCCCTTGAGGTTGACGTCGATGTCCGCGCCGCTGTCCTGCACGCCGGCGTTGCTCACAATGACCTGCGGCGCGATGTCCGCAGGCAGCGTCTCTCGGTCTCGCACGTCGGCAACAACGTGCTGGTAGCGCGGGTGCTCAATGGAGGCGAGAAGCACGTCGAGCCCCCACACGCGATGTCCGCGCGCAAGGAAGAGCTCCGCCGTCGCCCGGCCAATGCCGCGCGATGTGCCTGTGACCAGTACGTCTAGCACGCGCCCGCCAGCGTCGAGCGGCGATGAGACAAAGGGAAACTCCCCTTGTCTCATCTCGTGGCCTCCGCGGCATGCAGGCGCAGGTAGTCCTCGCCCACGCCCTCGCGCTCCCAACTACGTACCACGCGGAAGCCAACCGGCGAGAGGAACACCTCGCACGCAAGCTCAACCAACGCGCCCGTGAGCGAGCACATGACCACCTGCGCCCAGGTCCACCCAAAGAAGGTGTGGCTCACGATGGTCGCAAACACAAAGTTGTCCACAAACTGGCCCACCATCGTGCTCAGGTAGGAGCGCAGCGCAAAGGTCCCAAAGGTGTTCTTCTTCAGCCTGCGGCCAATCCCCTCGTTAAGCAGCGAGTTCACAACCGACGAGCAAAGCATGGAGACGGTCGAGCCAAACACAACGTACCAGGTGCCCCCAAAGGTCGCGTTGAGGGCGTCGTTCACCTGGATGCTGCCCGTGTCGTAGTAGGCGCCCCACATGCCAGGCGTAAGGCTCATGAGCCAGAAGAGCAGGCATACGGCCAGGTTGATGGCCTCGGCGAGAACGCTCACCTCGATGGAGGCACGGGCGCCGAAGCGCTTGCAAATCATGTCCATG
>Ga0256404_1011620_pt1 | contig 11721 bp, 14 predicted proteins | sample RumenRJG_01DNA_FD_185990 | JGI IMG/M metagenome (GOLD analysis project Ga0256404, IMG submission 185990) | Bovine rumen microbial communities from Lethbridge, Alberta, Canada - RJG_01 | ecosystem: Host-associated > Mammals > Digestive system > Stomach > Rumen | place: Canada: Alberta | collected... | reverse complement strand
ATTCAATAATAAGTGTTGGTAAAAATAATCGTTATGGCCAGCCAAATAAAGAAGTATTAAATTTATTAAACAATTCAAAAATATATAGAACAGACAAGTAAGGCAGTATTATGTTTAAAATAAAGAAAAATAAATTACAAATAGAAACAAGTAGTTCATAGAAAGTAGCATTGAAATGAATTATTATAGTGAAATAAATAGAAAATTAAAAAACTATTTAATTAATAAAAGAGATTAAAATAAAAATTATAGTGTTAGATTATTATATAGAAAGTTAAAAAGTAAAAAAATAAATAAGTAAGAAAATAAAGTATGGTAGTGACTATCGGAATATAAGCCTGTGGAGAATGGAAGATACTAATCGCTGAAGCAGGAGGCTTGGGAAGCAATGACCAAGGAAAATAAAATAAATTTTTAATTCATTTTATTCTTTTGCTCCTTATTATAAAAGTGTTATAATATAAGATGCTTTGAAAAGCGAATGATTAAATAAATTTAGAAAAAAATTATGTTAAGAATTTAAAAACTATTTGATCTGGAACTTTCGAAATGGTTTATAAATTATATAGAGATAAAATCCTAAATTATAGTGATAAATATATAAAGAATCCGGCTTTGAATCAAAATATATTTAATAAAAGAAGATTAAATAGATTAATGAAGATAAGTAAATATATAGAAGATAGTAATTTAATTAATAATAATTTTAATGTTTCTAGTTATTGTGATTTTAGTAATAGTTGTGAGAATGTTTTAGTAAAAAAATAATATAATTTTATAGGTGATGTTGATGTTTTCTAAAAGAATATCTCCTAAAATTTCAACATTTAGTGCTGTTGCAGTTGGGTATTTATTGTTGGATGATTTAAATGCTAGTGAGCAAAATGCTTTGGGTAATTGGTTAATGTTAGTTGCACAAGTTTTGTGTACTAATGCTTATTTTAGACAGTTAAAGAATGAATATGAGGATGATTGTGATATAAATGGAGTAGATGTTTTAAATAAAATGAAAAATGCTCTAGATAAAGAGATAAATCATCTTGGAAAGTAGGTTAATATGAAGAAAGAATTATTGGTTCCGGCTGGAAATAAGGAATGTTTGATAGCAGCTGTTTTTAATGGAGCTGACGCTATATATTTAGCTTTAAAAAAATTTGGAGCTAGAAAATATGCTAATAACTTTTCTAATGAAGATGTAATTGATGCTATTAAATTTTGCCATTTGTATGGAGTAAAAGTATATGTAACTATGAATACTTTAGTTAAAAATGCAGAGGTAAATGCATTTCTAGATCAAGTGCGTTTTCTTTATAAAAATGGAGTAGATGCTATACTTATGCAAGATTTTGGAATGATATGTTTAGTTAGAGAGATGTTTCCTAATTTGGAGATACATGCTTCAACTCAAGCTAATAATTCTTCCTATGAAACAGTTAAACTATTTTACGATTTAGGTATTAAAAGAGTAGTTTTTTCTAGAGAACTTAGTTTAGAAGAAATAGAAAGTATTGATATACCAATTGAAAAGGAAGTCTTTATTCATGGGGCTTTATGTGTTTCGTATTCTGGTTGTTGCTTAATGAGTAGTATGCTTGGTGGAAGAAGTGGCAATCGTGGAGAATGTGCTGGAAGTTGTAGGTTAAAATATGATCTTTTAGATGGAAATAAGACAATTATTAATGATAAATATTTACTTAGTACAAAAGAATTAAATACAGCTAGGTATATTGATAGATTATTAAATAGTAGTATTTATAGTTTAAAAATAGAAGGTAGGATGAAAGGACCTTTATATGTTGGCTTTATTACTAATTTTTATAGAAGATTAATTGATGGAAAAGATATTAATTTAGAAGATGAGTTTGATAAATTAAAAACAATATTTAATAGAGAATTTACTAAAGGTCGAATATTTAATGAAAATGATAAAGATTTAATGAATATTAATTCACCAAATCATTTAGGATTACAAATAGGTAAGAGTTCTATATCTAAAAATAAAATAAAAATTGTTTTAAATAAAGGAAGATTTCTCAGACAAGGTGATGCTATTAGATTTGTAAATTCAAAACAAGGAATGGTTGTTAATTATTTATATGATAAAGATGGGCTTTTATGTAATGAAGCAGAAAATATTTGTTATGTTGATAATAAATTAAATATTAGAGAAGATGATATTGTTTCTAAAACACAAGATATTTCTTTAGAAAAAGAATATTCTTTATTAAAGCCTCGAAAAATAGAAGTAGAATTTGATGTAGAAGCTAAGATAAATAATAATTTAGTAATAACTATATCTGATGGAGTACATAAATTAACTGAAAATGGTAATGTAGTTGAACAAGCAAAAAATTCTCCGACAGATAAAAATACAATTATTAATCATTTAAATAAACTTGGAGATACTCCTTTTAGTTGTAATAAGTTTAATATAGAAATAGATAATGATGTATTTATTCAAATTAAGCAAATAAATGTTATTAGAAGAAGTTTAGTTAATAAGTTGGTAGAGGCTAGAAAAGAAGTAAATATTAAATTTATTGAGAAAAAGCCGGTATTTATATTAAATAATTTTAAAGATTTTACTAATAATTCAAGAATTTCTTGTTTGGTTAATAATGAAGAACAATTGAAGGCATGTTTAGATTTGAAAGTAGATAATATTTATGTAAATAATTTAAAATTATATGATAAATATAGAGATAATAAAAATATTATTTTTGTTGTTCCAAGATGTGAATTAAAGATTAGTAATTTATTAGAAGATAAGAATTTAGTGTCTGAATATTTTAAATTTGATAATACTAATTCATATGGTAACTATAGTTTAAATGTATTTAATATTTATACAGCTTATTATTTAAATAAATTTAGTTTATTAAATATACCTATTTCTGTTGAATTAAATAGAGAAGAAATTGAAGAGTTTATTAAGTTATTTAAAAATAAATTTAATGGTTATTTAAATTTTGAAGTACTTAGTTATGGCAGAGTGGAAAATATGGTTATAAAAGGTAATATTCTAAAGCTAAGTGATGATAAATGTAGATATATGCTTAGAGATAAAAAATTAAGAAAATTTCCTATATACTATTATTATGGAAAAACTCATATACTTAATTATCAAAGAATAAATATTACTAAAATTAATAATTGTTGTGTAAGATTAGACTTTTATGATGAAAATTTTGATGAAGTAAGAGAGATTGTAAAAAGTTATCAATAAATAAAATTGATATATAAAAAAGTAAGTTTCTGTGATAAAATAATTATAGGGAGTGATAAATAATGGCATCCGTTAAGAAAGAAGAAAAAAGTTTAGTTAAAAATTATATTGTTTTGTTAATTGTTTTTATTGTAGTTATTTGTTTGACAATTTACTTATGTAGTTGGTATAGAGTGTATGAGGATTATAAAAAACAAACTCCAGTAATCAGAGGTACATTACAAGAAATAGTATATGATGATTTAGAGCATTATGTATTAGAAAATCCAACAACAGTTATTTATATGTGCGTTCCAAATGATGATAAATGTAGAAGTTTTGAGAAGAGTTTTTCTAAATATGTTGTTAAAAAAGAATTGAATAATGAAATTATATATTTGAATTTAAGCAATGTTGATCATGATAAGTTTATTGATGATTTTAATAATAAATATAAATTTAAAACTAAATTAAATGGTAATTATCCGGCATTTGTTGTATTTAAAGATGGTAATGTTGATGCTATTTTGCAGGGCAATAAAAATAGTAATATTGATTTAGATAAAGTTAAAAATTTTTTAGAGTTGAATGAGGTAGAGGGAGTTGAATGATCTCCTTTTATATTGGAGGTTTTATGAATAATATTGTATTGTATGAACCAGAAATACCACAAAATACTGGTAATATTATGAGAACTTGTGTTGCGACTAATACAAGGTTACATTTAATTAAACCATTAGGTTTTAAATTAGATGATGCTCATCTTAAAAGAAGTGGTGTTAATTATATTGATAAATTAGAGTATTATGTTTATGATAATTTTGCTGATTTTAAAAGTAAAAATCCTGGTATTTATTATTATTTTACTAGATATGGTCATAAACCACATACAAGTTTTGATTATAGTAATAAAGAAAATAATAATTTATATTTTATCTTTGGTAAGGAGTCAACTGGTATTCCAAAAGAAATATTGCAAGGTGACTTAGATCATTGTATGAGAATTCCTATGACTGATAATGTAAGAGCTCTTAATGTATCAAATAGTGTAGCAATAGTTATATATGAAGCATTAAGACAACAAAATTATAATGATTTATTATTAGATGAACCAGCTAAAGATGATAGAGGACATAAAGGCAAGAATTATTTAGAAAGTTAGAAGGCTTGTGCCTTTTTTTATTTTGAATGAATAAAATGTATTTATTTATTACATAATTTCTTTGAGGAGAGATTATGGGAAAATATAAGGTTGATATTAGTGGAATAAATACAAGTGATTTAATAGTGCTTAGTAATAAAGAAGTAAGAGAGTTATTTGTTAAAATGCAGGAAGATGATGAATTCGCTAGGGATTTATTAATTGAAGTTAATTTGAGATTAGTTCTTTCTATATTGAAGAGATTTTATAATAAGTCAGATAATTTAGATGATTTATTTCAGATAGGTTGTATTGGATTAATAAAGGCAATAGATAATTTTGATTTAAGTTATGATGTTCAATTTTCTACTTATGCAGTACCAATGATATTAGGTGAAATAAAAAGGTATCTACGAGATAATTCTAGTATTAGAATTAGTAGATCTATTAAAGATTTGTATTATAAAAGTTTAAAAGTAATTGAAGATTTTTATGCTAGTAATGGATATGAACCAAGTGTTTCTTATATAGCTGAACAATTAAATGCAAGTGAATTTGATATTAGCAATGCTATGAATGCTATGAGAGAACCCATTAGTATGTATGAAGCAGTTTATAATGATGGTAATGATACAATATATTTATACGATCAAATTGAAGATAAAAAGTCATTAGTAGATATTTCTAATAAATTCAGTTTAGATAATGCTATTAATGATTTAAATAGTCGAGAAAAATTTATTTTAGATCAAAGGTATGTCATGGGAAAAACGCAAATGGAAGTTGCAGAAGAATTAGATATAAGTCAAGCCCAAGTTTCAAGACTTGAGAAAAAAGCTATAAAAGAATTAAAGAAAGTTTTAAAATAACTTTTTTTTCATATTATTAATTAGGTGATATTATGCGAATGTCTGATTTACAATCAAAAAAAATAATTAGTATAGTGAATGGTAAAAATATTGGTAATATTATAGATTGTGATATAAACGAAAATGGTAAAATAGAAGATTTAATAATAGATGCTAATAAAAATATATTTTCATTAAATAGAGAAACTGATACTAGAATATTTTGGCATGAAATTACTAAAATTGGAGAAGATGTAATATTAGTAAAAAAAGATTAACTTATTTAGATAAATTATTAATATCTTTAATTATTTCGATAAGTATTTCATTGATACTTTTATTTTATATTGATAAGAGACTTGAAAAGGTATTAAAGGAATATATTGATGTTGAAGTATTTAATATTACTAATAGAGTTGTTAATAATATAATTTTAAGAAATAATTTTACGGGTAAATATTTAATTATTGATGAAAATACTAATAATATTTCATATGATACTAAGGTTATTAATGAATATGTTGATTTAATTACTAAGAAAATAGAGAAAAAAGTTTATAATTTTGATATGAATGGTGATTTTTTTAATAGTAAGATGAAATATAAAGATATTCATGACGGAGTTATTTATAATGTGATGTTTTCTTCTATTAGAAAATCAACATTATTTAGTAGTCTTGGTCCTAGTATTCCAATTAAATTAAAGTTTATTGGAAATGTAAAATCTAAAATAAAAACAGAAATAAGGGAATATGGTATTAATAATATGTTGGTTAATTTGATTTTAATTGTTAATGTTAAGATGCGAATATCATTTCCTTTTACATCAAATGAACAGGTTATTACAATTGAACAGCCATTATCTATTGATATTATTAGGGGTGATGTACCAAATTATTATAAAAATAGTTGATATATGATATAATATTATTGTGAGGTAAGTTATATGAAAAAAATTCTTATAAATGATATTGAATATGAAATATTAAGAAACGATAAAGATTGTATCGATGTTGATGATTTACAGGATAAAATTACCGATTATTTTAATGCATATGATTATATAATGGGTGATTTTTCTTATGATAAAGTAAGATTAAAAGGATATTATGATTCAAATAATAAGAATGCTAAAAGGATTAATGATATTAAATATTTAGATGATTATATAAAAAATTATTGTAACTATGGTTCAAGGATTTTCTTAATAAAGAAAAAAAAATAAAATACTTGTAATTCTATTAAAATATGATAAACTAATAGTATATGATGAATAATAAGGGAGGATTAACTTATGGAAAATCAAGAATTCGAAAAGAATGATAGAAAAATGATGTCAATAGTTGCCGAAGATGGGTCTATTGAAGAAGTTGAAGTAATATTAGCATTTGAGTTTAAGGATAATAAAAGAGAATATATTATATATACTAAAAATGAAAAAGATGAAAATGATAATGTAACTGTATATGTTTCAAATGTCGATCGTTCTTCTGGTGAACCAAGATTGGTTGGTGTTGATGATGATAATGAGTGGAATAGAATAAAAGATGTATTACGTGAATTATCTAAACCAGAATAATATGTAAGGAGGTTAATTCTTATGACAGATATTTATGATTTGATAGATGTTTCAAATGTTGATAAACTTAAGGAAGTTGCTGATTTTGGCAATCGAAGTATTAAACTAAGAGCATTATCTAGGAAAAATATTGAAAGAAGGCTTAAGCGTTTATTAGTAAAATATGAGAAAGAAAAAGACAAGATAGTAAATAGTGAGTATAGAGGATCTCAGAAAAAAATAAATGAGAAGCTAGAAAAAAGTGCAAAAGTTATTACAAGGTTGGAAAATAAAATTATGCTTTTGTCTCGTGATAAAGTGCCAAGTAATTTTTTGGATACACGTCCAATAAAATTAAGAGATAATATGTTCAAAAACTTACAATCTAATGGTTATGCATATTATTTGAATAAGGCAAATAAAGATCAAATATTTTCACTTTCTATGGATGATGTTGATAAAAATGTAAATTCTATTCATGATAAATCTTTAGATAATGTCAATATTCATGATATGATTAGTGACGAGAATGATATAAAGGATGTTGTAACTAATGCATTTAAAGATGTAGAAATGCAAAATAGTGAAGCAAGTTCTAGTAATAAAGATAATGAAAATAAAATTAGTGGTACTATTCCAAAACAAGTTTCTACATCGGAAGTAGAAAATGTTGCTGAAGTAGAAGATAATGATTCGATTGAACCTGGTGTTATTTCTCCTAAAGAAGTTAGAGATACTGTTGAGCAAGCATTTAGTGATAGTGAAATGGAAAAGACCAATTCTGAAAATAAATTAACTATAGATGATTTAAAAACTAAAATTAATCAGAAATTGAATGAGTTGGCAGGGGAAGATGATTTAGAAAAAGAGAGTAAAGAGTCAGATATTATTGTACAGCCTCCTTTAGATAATGATGCTTTTGGTAATACAAGAGTTATGGATGATTCTGAAAATAATATTTCTTCTGATAGTAAAGAAGATTCTAATAATGCTAACAAAGATGATTCTAATGATAAATTTTCTAAATCTGAAATTTCTGATATAAATACAATAAGTGATAAGTTTGCCAAGTATTTGAGTAATTTTGATACTAAAAAGAAAAATGATAAAGAAAATGATATTGAAAGTTATGTTATAGCTGATGATAGTAAGTCAGAAGAAAAATCTACTTATGATGGAAAATTTATTTCTAAAAATGAAACAAAAAAAGCTGATCTTAATAAATACCAGACTGAAGATAATAAAGAAAAGAAATTATTTGATTTTAAAGTTCCAAAAATTAGCATTGATACTTCAAGCTTAATTTCTAAAAATATTAGAGACAATATTATTACTGTTGATGATAGAAATGGAAAAAATGATAACAAAGATCTTGAAGAGTTTGTTTTTGATAGTAAGTCAGATAATTCTAATAATGAAATAAGGTGGGCACCTGGTTATACTGAAGAACAAATTTTGTCAGCTATAGGTGATGGAATTGATGAGCCAAAGGGTCAAGAATATGAACAATGGCTAAAAGAAACAGTTCCATTGGGAGATACATCTAAGCCAGGATTATTATATTCAATTAAAAATTCTGATGAAATTAAGGCTGATAAAGAGCAGAATGATAATGATTTGAGTTTTGATTTTTCAGATGCTACTCCTAAAGATATAGATTCTTTTGTAGATAGAAGTGATGCAAGTATTACTGATTTAATTGCTTTGAGGAAAAAAGTTGAATCATTAAAAAAACAAAAAGAAGATAATACTAGATCTTTAGAAGAAGCAAAGAAAAAGGCAGCAGAAAATTCAAAGTTACTTGATCAAAAGAAGGAAGATGTCGCTAGTAAAAAAGATCAATATATGCAAAAGTTAAGTTTTCTAAAAGATTTTGCAAATGCTCTTGAAGAAGATAATAAAAGGACTAGACAAGGAATTGATAAATTTAATGCTCAAGCTTCAGCTTATAAGAAAGAAGCTGATAAGTTAGATGAAGAAGTTCATGAATATGATTCTTCAATGGAAGAAATAGATCACATTGTTGGTCCAGTAGCTACAAATATTAGATAGAAAAGGGAATATTTTCTCTTTTTTTTTATATAATTTTATGGGTGATATTATCCTTGAATTTATTAAAAATAATTATTTAGTAAAAATTAATAAAAAACTTTTTAAAGATGAGTATACATTTTATAGCGATAAAGATAATTTGTATTTATTTTGTGAAGTACATGATAAAAACGTATTTTATAAATTATATTATTATTTTATAAATGGCTTTTTTTATAAAATAATTTTGAATAAAGATGGTAAGATACTTAGTAATTTTAATGGTAAAAGTTATGTCTTGTTAAAATATATAGAATTTGATTATGATTTTAAAGATCTTATATCTAATAATGATTTAAATTTTTATGATAATAATTATAAGCTTAATTGGAGAAATGTATGGATAAATAGAGCGGAATATATTGAAAAAAGCTATAAGAGTATAATTAATAAATATAATATTGTTGATGAGAGTATTGATTATTTTTATGGGTTATTAGAATCTTCAATATATTTATTAAGAGATTATGATAATTATAATAGTAATTTATATTTAGAGCATATAAAATTTAATTATTTAGAATTTTATAATCCTTGTAATATAAAGTTAGATATAAAAGAAAGAGATTTTAGTAATTATTTAAAATATTTATTTTTTACAAATAAATATAAAAATTGTAATATTAAAAGCTTTATTATTAGTAATTTAAATAATTATAATTTTAATATTGTTTTAGCAAGATTAATATATCCAGATTATTATTTTGATTTATATGATAATTTACTTGAAGGTAATAACATTATTAATAAGCTTGAATATATTATTTTGTTGGTAAATGATTATGAATATTATATTAGTTGTATTTATAGAATTTTATTAGAGAACAATGCAATAAAAAAAGTAGATTTTATTGATCTACATTGATTACGTCAACTACTTCAGGTATTTCTGTAGTTATCATTTCTTTAATTCCATCATTTAATGTGACATCTATTAGAGAACATCCTGCACATGCTCCTATCATTTGTACATAGACGATATTATTTTCATATTTAATAAATTTAATATCGCCACCTTCACCAATTAAGTAAGGTCTAATTTTATTTAACATTTCTATGACTTTTAACTTTGTTTCGTTTTTTTCGGAATTATTTTCTTTTATATTCATGTTTTCATTCCTTTCTTTATACTTGTTAATTATACCTTACTTTAATGTTTTAGTAAACAAAAATGATTTTATGTGATACAATATTTCTGTTGGGAGTAGACTATGTATAAATATAAAATAGGAGATGTTGTAACTGGAAGGGTAACTGGAATTGAAAATTATGGAATTTTTTTATCATTTTCTGATGGTACTAGTGGTTTAATACATATATCTGAAATTTCTGATCATTTTGTAAGAAATATAAATGATTATGCTAAAATAGGGGAGTATATTAAAGTTAAAGTTATAGGAACAGATGAAAATAATCATTATAAATTAAGTATTAAAAATATGGTATCTAGAAAAGATCGAAAGTTAGAAAAAATTATTGAAACTTCTAAGGGCTTTTCAACTATTGCCGAGATGTTACCTAAATGGGTTGAAAGTAAAACTTTAGAAATTGAGAATAAAAAAGAAAAAAATTGATATTTTAGTTGACAAATCATTTATTAATTGGTAATATTAATGATGTCAACTGGTTCCATGGACGATTAGCTCAGTTGGTTAGAGCACCTGCCTTACAAGCAGGGGGTCACAGGTTCGAGTCCTATATCGTCCACCATAAATGCCGAAATAGCTCAATTGGTAGAGCAACTGACTTGTAATCAGTAGGTTCCGGGTTCAAGTCCTGGTTTCGGCACCATTTTTTTGGAGAGGTAGCGAAGTGGCTAAACGCGACAGACTGTAAATCTGTTCTCATCGAGTTCGATGGTTCGAATCCATCTCTCTCCACCACTTTTGAGTTTGCCTCGTAGCCAAGTGGTAAGGCATCAGACTTTGACTCTGACATGCGTTAGTTCGAATCTAACCGAGGCAGCCATTTTATTATATTTGATCCGTTAGCTCAGTTGGTAGAGCATTTGACTTTTAATCAAAGGGTCATGAGTTCAAATCTCATACGGGTCACCATTGTTGCCTGAGTGGCGGAATTGGTAGACGCACAGGACTTAAAATCCTGCGAGAATCAACCCTCGTGCCGGTTCAAGTCCGGCCTTAGGCACCATTTTAAAATTAACCCATTGCTTGCAATGGGATACGGAGGAATACCCAAGTCTGGTTGAAGGGACCGGTCTTGAAAACCGGAAGGTCGTGCAAGCGGCGCTGGGGTTCAAATCCCTATTCCTCCGCCATTTATATCGCGGGATGGAGCAGTCTGGTAGCTCGTTGGGCTCATAACCCGAAGGTCGTAGGTTCAAATCCTTCTCCCGCAACCATTTGGTTCCTTGGTGCAGCTGGTTAACACGTTTGCCTGTCACGCAAAAGATCGCGGGTTCGAGTCCCGTAGGAACCGCCATTTGGCTTCATAGCTCAGTCGGTAGAGCAAGGGACTGAAAATCCCTGTGTCGCTGGTTCGATTCCCGCTGGAGCCACCATTTATTTAATTTATAACTTGATAGTTAACTATTTCTTTTGCGCTCGTAGCTCAGCTGGATAGAGTGTTTGGCTACGAACCAAAAGGTCAGGGGTTCGAATCCCTTCGGGCGCACCATTTCGGGAAATGGCTCAACTTGGTAGAGCACTTGGTTTGGGACCAAGGGGTTGCAGGTTCAAATCCTGTTTTCCCGACCATTAGTTATTTAACCTTGACTTTTCAAGGTTTTTATTTTTTATATTTTTGCTTAAATTAAAAAAGCTGCTAACTAGTAGCAGCTTTTTCATTTGACTGATTTTTAATATTTTCATTAACGTTTCCATCTATATTTTCGTTATTATTTAAAACGTTATTTTCA
>Ga0256404_1011619_pt1 | contig 11722 bp, 10 predicted proteins | sample RumenRJG_01DNA_FD_185990 | JGI IMG/M metagenome (GOLD analysis project Ga0256404, IMG submission 185990) | Bovine rumen microbial communities from Lethbridge, Alberta, Canada - RJG_01 | ecosystem: Host-associated > Mammals > Digestive system > Stomach > Rumen | place: Canada: Alberta | collected... | reverse complement strand
ATCAACAGTTAAAAAAGAAATAACTATTCAAAATGAATTACTTTCAAAAATCAAATGGGCTTGCACTTTTAGTAATTGTGAACCAAAGATAAAGAACGGTAATTTGAGAAAACTTGAAAAGTTTAATATTGCTTATGTAGAACCACATAAAGTTGAAATTAAAAATAAAACATATTTATTTTTTAATTATCACGATTATTTCTACATAAACGATTTAACAAACAAGTACCCTCTCTCAAGTTTAAGAGAAATTGTCAAGGCTAATTAATACTAAAAGTTATTTTTGTTTTTAAGTAAGACATAATTTATATAATAATTTAGGTGTTAGTTGGTAAATTTACTATTCTAACATCTTTTTTTGTTAGAAAATTGGAGGTCGTTTAATGGAAAGTACTGAACTTGAATGTAATGAGAAAAAGAATGTTGCAGGAATTTATATTCGTGTAAGCACAGAGGATCAAGCAAGAGAAGGTTTTAGTTTAGGAGAACAAAAAGAAAAACTTGAAGCTCTATGTAAATATAAAGGATATGAGGTTTATAAAGTATATAAAGATGCAGGAATATCTGCAAAAGATATTACACATAGACCACAATTCCAACAAATGCTAGAAGATATGAAAGCAGGAAAAATAAATTATATAGTTGCATATAAACTTGATAGAGTAACTCGTAGTGTAAAAGACTTGGAAACATTGATTAGTACATTAGAGCAATACCATTGTTATTTAATTTGCGATAGAGATGATGTCAATACAAGCACAGCCAATGGCGACATTCAATAAGGACAATTATCGAAGTCGCCATTTTGCTATAATTATGAAGCTTTTATAAATTCTTTTTGTTTTTTATATTTTTGATATAATTCTTCCATTTCTTCTGGTGTAGTTGGATAACCAATTATACCAACACCATTATAATAAATGTCAATTTTACGTTCATATTTACCATCGCCTTTATGAAAATCGTGTATCATAATTTTATCAATGAATTGATTTATAATTTCAGGTGTAAGTTCTTTTATTTCAGTATATTTATGAACATTGTCAATAAATTTTTTAATATCGGTCTTTTTCTGTTGATTATCTTTTAAATATTTTGTAAGTTCTTCAACTTTTTCTTTTAGTTCATTTTCTTCTTTTTCATACTTTGCTGATAGAAATCTAAATTTTTCATCTGATAACTTACCGATTACATTATCTTCATAAATGTGTGTAAATAATAGGTTAAGTTCATTGATTCTTGCATTTGCTTTTCTAATTTCGTCTTTCTTATATTTTATATCTTGTATATTTTGTTCAGTTTCAAGTTGTTGTTGCTGATAAATAAATATATGCTCAAAATTTTTTACATAACCTAAAGTTATCTGTAAATTTTCTAATACTAATTTTTGTAATAGGTGGTCTCTTATATTATGAGGAGTGCATTTTCCTGAATAATAATGATTTTTATAAGTTGAACACCTATATATATCACAATTTGTTTCTTTATTTGCAAATGTGCAGAAATACATTTTTGCTTTGCAATCATTACAATAAATTTTACCTTGAAATATACTTTTTCTTCCAGTTCTAGTAGGTCGTTGTCTGTTTTCTCTTATTTTTTGCACTATTTTGAAGGTATTTTCATCAATTATAGGTTCGTGAGTATTTTCAAAAATCTTCCATTGTTCTTTTGGAATATTAATTTTCCTATGGTCTTTAAATGAACGAGTGGTACTTCTAAAATTAACAGTACAACCAGTATATTCAAGCCTTTCTAATATTGAAGCAACAGTTCTTTCTTTCCAGTCATTTTCAATTTTAGGCTTTTGATGATTACAAGGCTTACCAGTTGCAATTGCATATTCAGATGGTGTCATTATATGCTGTTCTTTTAGCATTTTTGCAATTTGTAAAGTTCCATATCCGTCAATACACCATTTAAATATTTGTTTTACGACTTTTGCAGCAGGTTCATCTACAATCCATTTGTATTTGTTATCTTTATCTTTGATATATCCATAAGGTGGAATAGTAGATAATGGAAGTCCTTGATTACCTTTATTTGTAAAGACAACTTTTATTTTTTCACTTGTATTTTTAGCGTGCATTTCATTAAACCAATCTTGAATGGGCAAGAAGTCATTTAATCCTTTGCTACTATCAATATTGTCCATTATAGCAATATATCTAATATTTAATCTTATAAAATCTTCTTCAAGAAGTTGTCCAACTACAAGTCTATTTCTTCCAAGCCTTGAGTGATCTTTGACTATAATTGTTCCAATTTTACCTTGTTCTGCTAAATCCATAATTTCTATAAATGCTGGTCTTGAAAAGCTTGTTCCACTAAATCCGTCATCAATAAAAAATTTTGTGTTTCTAAATCCGTTACTTTCTGCATATTTACTTAATATTTGTTTTTGATTTGTTATACTATTGCTTTCTCTTGACTGTTCGTCATCTCTAGATAAACGGCAGTATAAAGCAGTAATTCTTTCATAATTGTTTATTTGCTGTCCCATAAATTATCTCCTTTCTGATAGACAGCCTAAATACGATATAATTGTAGTACATTTAATATACCATATTTAGACTTTTTTAACAACGTATTAATCAAAATTATTTTTATTTTCCATAATTGTATAGATTTGATTTAGAATTGTTAGATTAGATTCTCTGTTGAAATAGGTATTAACCCTATATATTTTTCCGTTTATATCTTTTTCAAAGTTCAAATTATTTTCTGGACACATTTCTTTGAAATATGCCATTCTTTCATCTTTCGTCATAGTATCTAGTTTTTCTATAAAATCATCTACTGAATTTTTTATTAAATCTATTTCTTTTTCAGTGAGTTCAATTTTAATTTTATCATGCATTTCTATCATCCCTCCTTTTCTTATATTCAGGAGAGCCGACTTTTTCTTTATATTTCAACTCTTTTTTATATTCTTCAATTAAACCACGTTCAACTCTTTCTCTAGTTTCTCCTTCAAAATGATTAAGATAATCTTTATCATAATCTGTAATATTAGCTAATATTTCTCTTTCAGTAGGTGTATATAACTTTTCTAGTCTTTGCTTTTCTGCAAGTTCTAGTTGTCTTTGCTTTTCTTGTTCTTCTTCCTTAAATAGAGATTTAAAGAAATTCACTACTCTAGTTGGAGCATAGGCAATTGCACGAATAAAATCTCGAGTCTTTTCTTTTAACTCGCTAAAATCGTGTTTCAACTTGCTATTTTCTTCTTTTAGTTTTGTAATTTCAACATCTGCAACAATACCTTTTTTAGCATATTTAACAAGATTTTGATAATCATCTGTATCTAGCTCGACCTTTTTACTAAATAATTTTGATTTTCCTACATCAATATTATCAATATCGCCTTTATAACCTTTGTAGTTATAAATATCTTTCTTTATTTCATTTAATTCTTGTTGGACTTGATTTATGTGTTTTTCAGATTCTTTAATAGCAGAAGTATTTTCAGCAAATTTTGCTTGTTGCTGTTTTACATTATTAATAATCGCTTTTAGTTTTTCATTTTCCTTTTTAGCCTTAAATTCTAAATCAGATAAATGTTCAGCAGTAGAGCCTTTTACACCTCTTATAAAATCTTTATAACCATTATCAGACATATATTTATAAAATCTATCTTGAAGTAGGCTATATGATTTTATTAGGACAGGTTTGCCTTTATCATTTAGAATTTCATTGCCTTCATTATCAAGTGCTTTTTGACTTTTCCATTTCTTACTATGACTAACTTGCATAATTGTTTCTTTAACTTTTCCAACAAGTGATTTGTCTTTAGTTCTTTTAGAATATTTTATTTCTTTTTTCACAACTGGCAATGCTATAACGTGTAAATGATAGTGATAAATAGGTTTTCCATATTCCTCAGTTAATGCAATATTTTGTTCATCTGCGTGCATAACAGCAGATATAATATTATCTTTACCATATTCTTTTTCTGCAAAGTGGAAGGCTTCTTCATAAAACCTTTTTGCAAAATCGTATCCTCCGTGCTTTTCAAAATAATCTGAATTGATATCTAGAACAAGTTCATCAAATACTTTAGCATTATCTTTTAATCCTCTTAATGAAACTGTACCTGTATCAACTAGTTCTTTTAATCTTTCGTTGTAAGTTGTGTTACAAGTTTTGTAATGAACATTATTTTTAGTTTGTTCTAAATAAACATTCATATTGGAATAATTGGTATTTTTTCTCTCGTTATGTCTTTCTGATTTTCCAATACTTTCTTTTGTATAGGTAACAACTCTTGCAACAGAATAATTTGTTTTGCCCATAAGTGCGTTTCCTTTCCTGCAGGTATGCAAGAGAGGGGATATTTTCAAAACCTTTTCAAAGAACTAATTTCTGCCTTGCTATATATCTGCTATGGCGAATCCGCGAAGCAGTTACACAACTTTTTCAAAGTGTGTAACCCACTATGACACTTTCAGACTATCGTCTGCAAAGATGTCGTGGGCTCCTTAGCGGAGGGCATATCAAATACCAAATTACATTTGATATTTGATACAAGAATAATAAATCTTCGTTTATTATTCTTGAGAGATATAACCAATAAATTGTTTATATCTCATTAGTTACAATAGCGATTGCTATTGTAACCATACAAAAAAGGCTTCGCTTTTTTGTATCAAAACGAAACCTTATATATTTATTACCATAAGATATTTAATAACTAATAAGTTTCGTTTTCTACAAACTGAAAAATTAATAGCATACCTGCATAATAATTTTTCGTTATCACTTTAATCAATGAATGATTAAAGGTGTTTGATTTACTTACAGACACAAATATTACGTGGAAATCAAATACTAAAAGACATTTTTTAGCATCTTTTAATAAACCTAAAGCATTATCACCTTTGGCAACTTAGGTTTTCCTTAAAATTTAGCAGATTTTAAGGCTATTCACTTTTAAATGTGTTTTCCTGTAAATCAAACATGATATTTTGTAGCACTTATTATTCATTAAATTCATCGCCCTTACAACAAAACATACACAACGGGCACTTTTAACTCTAATGGCTCCTCCTAATTAAGAAAAGAGGAATATCAATATTCAATTTTTCAGTGTATTATAAAATACATCTATTATATATCATAATTTTATGTAAATGTCAAGAAAATATCAAAAATATCCATATTCTATTGAGAAAAATATCATTTTGTGGTATAAATATAAATAGCAATAGCAAAATTATGATTAAAGGATAAAGGTGATAACAATAAAGCGTTTAAATATATTCATAGATGAAAGTGGAGATTTTGGTTTTGTAGATGGTAGTTCAGATTTATATGCTGTATCATTTACATTACATGAAAGCTCTGATTCTATAGAAACAGAATTAAAATATCTTAATGAGAAATTAGATATGCTTAGCTATGATGGAATGATACATTTAGCGTATCTTATTGCTAAAAGAGGAGATTATTCTCATTTTGATTTTGAAAGAAGAAAAAGCATATTTTGGGCAATATTCTATTTCTCAAGTAGAGTTAAAGTCAAAATCAGAACAATTATAGTTGATAAGAAATACATAAACAAGAAAACTCAATTAAATGTTGCATTAGCAAGAGAAATAAGTAAATTTATAAATGACAATCAAGATTATATAAATTCATTTGATAAAGTAGTTATATATTATGATAATGGACAAGAAACATTGGCAACTATATTAGATACACTTTTTGCTAGCAATCCAAATGTAGAGAGAAGAATAGATTTTGACCATACTAGGAAAAGATTATTTCAAGTTTCAGATATGCTAACTGTAATTGATAAACTAGATTATAAAAGGAAAAACAATATTCCCTTTACAAAAGCTGAAACATTCTTCTTTAGAGGAAAGGATTTTAGACATATAATAAACTTGCTAAAAAATAAAAGAATTTAAATAGAAAAGGAATTTATAATTATGGATATAGAAAGAGAAATTGAACAAATAAAGCAAAGGAATAAAAGAGTTGAGTTAGATAAGGTTTGGGAAACAAGTTGGACTAGAAAAATATGTATAATGATTTTGACTTATATTGTTGTAATTATATATTCTTATGTGATAAGAAATTATGATAATATATTTTTAAGTTCTTTGGTGCCAGTAATTGGTTTTACATTATCTACATTATCATTGAAATTAATAAGAAAAATATGGGAGAAAAATAATAAAACTAAAGAATAAAAAGTGAGGTAAACTATGATTATAAAAGGAAATCCAGAATTAGGTCTGCAAAAGCATCAGCAAGATGCTTATAAATCAGTACAAAAAGCATATGAAAATGGAAATAAGGCTTCAGTTGTAATTCCTACTGGTTGTGGAAAGTCATTTATAGCATTGCAACTTATGGCAGATAATAAAAATAAGAATATTTTATTTATGGCACCTACAAATGCTATAAAAAATCAAATGTATAATTATATTGCTAAATATATTGTGGGAATAGAACCAACAACTGAAAGAACTTCAAGGATGATAGCAGATGAGTATTTTCCACATTTAAAAATAATGTTATATCCATCTTTATTGCGAGTAAAAAATGAACAGATGGGAAAAATAAATGCTGATATTATAATTATGGATGAGTTACATAGAACGGGTGCAGATAAATGGGGCGAAAAAATTAATACTTTACTTGAAAAAAATCCAAATGCTAATATTTTAGGTTTAACAGCGACACCAGACAGAATGGACGATAAAAATGTAGTTGATGAGTTGTTTGAAGGTACTATAGATTATGAATTAACATTGGTTGATGCTTTAAGAGCAGGAATTGTAAAATCACCAACATATGTAAAATGCGATTATGCCTTAGGAGAACATTTAGAAGGAATAAGAATAGCTATATTAAATTGTAAAGATGAACAAACAAAGAAAGAATTACAAGATAAATATGACAGAATGAGAAAAATAGTTGAACAGGCAGACGGAGTACCAGAATTATTTGCAAAAAATATTAAAAAGAAAGATGGAAAGTATATAATCTTTTGTAAAGATAAAGAGCATATGGATGAACTGATGAGTAAAGCAAAAGAATGGTTTGGCTCAATAGATACAGAGCCTGAAATTTATTCTGTATATTCTGGAGATGGATATACTGAGAAAGATAATAGTAAAACTATTGAAAATTTTGAAAGCTCTAAATCAGAACATATAAAACTATTATTCTCAATAGAAATGCTAAATGAAGGATTACATGTTGAAGATATTTCAGGGGTTATAATGGCAAGACCAACAGATTCAAGAATAATATATTTGCAACAATTAGGAAGAGCTTTATCATCTGATACATCAAGAGATAAAACAATAGTATTTGACTTAGTAAATAATTATTTAAAAAATAATTTAGATACTGAAATTAATAAGAGAAGAAAAGCTGGCACGATAGACATAAACGGAGAACATACAGATATTAATGGCGGAGATGATAATACAAACATAGATGATATAGATATTTTTAGAATACAAGGTGAAACACAAGAATTTCTTGAACTATTAGACGAAGTTTATGCAATAATAGATAGAAGCGATTTTTTAAATAATGCAAAAGCAATAAAAAAATGGATAGATGAATCAGGCGATGTAAAGGTACCAAATAGCAAATCTGATGATAGAGAAGAAAAAAGATTAGGAACTGCTTTGAGTAATTTAAGAAGACATTTAATAAAACCATATTTAAGTTTACAAACGGAAGAAGAAAAAGAAAAATTTAGAAGTGAACATCCAGAGATAGATGAAGTATTGGAAATAATAAATGAAATTGATGCCAATAATGTTCATCCATATATAAGAAATATAAGAGCAATAAAACAATGGATAGATAAATCAGGCGATACAAAGTTACCAAGTAAAAAATCTAGTAACGAAGAAGAAAGAAAATTAAGAACTGCTTGGGATACTTTAAATCATAATTTAATAAAACCATATCTGGAAATACAAACTGAAGAAGAAAAAAAACAATTCAGAAATGAACACCCTGAAATAAATGAGGTATTGGAAATAGTAAATGAAATTAATGACAATAACATTTCACCATACTTACTAAACGCAAGAATGATAAAAGAATGGATGGATAAATCAGGCGATACAAAACCTCCAAGTGCTAAATCAAATAACGAAGAAGAAAGAAAACTTGCAAGTATGTTATCTAGTATGAGATATAGAATAATAAAACCATATTTAAGTCTACAAACGGAAGAAGAAAAAGAAGAATTTAGAAGTGAACATCCAGAAATAGATGAAGTATTGAAAATAATAAATGAAATAGATGTCAATAATATTCATCCATATATAAGGAATATAAGGACAATAAAACAATGGATAGATGAGTCTGGCGATACAAAATTACCAAGTTCTAGTTCAAAAAATGAATACGAAAAAAATTTGGGAATGGCATTAGTTAGAATAAGAAGTAAATTAATAAAACCGTATTTAGAATTACAAACTGAAGAAGAAAAAGAACAATTTAGAAATGAACATCCAGAGATAGATGAAGTGATAGAAATAATAAATGAAATAGATGGTAATAATGTTCCTACATATTTAAGAAACGCAATAAGAATAAAGAAATGGATAGATAAATCAGGAGATATAAAGCCACCAAGTAGAAAATCAAATGACGAAGAAGAAAGATATTTAGGAACAGCATTAGATCGAATAAGAAAGAAATTAATAGAACCATATATAAAATTGCAAACTGAAGTAGAAAAAAAACAATATATACAACAATATCCAGAATTATATGAAATTATGGATATAATAAGTGAAATTGACAGTAAATATGTAAGCAGAAGTAAAAAACAACAAGAATTGGCAATTTTAATAAGACAAGATTTAGAGAAAAGGAAAGTATTGCAAGAAGCTAGAAAACTAGAACAAGATTATGAACAACAATTATCTAAAAAAGAAACAAAAGATATTCAAAAACAAGGAGTAGATTTTAATGAATAGTGAATTGATTCCAACAAATAGTTTATGGTATAGAATAAAAAATTTTTTCAAAAAACTATTTTTTAAAGAAAAAGAATCTAGTGTAAAAGATATAAAATCTTTTGAGAATAGTACAACCAATAATACCATTACATTTAACGATAAATTAAAAGAAAAATTTGAAATGGAAAACAAAAAACATGTTTTGGCAAAAAAGCTTCTTTATGGTGAACTAAATACAAGTGAATTAGATGAAAATGAAGTTGATGAAATGACAGATTATTTTACAAAGGATATTAAAAATATTGATAATGAATTATTAAGAATTAAACAACATATTCTTGCAATGCAAAAAGAATTAAAACAATAGTAATAAGCATAATAAGAGCCATTCGTTTGAATGGCTTTTACTGACGCTTAGCATCAGCTCGGGTCAGGTCCTATTCTAGCAAGCTATTTCAGACCTAGTAGAATATCTATCTACAATACATAGTATTCCTTAATTTCTTTAATTATACACTATTTCTTTAAAAAAGTATATAGTTTTTTAAAAAATTTCTTAAATTTTATATGTAGATTAATTCTTTAAAAATACTTTCTTCTGCACAATTCTTATAATTATTAATTAAACTAACCCACTCGAGTTGATTCATTTTTCCATCATAATGCATTGGAACATTCTCTTTTCTAGCTATTTCGCAAATAATTTCCTTGACTCTTTGGTTAGCTGTTTTATCGATTGCTGCTAGATGTTGGTTTAGTGTACCAGTCATCATTAATTCTGTGTATAAACATTTTTTATGTTGTTTAATATAATTTAGTCTAGCTCTACCATATTTGCCTATAATAATTTTTTCTTGTTTTGTAATTGCTATCATAGGATAGTAGTAATCTCCTTTTAATTCATAACATAAGCCATTACTTTCGTCATAATATTCTTTCTTTAAATTTACATTTTCATCATATTTTTCCATATTTAAATAATCCTTTCAAATTTTATATTTTACAATTATTCGTAAACGGCTGTTATATCAATAAAAAATTGGATTAATAGAAAATTGTCCTTAATCTATCTCTCCTAAAGGAGAAGTTACGCCAGAGGTTGCTCATGAACTTGGACTAGAATATGTAAATGAAGTATTTGGCAAAGATTTTGAAGTTGTAGTTGCAACACATCTTAATACAGATAATGTTCACAATCATATAGTAATAAACTCAGTTTCATTAAAGACTGGTAAAAAGTTCTATGATTATCATGCCTCAAGAGATTATTTGCGAATTGTGTCAGATTGCATTTGTCAATATTATGGATTATCCGTATTAGAAGACAAAATATGGAAACATAAAGGTGCTTATAAAAGATTTGCAAAAGAAAATCCATATATGCAGATGGTAAAAATTGATGTTGATAGATGTCTTGCAGAGGCTCTTTATGAAAAAGATTTTAGAAAAAGATTAGAAAATTTAGGATATAGCTATTCAAATACTTATGAACAAGGACTTGTTATTATTGATAATACTAGAGATAGAAAAGTTTATTTACAAAAATTCTTTGGAGATAATTATTCACATGATAAGGTTATAGACAGAATTTTAGATTATGAAAATAAAAATATAGCTCAATATGGTAAAAAGTACAAAATGTCTAAAGAAGAATATATAAAAATGCTTGAAATAAAAAGAAAAAATGAAATTAAGAAATTGCCATTACTATATGTTTTATTCTGTTTACTGTTAAAGATTGATCCATTACCTGCTAAAATGGATTTTGGAAAAGCAAGAGTAAAACTAACTAAAGAAATGAGAATTGAAGTAAAATATATGAATGAATTATCAAGACAAGCAGTTTTATTAAATAAAAACAAAATTAGCTCATTAGACGATTTAAACACTTTTAGAACTAAATTAGAAGATGAAGTAAGAATATTAAAAGGAACAAGAGAAAAATTACAAAGAAAAAAGAGAAAACCTACGAATCAAGAAGATATAAACAAATTTGATGAAGAATTAAAAATACTTGCTCCGAAAATAAAACAATTAAATACTGATATTCAAAATTGCTATAAAATTGAAAAACGTACTATTTTGTGGCAACAAGAATATGATAAAGCTATGGAAAAAGAACAAGAACAACAAAAGAATAATGAATTAAAGCAGTGCAAAAAGAAATCAAGAAAATATTTGAAATAATATTTATAAAATCGTAACAAAAATAAAAATCTATGATATAATGATGTTACTTGTAATAAAAACTGAAAGGAAATATCTAATGGATAATAAATTAATAGATAATAATAATTATAATATTGATAGCCTATTTGATAATATTAAAGATATGGTTATCAATAGTAGAAATAGAGTATATAGTGCTGTTAATACTGAAATGCTTGATTTATACTGGAACATTGGTAAAACAATAATGGAAATTCAACAAGGAGATGAACGTGCAACATATGGAGAAACTGTATTAGAAAAGTTATCTCAAAGATTAACAAACGAATTTGGTAAAGGTTTTTCTATAATTAATTTAAGAAGAATGAGAAAATTTTACTGCTTGTTTCCAATTCGTTCAACAGTGTTGAACGAATTGAGTTGGTCACACTATTTAGAATTGATAAAAATTGAAGAAAATCCTAAACGCAAATTCTATATGAAGGAATGTATAAATTCTAGATGGAGTGTTCGTGAATTAGAAAGACAAATTGGTTCACTTTTATATGAAAGACTCGTATTATCAGCAAATAAGCAAAAAGTATTAGAACTTGCTGAAAAAGGGCATGAAT
>Ga0256404_1011618_pt1 | contig 11723 bp, 8 predicted proteins | sample RumenRJG_01DNA_FD_185990 | JGI IMG/M metagenome (GOLD analysis project Ga0256404, IMG submission 185990) | Bovine rumen microbial communities from Lethbridge, Alberta, Canada - RJG_01 | ecosystem: Host-associated > Mammals > Digestive system > Stomach > Rumen | place: Canada: Alberta | collected... | reverse complement strand
TCTCTCGTAGAAGATATGCCCAAAATCTCAAGTCTTTGTTTTTTCTTTCGGTAAAAAGGTTGTAATAGTTCATTGCAATCATATATTTCCATAATGCCAACATCATATAGAGGCATAGTTACAACGAAAAGGTTCTTAACTGGTCGTTTCAACCGCAGCTTAAGAATTAGCTTACGAACCTTTTTCTCTTCAATGGCTTCAGTATATAGATTGTTAGCTATATGATACTTCATAAACTATCCTACAAACAAACAAGTCAATAAGTGTCAAATAATTAGTCTCTGGAATCATATATGATAAGATCATCAATAAGTTCTTTACAAGCTGTCATTTCAGCAAGATCTGAACAGCTAGAAAGAGCATATTCAAAGTATTCCTTTATCTCCTGCTTTGTATTAAAGAATACAGGCATAAGTGACATAACCTTTGCCATAACGCTTCTTCTCTCAGATTTTCCTAGCTTCTCAAAATGAGCCTTAAAATCTTCAACTAATGAGTTCTTCTCCTCATTTATATAGATTTCATCAGCTTCATCTACAACAACGCTTAGTCCGCTATTTTCAATATCCATAAAGAGTGATGTAGAGGTAAGTCGGTCAACCTTAGAGAGATTATCAAATGCATTCTGGATATCTCCTTCATACATTTCATAATAAGTATTATATAAATCATCAAAGTTTGCATTTAAAGATGCTAAAGTCTCGTAAGCATCTTCCTGCGCCCCCTCTAACTTAACAAAAAGCTCATCAAAACCAGCGGATGCCTCATATATATCTGTTGCAGTAACAATTGATGAGATAATAGTTGAAGCAGTATCATATCTATCAACTAGATATGAGGAATCCTTAAGTCCTTCTGTATAAAGAACTACTAAGATATCATTTATAACTTCAGTCATCATCATATAATCAGAACATATAGCACTGATCTTATCAGCATTTTCACTTATCTTATCTGAAAGTGAACTAACAGTATCTTTATCAATCGACTCATAATTTACAGATCTGAGTTCTTTATAAAACTCATATAAAGAAGCATATCTATCACTTAGCCCCTTGGGTTCATCCAGAAGTGCTGCATCTCTTATAGATTCAATAAATCCATCAACAGACTTCTTCTCACCACCTCTATAGATCATAAGAGAGTTGGATATAATATCAAAGAAATGACTCTTTGTCATACGAACAGGAAGCTGAGCGATCATATCCTGTATACGTGTATTTATCAGAAGCTTATCATCCTCTGCAAATACAAAATCAAACATAGTTTCAGCAAGTTGAGCACTGTCAATCTCTATCAGTTCTTCATCTCTAAACTTTGGTTCTTTTCTGTTGAGTATATATTCATATATTTCATAAGCATCTACATAAAATGTTAGAAGCTTCATATCAGCTGTAATCTTATCTCTGATGCTTGTAATATCCGAAATTAATGAAGCATCAGGCTTCTTATCTACAAATACATTTCTAAGTGAGAAACTAAGTGTATTTATGTACTGTTCCATTTCATCACGAACCTGCATCATATCCTCATCTGGACTTTCTGTATCCAGAAGATCAGCTATTCTCTCGTAAAGTGTAAAAAGGTTCATGGATAGCTTAATAGTTGAGTAATCATTAAATGCTGTACCAAGTAACCGCTGATACTTTAAGATATTATCTTCTCTATCTTTATTAGCCTGTATATATGTCATTAACTTCTTTCCAGTTGTTTTCATCATAATTCTCCTAGTTTATATGTTGATGGGTATATAAATGATTTGAACAATATTCATAATTTCCATTACACTTCGAACAGAATCTGAACTCTATATGTGGATTATCTTTTTCAGTTAAACCACATACCGCACATTTATGAATAGTTATACCTTCTGGATTACCATATCCTGGAGGTATTATCCCATCTTTTGACTTAAACTTGATTGTCCCATCTGCATTATATTCAACAGTTTTAGATGGCCTTTTCTTCGCTCTCTCAAACTCTCTTCTTCGCTTCAAAGTATTTAAATCAGGACCCGTCTTACTTTTATTAAGTAAATAATAAATAAAGAAATTAGCAACTGAAGAAATTACAATCAGTTTTGTAAAAAATCCACCTGATACAAAAAGTACAGCGAGCAGAATAAGATCAATATATCCCAACCACTTCATTTTTAGAGGGATAATAAAGTATAAATATACTATGCCGTCACCACCTACTACAGTAAATGCAAGGAATATACTGATCAGCATACATTTAGTAATCATAGTTGACGCGCTTAAGCCTTCATAGGTGAGTATATCACGTTGAATATTCTTATCAGCATTAACGCTCCATACATATCTATAATATCCGCCAATCAGTACCACCAGATTGGTAAGCAGCATGCCTCCAAATATATATAGGTTATACATAAAGCGTCCCCAATATAGTTCAAGTCTTCTACCAAGCGAATAATAAAAGAATAAATTGATTGGCATAAAGACAATCATTGCACCAGATAATTCATACGGATTTGTAAAAATCCATGTAAATAGTCTCCAGAACTGATGATCTAACACTACTTTATGAGGTATAAGTAAAAGATTTACATATAGTTCCGGAGATGCATATCTAACAATATATCCAATAACAGTACATATTGTGATTATTAAATAGAGATATGGTACAGAATAATTGTCGAGTTTTTTTAGTGTCTTGTTATGTTTCATATAATCATCTGATTTCCTTAAATATTTGCGTACGCATACGTGGTAAATTATACGATAAAATGCACTAAAACTCAAGATGAGTTATAGCTTATGATTATTAAAACTATAGGATTGATTAAAAAGAATATTTAGATTATAATTGCATTTGCTGAATTTACATATAAATATGATAAAAGAGGTGAATGAATTGAAACATCTTGGAATTGATATCGGCTCTACTACTGTAAAAATCGCAATAATCGACGAGAATAATAATATATTATATTCCGAATATAAGAGACATTTTGCAAAGATTAAAGAGACTCTTAGAGAGCTTCTTGAAAATGCTATAAAAGAAATCGGAGACATAGAAGTAGCTGGTTGTATAACTGGCTCCGGCGGTCTTGCTTTATCAAATGTTATAAATATACCTTTTGAGCAGGAAGTCGTATGTGTATCTACAGCACTTAAAACATTTGCGCCTAAGACCGAAGTAGCTATAGAGCTCGGTGGCGAGGATGCCAAGATCATTTACTTCTCAAAGCACGGTATAGAACAAAGAATGAACTCAGTCTGCGCAGGTGGTACTGGTTCTTTTATAGATCAGATGGCTGCTCTTCTTATGACAGACGCATCTGGTCTTAATGAGCTTGCAAAGGATTTTGATACTATTCATCCTATAGCTGCTCGATGCGGAGTATTCGCTAAGACTGATATACAGCCACTTATCAATGAAGGAGCAACAAAGCCTAATCTATCAGTATCTATATTCCAGGCGGTTGTTAATCAGACAATCTCTGGTCTTGCCTGTGGTAAACCAATTCGTGGATACGTTGCATTTCTAGGTGGTCCTCTTCATTTCCTTGATCAGCTCCGCGCTCGATTTATAGATACATTAAAGCTTGATGAGGAACATGCAATAATTCCAAATAATTCACACCTTTTTGCAGCTTCAGGCGCAGCATTTCACGCTGATGATTCTCAGACTATTAATCTTAAAGAACTATCTGAGAAGCTTACTCCTGAGCTTAAGATTGAAGTTGAGGTTAACCGAATGGAGCCTCTATTCAAGACTGAAAATGAATATAAAGATTTCTCAGACAGAATGTCAAAATATAAAGTTAAACGTGGCGACCTTGCTAACTACGAAGGTAATGTATTCCTTGGTATAGATGCAGGTTCTACAACCACTAAGCTTGCACTTATTGGCGAAGACGGAGAACTTCTCTACGACTTCTATAGCAATAACAACGGAAGTCCAGTTAATACAACTATAAAGGCTATGAAGGAGATATATTCTCTTCTTCCAAAGAAAGCAAAGATTGCAGGAAGCTGTTCAACTGGTTATGGTGAGGCACTTCTTAAGTCAGCCTTTGCCCTTGATTATGGTGAAGTTGAGACAATAGCTCACTACACTGCTGCCGCTTTCTTTGATCCTAAGGTAGATACAATACTTGATATCGGCGGCCAGGATATGAAATGTATCAAGATCCGCGAGGGCGTTGTAGATAATGTTATGCTAAATGAATCATGTTCTTCTGGATGCGGTTCCTTTATTGAAACATTTGCTAATTCACTTGACTATAAAGTACAGGACTTTGCTAAGATTGCTCTTTTTGCAAAGAGCCCTATCGACCTCGGTTCAAGATGTACTGTATTCATGAACTCTAAAGTTAAGCAGGCGCAGAAGGAAGGAGCTTCTGTTGAGGATATCTCCGCCGGTCTTGCTTACTCAGTAATTAAAAATGCACTTCTTAAGGTTATTAAGTTAACAGATCCAAAGCAGCTCGGAGAAAACATCGTAGTACAAGGTGGTACTTTCTATAACGATGCTGTACTTCGTGCATTTGAGCTTGTATCTGGTGCAAAAGCTATTCGTCCTGATATTGCTGGTATCATGGGAGCATTCGGTGCCGCCCTTATAGCTAGAGATAATTATGAGGAAGGCTTTGAGTCAACAACTCTTCCTAGCAAAGATGTTGACGAACTCACATACGAAACTCAGATGACCAGATGTGGAGGATGTACTAACAACTGTCTTCTTACTATAAACAAGTTTACAGGTAATCGTCGATTCATAACTGGTAATAGATGCGAGAAGGGACTTGGGCTCAAGAAGAATAAGGAAAATCTTCCAAATCTATATGAATATAAGTATAACCGAATTTTTGGTTACGAACCTCTTCCTATAGAAGAAGCAACTCGCGGTGAAATAGGTGTACCTAGAGTTCTCAATATGTACGAGAATTATCCATTCTGGTACACATTCCTTACAGAACTTAAGTATAGAGTTATACTCTCACCTAAGTCATCTAAGAATATATATCAGATGGGTATAGAATCTATCCCAAGTGATACAGAATGTTACCCAGCAAAGATAAGTCATGGACATGTTATGTGGCTTGTTAAGAATGGACTGAAGACAATCTTCTATCCATGTATCCCTTACGAAATGAACGAGACACCAGACGCTAACAACCACTACAACTGTCCTATCGTTACATCTTATTCTGAAAATATAAAGAACAATATGGAAGAGCTTGAGACTGAACATATAACATATATTCGTCCATTCCTTGCTCTTGATAATAAACTTGCTCTGAAGGATCGTATGTTCAGAGAGTTTTCAAAATATACAGATATCACTAAGGAAGAAATCAGCAACGCTATAGATAAGGCATATGCTGAAGCTGATAATGTTAAGAGAGACGTACGTAAAAAGGGTGAAGAAACCCTTAAATATCTCGAAGAGAACAATAAGGTTGGTATAGTACTTGCGGGTCGTCCATATCATGTTGATCCTGAGATCAACCACGGCATTCCAGAACTTATTAATTCTTATGGAGTAGCTGTTCTCTCAGAAGATTCAATCTCTCACCTCAGTGATGTAGAGAGACCACTTATTGTATCAGATCAGTGGATGTATCACAGCCGTCTATATAAAGCAGCTAACTACGTTAAGACCAAGACAAATCTTGAGCTTATACAGCTCTTCTCTTTTGGATGTGGTCTTGACGCTGTAACCACTGACTGTGTTAAGGATATTCTTTCAAACTCAAATAAGATATATACAGTTCTTAAAATTGATGAAGTATCTAACCTTGGAGCGGCTCGTATACGTATCAGATCGCTGCTTTCCGCTATGAAGGTTCGCGAGAAGAAACATTTTACTCCAATTGACTGTTCTACAGCACTGAGCAGAGTTGAGTTCACTAAGGACATGCGTAATGACTACACTGTTCTTTGTCCTCAAATGTCACCTATTCATTTCAAGATGCTGCAGGCAGCTATGAAGCATTTCCACGTTAACTTCGTAATGCTTCCAGATGCAACTAAGTCTACAATTGATGAAGGACTTAAGTATGTTAATAATGATGCATGCTATCCATCTATAATAGTCGTTGGACAGCTTATGGAAGCTATCGAATCAGGTAAATATAATATTGATAAACTTGCTGTAGCTATAACGCAGACCGGTGGTGGATGTCGTGCCACAAACTATATAGGATTTATCAGACGTGCCCTCGAGAAATCAGGTTATGGACATATTCCTGTAGTTTCCATCAGTGCACAAGGACTCGAGAAAAACTCAGGACTGAAGATTAATCTCAAGGGACTTAAATGCTGTATGCACGCAGTTATGTACGGCGACTTATTCATGAGAGTTGTATATAGAACACGTCCTTATGAAGCTGTCCCAGGTTCAGTTAACAGACTTCATAAGAAATGGGAAAAGATATGTATTAGAGATATCCAGAGAGGTTCTCACAACTTTAGTAGAATCGTCCGTGATATTGTAAGAGACTTCGATAATATCGCCTTAAATGAATCCGAGAGAAAACCTAGAGTTGGTATCGTTGGTGAGATTCTAGTTAAGTTCTTACCTTCTGCTAACAACCACTTAGTTGATCTCCTGGAAGCTGAAGGCGCTGAAGCTGTAATGCCAGATCTGCTCGACTTCCTCTTCTACAGCGCTTACAACTCTAATTACAAATATGAATATCTTGGTAAGACTAAGAAATCTGCTAAGATAAGCAATATGCTTATAAAGCTGCTTGATCAAATGCGTAATCCTATGAGCAAAGCTCTTGAAAAGAGTAATAGATTTGAGCCTCCTACACCTATTGAAACTATCGCGTCCTATGCACGTCCAATTGTTTCTATCGGAAATGAAACTGGTGAAGGTTGGTTCCTTACAGGTGAAATGGTTGAGCTCATAAAAGAAGGTGCTCCAAACATTGTATGTTGTCAGCCATTCGCTTGTCTTCCTAACCACATTATTGGTAAGGGAGTAATCAAGAAGCTTCGTACAGTTTACCCAAGCGCTAATATCACTCCTATCGATTTCGACCCAGGCGCTTCAGAAGTAAATCAGATCAACCGTATCAAGCTTATGCTCGCAGCCGCAAAAGAAAATATGTAAATAAGGACATTTAAAATGATTAGATTTAGCGAAGATAGATTATCTATCGCAGAATATTTGGAATTACGTCGTTCAGTTAACTGGCCGGAATTAACCGATAGACAGGCTGAACTAGCAATAGTTAACTGCATGTATTGTATATCAGCTTATAATGATGAGGGTAAGCTTATAGGTATGGGACGTATAGTTGGAGACGGAGCCGTTGTCTGCTATATCCAAGATCTTATAGTACTTCCTGAATACCACGGAATGGGAGTCGGCTCAGCTTTAATGATGCATCTTAAAAACTACGTATCCTCTCTCACCACTACAGGCGAAAGAATAATGCTTTGCCTTATGTGCAGAAAAGGACGTGAAGGATTCTATGAAAAAAATGGATTCCTTGCAAGACCAACAGAAGACCTTGGTCCTGGAATGATTCTATACATTCAGAAGTAAAATCAAATATTTTAGATACAAAAATAGGGTACATATCAATTGATATGCACCCTATACTTATTATAATCTGACAGGAATTGATTTCGAATCAAGATACTTCTTAACTTCCTTAATCTCAAGTTCTTTAAAATGGAATAATGAAGCAGCAAGTGCAGCATCAGCCTTTCCATCCGTAAGAGCTTCTTCAAAATGTTCAACTGTTCCAGCGCCTCCTGAAGCAATAACAGGAATATTTACATTTTCAGCTATAGTACGTGTAAGTTCTATATCATAACCCGCCTTAGTACCATCAGCATCCATACTTGTAAGAAGGATTTCACCAGCACCAAGTTCAGCGGCTTTAATAGCCCACTCAACCGCATCTAGTCCCATATCAATACGACCGCCATGCTTATAGACAGTCCAGCCATCAGCAGGCGTCCATTCATCATTTATCTTAATACTTTCACTATAACTAAGTGAAGGATCAGCAGCCTTACCTACTCTACGTCTACGAGCATCTATAGCAACAACAACGCACTGACTACCAAACTTTTCAGCAGCCTCTGAAATTAGTGTAGGATTATCTATAGCGGCAGAGTTAACAGCTATCTTATCTGCCCCCTCCCTAAGTATCGCTCTAAAATCATCTACACTTCTTATACCACCGCCTACTGTAAATGGTATAAATACAGTCTCAGCAACACGTCTGACCATATCTGTTACTATATTTCTTTTATCAGATGAAGCTGTGATATCCAGAAAGACAAGCTCATCAGCACCAGCCATGTCATAAGCCTTTCCACACTCTACTGGATCACCAGCATCTATTAAATCTACAAAATTAACGCCTTTAACAACCCTTCCATCCTTAACATCTAGACAAGGGATTATTCTTTTTGTGTGCATATCATATTCCTCTCATTACATAGAAATAAAGTTACGTAGTATATTCATACCAACATCAGAACTTTTCTCTGGGTGAAATTGTGTAGCCATAACATTCATGCGTTCAACCGCAGCATGTATAGTCACACCATACTCAGTCGTTGCAGCTACATCCTCTATATCATCAGCCTGAAGATAATATGAATGAACGAAGTATACATATGGATTATCACCAAGCCCCTTCAAAAGCTTGCTGGAAGGATTAACCTTTATATTATTCCATCCAATCTGTGGAACATTCTGAGTTACAGTCTCACCATTTTGTTTATATTCATTTGGAATACGAGTTATCTTGCCTTTAAGAAGTCCAAGTCCCTTTACTCCAGGTGTCTCTTCGCTTGATTCAAAGAATAACTGAAGCCCAAGACATATACCAAGAAATGGTTTGCCGCTTTCCACAAACTCATGAATTACTTCTTCAAGATTTCTCTCACGAATCTTCTCCATAGCGTCACCAAATGAACCAACACCAGGAAGAATCGCTTTGTCAGCTGACAGAATCGCATCTCTATCACTTGTAACTATTACTTCTTCGCCAAGAAACTGAAGTGCCTTTTCTACACTCTTTATATTTCCAGCATCATAATCAATAATTGCAATCATAATAATCCTCTACTTAAAAATCATAAAGTTTACATCACATGAATAATTATAAATAATATTCATATAATAAAAAATATATTTGCAGTATATCTATATACATACAGTTTTTGATTATACTACAAACAAAGGTAAAAAGACAAACAGCTTTCACCATCTCAAGTGAAAGCTGTTTAAAACTAAATCTTAAAAATCATTTTGAGTATTAATTATCGGAAATGAACCTGTGTCAGTTCCATTAAATACATAATATACTCTGTCATCTTCAGGCTTGATGTATATTTCCAGCTTAGTAAGATCTGAAAGCTTTTTACCCGAATCAGTCCATATCTTCTTAGCCTCAGCAACTACTTCTGCCTGATCAATCTGTTCCCCATAAAACTCAATATACACATTTTGTTTCATTTTAAATACCTCCTGCCAAGAATCTTATAAAATTATGAAATATAAAATGATAAAAACTATAAATAGTTTATCACAAGGCAAGTTTAGTATCAAACTGTATTTTTTGTATCAAGTTCAAAGTAAAATACCACGCCGTGTTCTGTATTATATACACCATACTCTTTATCATGAGACTTCATAATAGCTGCAACGATAGAAAGTCCAATACCTGAACCACCATAGGTTCTTGTTCTAGCAGCATCAACCTTATAGAACTTAATAAAGAGTTTTTCTATATCTTCTTCAGGAATATTATTTCCATCATTATATACATTGATTCGTACAGTATCTTGCTTACGTTCATACCATACCTTGATATCACCATCGCTAGATACATAATGAATAGCATTTGTAAGATAATTCGTAATGACCTCTTCTATCATAAAGCTGTCAGCCCAAACAAATACTTCATCTTTTTCATCAAAGATAATCTTAGTAGTCGAATCCTGTATAAGTATAGAAGAATTACTTATAACGTCCTGTATAAGCTTTGTGATATCAAATCTTTCTAGAGATATATCTTCGCCTGTCTCGAGCTGATCCAGATCAATAAGCTTCATAACCATAGCATTCATCTTCGAAGCTTCATCAGATATAACATCGCAGTAATAATTTAAGTCTTCTGGATTATCAGCAACGCCACTCTTCAATCCTTCAGCATAACCTTGAATAAGAGCAAGCGGAGTTTTAAGTTCATGAGATACATGTGATAAGAACTCACTTCTCATTTCCTCAATATGTTCTCGTTTACGAATATCATTAGAAAGCTCAAGGTTAGCAGACTTAAGTTCAGTAATGGATTTTTCAAGTGAGCTCGCCATGTTATTCATACTCTCACCAAGCTCACCAATCTCATCATCAGTATTAACATCAGCTTTAGCACTGAAATCCATATTAGACATACGTCGTGCTATTCGTGACATTTCAATAATAGGTCTAGAGAATATATTCGTAATTATAAGAACGATAAGTACCTCGAAGAAAAGAAGCGCAAGGGATATACTCGTAAACATCCGCGTAGCAAATGTGACATAATCATGCAAGCTATCTACAGAAGCACGTACCACGATAATATAATCATTATCTAATAAACCTATAAGATCGTAATAATTTCCACTCTCTTCTTTAGAAGTATCATCTATAAAATCAAATGAATTTCTAACTATAGAGTATTTCTTATGTCCATACTTAAACTTATTCAAATCATAATTCTGAACAAGAGATGTAACACCAGCCGTTGTCTCATCATTCATGATTATAGATGAAAATATATGATAATTCTTAGGACTAACAACAAATATCGCAGCATTACTTGGGTTATCTATATAACCATATAGACTCTCAATCTCTTCTTTCTTCAGCTTCTTAGTATTATCCTCATCCATAAAAAACTCATTACAGGAATTATATGTCTGAATAAGCATATTATTGGTATGAGTAATAAAGAACTGTTCTATAAAATGATTACTTATAGACCAGGATATAAGAATCGTAACAAGTGTTGCCAGAAATACAATTGTGGCAATCTTAAATCTTATAGAATGTCTGAATCTATAATTCATTATTCTTCGACCTCAAACTTATAACCAACAGCTCTTATGGTTTTAATATAGGCACCCTTAGGTCCCAGCTTAGCACGAAGCTTCTTAACATGAGTATCTATAGTTCTTGCATCACCAAAATAGTCGTAATTCCAAACTCTGTTAAGTATGTTATCACGAGTTAATGCTCTTCCTATATTGCTAAGGAAATATTCCAGAAGCTCGAACTCTTTAAAGGATAACTCTATCTCGCTACCATCCACAGTGACCTTATGAGCCACTCTATCTATTACAATACCACCAGCTTCTATAATATCATCCTCTTGATCCTGGCCTGAACGCCGGAGTATCGCTTCCACTCGTGCAACAAGAATCTGAGGATTAAATGGCTTTGTTATATATTCATCAACCCCAAGCTCGAATCCTCTCAGTTCATCCTTCTCAGTAGACTTTGCTGTAAGTAAAATGATTGGTACATTTTTAGAAAGAGCTCTAATTTCCTTACAAGCTTCATAGCCATCCATTTTAGGCATCATAACATCCATTATAATAAGAGAGATATCATTTGTTGAAGTAAAGATATTATAAGCCTCTTCACCGTCACCAGCCTCTACTACAATATAACCATTCTTAGTTAAAAAATCTTTAACCAGCTTTCTCATACGTGGTTCATCATCCACC
>Ga0256404_1011615_pt1 | contig 11725 bp, 4 predicted proteins | sample RumenRJG_01DNA_FD_185990 | JGI IMG/M metagenome (GOLD analysis project Ga0256404, IMG submission 185990) | Bovine rumen microbial communities from Lethbridge, Alberta, Canada - RJG_01 | ecosystem: Host-associated > Mammals > Digestive system > Stomach > Rumen | place: Canada: Alberta | collected... | reverse complement strand
GTTGAAAACAGCACCCATAACCTGTTTCATGGCAGGATAATCATCAAAGGCATGTGCACCGGCCAGCAGGGACAAAAGGTGAGTGCCATTCTGCATGACAGCTGAGCCGTACTGCCCAATGATTTTTTTCAGTGATTCATGAAGCTTCATGTTTTCCTCTCTTCTGCCCACGGTATCAGCCATGTGTCATAGGTATGTTCTGCCTCAGGATTGTTCCCTGTCCTTGGAAAAATCGCTTAACGGCCTGTTATCTTCGTCTTTCCAAGCTTTTAAGGCATTTATAGAGCCAGCAACACAGAACACTCCAGCCTGATGAGCAGTATCAAAACGTACGTCTCTATCTAAAACATAGACTCCATTTTCTAGTTTTGCGTTCCTGCTTAGAATTGCCTTTCTTGCCTCATCCTTATGATTATCAGTCAGCCATTTCGTGACAGCAGGATCTATCCTGCTGCCTTTTACTACCACAAAGCCATCACCGTCAATGTAGCCTTTGGCCATAGTTAACTTGCATTGCAATGTAAACAGCTTGGGTGGGAGAGGAACAGGATCAGAGCCTTGATCAGGAACAGTCTTAGGACTTTTAGCTTTAGTAAAGACATGGTAGCCACGGAAATCAGCCAAAAACCTGCAGTTTTCAAAAAATGAGCGGATCGGATCCTCATCCCACTGTTTCAGTGTTGGTTTTCTGATGTTCTGCTTGTTCTCGTCTGTGGAATATGTTCCAACTTTTATTGCAGCCTCATAGGCAAGGAATTCAAGGTATTTAACTTCGTTGGATGTCATTGGACTGCCTTCACTCATGAAAGCAAGCGCCGTAGTCCAGAACGGTTTCTTGTAATCGTGATCCTTTATTCGGTGGCTGAAATCATCGGTCTGCCCAACGTATGCCGCAGGCACTCCATTTTCTGAACCGATAAGGACATAAAGCGCAGGATTCTTCATTTCATCATGATTCGCAATGAAATCCAAATCCTGTCGTGAGATGACGTACATCTTGCAGTTCGTACCTGCCAGGATGCTCATTTGAGGGCCGTTGTACTTTCCGTCATATAAAAGTGTTGTTACAGTCTTTCCCATTATTTCATCGGCTTTATCGTTGATTCTATGAACTTAATTTCCTCATCCGTCAGGCCATACTTTGCGTAGAGATCTGCGTCAGACCAGGAATGAGTGAAATCCTGAAGAGGAATTAACGAAAACTTGTCCTTGGCAATATTCTGCGTCAGCAGAATTGACCCAAGCAGAAAACGCACAAAGCAGGTTTTCATGTAAGAAACCATATTCAAGGCTTCCTGCTCATCATCATAGCTGCCTATTACCAAATAACTCTCTGTGCAGATTTCTCCTGGTTTCAAAATTCCGATTCTGGAAATAACCTTTTTCCTGCCGCTGCTGTCAGACTGTCCTGCATGCTCTGCACTGGTCTTTGACATCATTACCTTGAACTTGTTAATGATGGATCTATTGGCAGTTACCTTGTCAAGATCGATATATCTCCATCCTTTACTGGATAACATGCGAACGGAATTCTCGAACTGATCTTCCTTTCCTAAAACAAAGCTTCTTATTCCAAAAGGCTTACTACTTAATACCTGTGAATTAAGATAGTCAGTTGTTTTCTCTCTTACTTTGGAAATGATGCTTACAGCCCTGTTGTTTCTGATGAAATTTTCGCTGTCGTCCAAGTCTCTATACAAAGGCACTTTCCTGCCTTTGGCATAGTTCTCAAAGAGACACTTGCCTTTATAATTTTTATCCCACGCAAAATAGCAGACGCCGCCTGCTATATCTACAGTAGGGAAACAGTCTCTTGAATCGTCAAAGTCAACAATATGGGACAAACGCTTGTCATGAAGCATATCGTTTCGGAAATCATCCAACCCCTTTCCACCTGTATACCATTTCGCCGGCATAATCATGGAAATATAGTTTGGTGAGATTTTCTTCGCCAAATCCACAAAGCGATTATAAATTGGTATAGCACTGCTGCCTGTACCGCCTCCGTCCATCAGCTGATAGGGAGGATTTCCTACTATAAGATTGAATTTCATTTGTTTTTTATTATTCTTCCAAAAATTCTTTTTGTTCAGCAGGTTGCCTGCAACCTTGTCAGGATTGTTAGAAATGCGCTCAACGATCCCGCTGTAATAGACCACGTTGACCTTTATGTCCCTGAATCCGGCAAGCGTGCGACTGGTGATGCGTACTGCCATCGGCGTCTTGCAGACCACGAAGATGTTGTTCGCAACAGTCGCGTCCCAGAGGCTCTTTGAGAGCGTGCTTTCTTCCTCCCCGCCAGGCTCTCCCTTTACCTTTTCAAGCCTTTTACGGTAGATGCTGTAGGCACAGTAGAGCGGATAAAGTCCTGACTTGGAGTTAATCTCCATGACGAGCTGTTCCGGATCGAACGCATCATCCGTTATGCTGCCGCGTCTCACTAGGCGCGGTTCCTCAAGCTGTTTTCTGAACTCAGCGTCATAGAAGCAGTAGCCTCCCAGACAGTCGCTAAGATGCATATTCACCACGCGCCAGGGAGTAAGGACTGTTTCCTTATCGGGATTACGGAAGGTGTTGAAGATAGTGGTAATGCGGAGGATACGCTCCTCAATCGAGAAACGGTCAGCAGCGCGCGCCATCTCCCTGATGCGCTTCCCGGCCTCGCGGAATACATCCGGGTCATAGTACCTTTTGAACTTTTCAAAAGTCCCCTTGGTCACGCCCCTTGGCATGAACTCTTCCCAGGACACGTCATCAACCAGGTCGGCGAAGTTGTCCAGAGTAATCTCGCTGTCCTCGTTCTTAAGATCTGCGCCATAGATGAGGAGCGGCATGCGGATCGAGATACCGCGGAGGATGGAAATCGCGTTTCTGCGCTGCTCAAGCTTTTTCTTCTTCTCTTTTCTGCGCGCAATCTCTTCAGGAGTCAGCTTTTTAGTGGGCTTAACACCTCCGTTTCCATCATCATCGTCATAGTCCTCATTAGTAAACCCCTGATCGTTTACCGTGATGTCGCCTGTCTTCGGCATGGCCTTGGTTGCGCCTATCTGCTTCTTCAGCGCTGCGAAATCCTTCAGATCCACGTCTGTCAGCTTCAGGAGCTCGTCATTGTAGAGAGCTCCGTTCTCGAAGCCGTCCTGCACCACGCGCTCAATCTGCGCGCGCTTCAGCTCGCCCATCATGCGCTCAACATCGTATGGCTTCATTTGCGAGCCGTCTATGGAGATGATGGGACAGAAGTTGAGAAATTCTCCAAGCTGCTTGCGGTCGCTCGCGGTCTGCTTCCCTGCCCTGGTGCTCACATGGACCGCCTCGGCGAAAACGCGCAGCGAGCGGTCAGGAGCGAAGTCAAACACGTAGCACTCGGTCTTCATCCGGCCATGGCAGGTGAACGGCGTCTGCACGCGGAAGATGGTCTGCATGTACTGCGCGGCGGATGTGGAGAACGAGCCTGCCATCATGAACACAGCGGTCCACGGCTTTATGCTGACGCCGGTCGTCAGCCTGCCGCAGCTCAGCGTAATGGTCCAGGTCTCGTCCGGATCATCTCCTATCGCGCTTTCCACCATCTGCAGCGCGTCGCTGCTCTCCTCATCATCGTCTCCGTCGCCGGCGACGTTCACCACGGTGAACTGCCCGAAAACCGGATGGCTCTGCAGCCTGCTGCTCAGGGCCTTCGCCGCGGCGACACCAGGGACTACCCACAGAGTGTGTCGGAAAATCTTTCTGAACCTCTCATTTGAATAGGGATAAAGCGAGTCCTTGTCCTCCTTGCAGAGCAGGTTCAGGAATCTGTCCACATCGATTCCGTGAATGAAGTTCCCGCTTTCCCCGGTGCGGAAAAACTCGCGGAAGTTGAACGCCTTCTCATCATCGGCATACCCGCTGATGCTATTTCCGAGGTTGTAGGTATAGGTGCGGATAGCCGGGAGCCCGGCGTACGGGTTGAACTCGCCGATATGCTGGGAGTCCCACTCGCTCTTCGCCCTCTGCTCCATGATGTAGTCCCAGGTGAAGACCTCGTTCTCGTTATAGTCATCAAGGAGGTTGAAAGGAGTTCCGGAGAGCTTCAGGACCTTTGTCTCTTTCTTCGTGAGCGCAGCTATGACGCTTGCCCCGAGATCGGTCTTTGTCCCCTCATGCGCCTCATCAACAATCAGGAGGTCCCACGGGGCAGAGAACACCTCGTCATTCTTGTCGAACCTGCCGCCAACCTCCTCGCTCCCCCTGAGATCCTGCATTGAGGCGAAATAGACATAGCTGTCGCCTTTTGCCGCAAGCTTCTCGAGCTGGCTGAAAGACTGCCCTCTGGTGCGTGAGCCGTAGTGGTGGTCTCCGCGGTCATAGAAGATTTTCCCGTAATCCTCAAACCAGCCATTGTCGACAACCGGCCTGTGGGTGAGTATCAGAGTTCTCCTGAACTTCGCCTCCCTCACGACCTGCAGCGCGCAGAGCGTCTTGCCGAAACGCATCTTCGCGTACCAGAGCATCTTGTTTCCCTTTCTGAACTGCCTGAGGGTCTTGTCTATCGCCTCCCTCTGCTCAGGGCGGAAAAGTATCGGAGTCTTGCCCTGAGTAACATCACCGGGATTCAGGCTGCTGCGCCCCTTTTTGGCGGCGTTGATGGCCTTCTTTACAGTCTCGAGATCACAGCAGTACCACTCCTGGGCATTTACGCCACGGAATGATTTTTTCTTCACGCCAGAGCGCCTGAGTATCTCATGGACCTGCTTGTCGTTGAAGCTTCTGACCGTTCCCCCGGACACGAACATGGTCATTTCGGTGTAGAGCAGCTGGAAGCTCACGCCGCAGGTCCTTGTGTACTCCTCAATGCGCTCTCTGGCAGCCCTGTTCAAAATATCGCTGCCAGACTCAGGAATGTCGGAGAAGTCTTCATTAAGAGTGGTCTCGCCGATCTTGAGGCAGTCCCTGTGCGCATCATCGTCAATGCCGAAGACATAGATGACGCGAGCTTTAAGCGCAGTATCGAATGTAGCCATATTTCTACCGCCTTATCAGATCCACAAACCTTTTCTCTTTCCTGACCGGGCATTTCCAGTCCCGTATGAGGCAGTAACTGCCGTTATGATGCCTGATATTCCCGTCTTTGCAGCCGCGGCAGGGCTTCTCAGGATCAAAGAGATCCTTCTCCTTCTCCAAATGGCAGCTGCCAGGGACAACTCCCCTGAGCCCGTCCATCTGCCAGAGGTTCCAGGAGATTATCTCTGCCGTCTCATTCATGTCCTTCTCCGGCGGCAACTCACCGAACCTCGCGCTGTAATAGTCGATGAAGGTGCGGAACGCCGCCTCGCGGGCCAGCATCAGGCTGTCGCCCTGCCACTCGAACGCATAGGTCGCCCTGAAAGCGTTCTTCGCCCACGTGAGCCATTCTTCCATGTCAGAGGCGTTCTCGCTCACAATTCTGAGCTTGCGGTCAAGAAGTCCGATGCGCTTCCCCACAGGAATGAACTCTCCTGTGACAGTGTCATAGCGGCTCACGAGGTAGGGCCCCTCGCCACAGCTAACCTCAAGCACATTGAGCTCAACATACCTCCGCCAGGTCTTCCAGCGGCCTTTGGGGAACTCAATCTTCCCATCCGTCGGAGTCCAGGTGTGATCCTCGCTCTCGTGATTGAACACATTGCTCCGTCCGAACCACTTCTCGTCAGCAAGGTTGTTCTGGGCATTGCACACCCAGCTCGGGGTGAAAACCTCAGCCATGTCCTTCGAGCGCTGCGACTGCACCTCGCGGCTCTTCACGCTCCGGGGCTGTATGGTGTCGCCGCGCTCGCCCGTGATGTGCTCAACCGTGATCGGATCTCCCCACTGATAGCCATCGCCGAGCTCCGCGTAGCTGTCCGTGGCCCAGAAGATATTCTTGTGTGTTGTCTGATCAAGGAGCAGCAGCCGGAGCACCTCGGGGTGCTCAGAGAGAAGCTCGTTTTCCTTGATGTCTACTTCATCAGTCATGAGATCCGCCCGTCTGCCTGCAGAGCATGGATTTCCGGCAGGCACGGCTGAAGCCGCCATAAATTTTAAATAATGCTAACAAAATCTGTCTTATCCTGTTTACTTTGTCAGAGACAATATACTACCTTTCTATCCTGACATGAAAGGGCAGGACACCTCTGAGTTAAGGATAATGTGACATGAACAGTCTTGAGACAGAATATTTCAGCGAGCTTTCGAAGGACCGGGCAGACAGTGCGAAAACGCTGAAAAAACGTTCCATGATCGGAATCTGGAAAAGCGTTGTCGAAAAATACTCTGATCAGGCACATTTCATCTACGAGCTCCTGCAGAATGCTGATGATGCGCACGCAGTGAACGCGCGGTTTGTCCTGGAGCCTGACCGGCTGATATTCGCGCATGACGGCGCCAGGCACTTCTCGGTCTCAAATCCGGCAAATGAGGATGAGGACTCCGAGCAGGGACGCCTCGGAGACATCAACTCCATCACCTCAATCGCCAACTCCACCAAAACCCAGGCCTCAATCGGAAAGTTCGGCGTAGGATTCAAGGCTGTATTCCAGTACACAAAGACGCCGCGCATCTATGATCCTGAGTTCAGATTTGAGATCGATGACTACATCGTGCCTAACCTTATCCAGGATGACATTCCTGAAAGACGGCCCGAGGAGACGCTCTTTGAGTTCCCCTTCAACCATCCTGACCGTGACGCAAGAGAGGCTTACGTAGACATCTCAAAAAAGCTCAAAAATCTCGTATTCCCGCTTCTTTTCCTCTCACACCTTGATAACATAGAGTTCACATTCGGCGGTAAGTCAGGCAATTACAGGAAAACCATAGAGAAAGCCCTCACGTTCGGCGATACGGATGCCGAGAAAATTCTTCTCTCGCGGAATGACGGGGACAAGTCATTCAGAAGCCGGTTGTGGCTCTTCTCAAGGACATATGACGGTGAGCACAGATACTCTGTCGGATATTTTCTGGATGACAAGGGACACCTCACCCCTGTAACTCGGCCTGCGTTCTGCTTCTTCTCAACCAAGGAGGCTACCGGCCTTCGCTTCATGATCCACGCACCGTTCCAGCTGACGGACAGCCGAGAGGGAATCAGGGCCGGCGTGAAGCATAACGAGCGGATGATAGATCTGCTTGCCGCCCTTTCCGCTGATGCGCTATCGTACCTTAAGGAAATAGGCCAGAAAGAATCAGTCCGCCTCATAGACGACGGAATAGTCAATGTGATACCGGTAGATTCTGAGGCATTCAGCGACCCGGATGACAAGGACAGGATTTCCTTCATGCCGTTCTACACGGCAATAAAGAAGAAGCTTGAGGAAGATGAGCTGCTGCCGGCGAAAGGCGGATACGTCTCTTCTGAAAACGCCTACTGGGCGCAGTACCCAGTATTCACGGAGCTTTTCAGCAACGAACAGCTCGGCGATATTGTCGGGAACAGCAGCGCCAAATGGGTTTTTCCATCCATAAGCAGGGATAAGGCATCAAGCAACAGGCCGCTTCTCTCGTACATCGACTCGCTTATAAAAACGAATCTTAACGAGGAGACGATTATCATGGGCCGCAGCTATAGTGACTTTTACACTGTAACCCATGGCCAAAACAGGGATTTGGTGGAGGTAAAAGGCATTACGGCCAAATTCATCGAAAAGCAGCAGATAACCTGGCTCCATCAGTTTTACAAGTGGATGTCAGAGACCAGCAGACGAAAGGGATACTCAAAGAGGATTCCGATTTTTCTGGATCAGGACTGTCACGCCGCTGCGGCATATGATGAAAATAACAAGCTTGTCCTGTTTCTTCCGGTTCCCGGCACCGACATGTCCGGCTACAGAGTAGTGAACCAGAAGCTGCTCGATAACAAAGAAACAAAAGAGTTTCTTTTGGACCTCGGAGTAAAGCAGCCGTCTTTAAGAGATCAAATCTACAACACCATACTTCCGCTATACGAAAAAGGCGGCGAAATTGACACTGATTCACACTTCAAGCTTTTCTTCGAATACTTTCTCAAATGCCCGAATGATGAGGTGGATGACTTCATAGAGTCAATCAAGAATCTGGAGTTCCTGACATACCGGACGAAAGAAGATGAGCAAACCTACCGCGGGGCAGCTGATTCCATGTACCTGGCTGACGATGACCTTCACTCATATTTTGAGACCAAGAAGGACACAAGGTTCATCGAAATTGACGATTACAGGGAAATTGCGGGAGACAGGAAGGAAGAGCAGCTGCTTGATTTTCTCAGACGCCTTGGCGTACAGCAGGTGCCAGCTTTTAAAGATGTACAAATAGATTCTTGGTCAAGAGATGACCTTCCACACCCCCATTACACACAGTACTGCAAATACAGCGAAAAGATCATAGATGGCTGCAAAGAGATAATCGAGTACATTACACATAACAGCGATAAAGAAAAATCAGTTCTGCTGTGGAACATTTTAGTAAAAATAATCGAGACCAAAATAAGCAATAAGTCTTGCTCTTGGTGGAACCCTTTCGAAAGCAGGCTGCGCGGGGTCTGCAGTTACTTCTACAGGACAAGCAATGCAGAGGGTTTTGACTCTTCAGATGCTATTCTGCTCAAAACAGCCAAGTGGCTTGTTGCCAAAGACGGCAGCTTCGCTTCTGCCAGCGAAATTTCATTAAGCGATCTGTCTGATGAGTACGATACCACCTCGGCTGATGCGCTTGTGCTTATCAATTTTCTCGGTCTGAAGGAAGAAGAAGAGCCGGAAGGCGATTCCACCGAAGAAGAGGAAGATGACTCCAATCTTACTGAAAGACAGCGTGAAGAAATAGGACTTGCAAGACAGCTTAAGGAGGCCGGAATAAACAGCCCAGAGGAGCTTCAGGCTCTTCTTGCGCTCAAAAAGGAAATAGATGCGGTAAAGGCCGCCAGCGATGCGCTGGAGAAACAGCCGACAATTCCCCAAACTGACGAACCAGGTGATCCCTGGGGTGGTTTGGGCCATGACGGACAGGACGGCCCTACTGGCAAATCCGGCCAAAAAGGCACAGAAGAGAGCGGGAACGGTCAGAAGAAACACGGGACAGACATACGGGACCAGGAAACCAAAAAGAAAATATGGGATGAAATCGCCAGACGTTCTCAGGAAGATGCCCAAAATAAGAACAACGGTACGGGAGACGGTGACGGCGATGACACTGACAGCGACCCTCTGACTCCGTCTCCTGTAGATTACGGCCGGAGGATTGACCGGGCCAAGGAGAAAAGCGCAGTTGAGCTCAACAAAATCGCCCATCTCGAAGAGCTTCAGATAAAAGCGCTTACTTCACCTACTTATTCCTACGGCTGGTTCAGCACTCTCCTGGAAATGGAAAGTCTATGCAATGCCAAAGACAGTTCAAACGGAGGAAAGGAAGTCTCGATCAGCTTCTCCCTAATCGAAAGGGAGCCAGGAACAGAGCGCACTCTCGTCCTTAAGCATCCGAACAGGTACATTCCGCAGTTCATGGAGGAGCTCGCTGACATCCCCATGATTCTCCATATGGGCGACATGACCAAGACTGTTGCGATCGAGGTCGCGAGCGTCAGATCCTATACGCTCCGCGTGAAGATGAAGAATGCAGCGGCCATCAGCGGAATAGACCTATCCAGGGTAAATGAGGTATCCATCACTGCGCAGAGCCCGGCGTTCCTCCTCGAGGAGCTCAGGAAGCAGTTCCTCAGTCTCGGAGAGAAGCTCAATCTCACAGACGACTATGACATGCAGAAAAATCTCTGCGAGAACATAGAATTCATCTTCGGACCTCCTGGAACAGGCAAGACAACCTATCTCGCGAAGAACGTGCTGAGACCTCTGATGTCAGGAAGCGGACAGTGCAGAGTCCTTGTCCTTACACCGACCAACAAGGCTGCCGATGTACTTGTGCACAGGGTTATGGAAACCGCAGGCGGCAGCCGCGACTATGAGAAATGGCTCATAAGGTTCGGTGCGACAGGAGACGAGGAGATAGAGCGGAGTCCTGTCTTTAAGGAGAAGGACTTCAACATCCTATCTCTTGAAAAAAGCATTACGGTCACAACCATCGCGAGATTCCCGTATGACTACTTCATGGCAGACGGAAAATGGATCTTTCTGAACGGCGTTAAATGGGACTACATCGTGATTGATGAGGCATCGATGATTCCGCTCGTGAACATCGTATATCCTCTCTACTGCAAGACACCGAGGAAATTCATAATCGCGGGTGATCCGTTCCAGATTGAGCCTATAGCGTCAGTTGATCTGTGGAAGGACGAGAACATCTATAAGATGGTTCAGCTTAAGTCCTTCACCGACCCGCAGACCGTGCCGCATAAATACGCTGTCAAACTGCTCACCACGCAGTACAGGAGCGTGCCTGACATAGGCGGCATCTTCAGCAGGTTTGCCTATGGCGGGATCCTGCAGCACAGCAGGAGCGCAGCGGACCAGAAGCCGCTCAATATCAAAGGAATAGCAGACGTCAGGACTCTCAATATCCTGAAATTCCCGGTAAGCAGGTACGAGAGCATTTACCGCGCAAAAAGGCTGCGCCGCAGCAGCTCCTACCAGGTGTACTCGGCGCTCTTTACCTTCGAGTACATCTGCTTCCTTTCAAAGGCACTTGCCGCGCGCAATCCAGGAAAGCTCTTCAAAATAGGTGTAATTGCTCCGTACCGCGCGCAGGCTGACATCATTGACAAACTGCTCGCCTCCGAGAAGCTCCCCAGGGAGGTTGACGTTCAGGCCGGAACTATTCACGGCTTCCAGGGAGATGAGTGCGACATCATCTTTGCGGTGTTCAACGCGCCTCCATCGATTACAGGGAGCAGCGGAATGTTCCTCAACAAGAGGAACATCATAAACGTCGCCATAAGCAGGGCAAGGGACTATCTGTTCATTGTGATGCCTGATGACAGCACCGAGAATGTCGGCAGTCTCACTCTGATAAAGCGCGTCGAGCGGCTCATAAAGAGCACCGGCTCCTGGCATGAGGAGCTTACACCGAATCTTGAGAAGCTGATGTTCGGTGACAGCCATTACCTCGAGAACAACTCCTTCTCCACTAGCCACCAAAGCGTCAATGTCTACGGACTCCCGGAGAAGCGCTACGAGGTGCGCGCTGAGGATAACGCTGTAGACATTCAGATCCACCGCAAAGCGACGATGGCATCACAGCCTGAGGATAGGGCCGCTTTGAAGAAGCTGGGATCAGCTCCATTTCCAGCAGGTAAACAGCAACAGGAAGTTGACCAAAAGACGCCAGAGACAGCCGCAGCCACTGAAGCTAAACAGCAACCGAAATCGGCACCATCAGCGGAGGGGCAGACCATACAGCATTTATCAGATGTTGGAATTCAGGCAGGAGATGTAGTAAGAATCGTCCGAGGCGCTTTGCGTGGACATTACTGCAGGGTGGAGACTGTGGATTGCTCATCTGGCAGGGTCAGAGTAACTGTATATTCGCAGGGACGTCGAACCTCCATAAACATGAGGCTGCAGGATATCAGAAAGGAAAATTGATCTAAGGAAGATATCGAGCAGGGCAGACATCCTGTGCTGACTGATTCAGGGACCCAGGTCTCCGGGCCCCTGAGTCTCTATGTCATTCCGTCAGATCAATGAACTCCGTGCCCTGCCCGGAAAGATTATCCTCCTTTCCCAAGGCCTCCATCCTCTTTCTGGTGATGTCGATCGCCATCGGCGACTTGTCGATGCCAATCCACCTGCGCCCGTTCCTCGCCGCGGAC
>Ga0256404_1011613_pt1 | contig 11726 bp, 9 predicted proteins | sample RumenRJG_01DNA_FD_185990 | JGI IMG/M metagenome (GOLD analysis project Ga0256404, IMG submission 185990) | Bovine rumen microbial communities from Lethbridge, Alberta, Canada - RJG_01 | ecosystem: Host-associated > Mammals > Digestive system > Stomach > Rumen | place: Canada: Alberta | collected... | reverse complement strand
CGGGCTGCGGAACGTGTAAGGGAATCCATAACCAATTTTATCGAAGGCAGGCTTCACCTGAAGGTCAACAAGGAAAAGACTGTAGTCTCCTATGTCCGTGGGGTAAAGTACCTCGGTTACTCATTCTACATCAACAAGGGCAAGTGCCTTCTGACGGTACACCCCAAGACCAAAGCCAAGATGCGTCGCCGCTTGAAAGAGCTGACGTGTCGCAGCAATGGCATGGGCTATGCCAAGCGGAAAGAGGAACTCCGCCTTTACATAAAGGGCTGGGTGAACTACTATCACCTTGCCACTATGAAGAGACTGACCGAGGAAACCGACGAGTGGTTACGGCGACGCTTGCGTATGTGTATATGGAAGTCATGGAAACTTCCCAAGACCCGAATCAAGAACCTCATTAAATGCGGAATAAACAAGTATAACGCACGTCAATGGGGATATGTTAAGGGGTATTGGAGAGTAGCAGGGACACCGATTATGCACATGGCTGCATCTAACGTGAACTTGCGCAAGGCTGGTTACACGTTCTTATATGACGAGTATGTCAAGTGGCTACCCTAACGAGGAACCGCCGTATGCGGAACCGCACGTACGGTGGTGTGAGAGGACGGTGAACACGAAAATAGGAGATAAGCACCTATGATTAATGTTTACCTCCTACTCGATTTTACCGGGAAAACAATGGGAAAACACAACTCATTTGAAAACAGCATGATACGCCACTTTCTATCACCCTTATTTTCTTCCGTTCCACAAAATCACCAAGTATCGTGCTACATCACAACAGGCGCAAATCCGTCCAGAATCAGAAACGGGAAAACAATGGGAAAACAGGGATTTCAGAAAGCGACCTCCAGACATTATTAATAATGGAACAAACAAGACATGAGCAAAAGCAAGAAGACTCACAAACTAACAAAGTAGATTGTGTTAGTTTGTGAGCCTTCTTTTGGCGATGTCTATCGCTACATTTTGCGGATGGCACCTAAACTTCTCTTATCTTCCTTGCCATCATAGAACGCGTTGAGCACATCACGGAAGACATCGTTGGGTGAGACCGCATCGAAGAGGGTCATTGAGGACCGCAACTTATGTGCATCGATAGGACTGCCCATGACGGCGACAATATCCTTGCCATGATGCGTCAACACCGCTTGCGTCACTTCACGCAGACGGGCTCCGTGCACGGGATGCGAGAGATACGCCTTCGCCTCCTCCACATCGGCAAGACCATATATCCACGAGTAGGAACTGTGGCCGAGCCCCCGAAGCTGCGGGAAGATATACCATATCCAGTGGCTCCGTTTCTCACCGTCTTTCATCTCCTGCAAAGCCGTGGCGTAATCGGACTGCTGCATGTCAAGGAACCGCTGGAGGTTGAAAGGAACTTCTGTAAAGGGCCTTCAAACAATGTGCAGAAATCTCACAAGTCAGAAGGCTAAGTTAACCTCAGACCTTAACGACCTACAGGACCAGTTGTCGGCAGGTAAGATTTCGCTTGACGAATACAACAGGAAGAAAGCTGATGTGGAAAAGCAAATCTCTAACTGCGATACAAAACTGACTGATAAGCAGCAAAAACTCGAACAGGAGATAGCAGAATTGCAGGACATCAAAGAGAAAGTGAACTACTACGATGTTGCTTATGTACGCTTTGATGTGCCAGAGATTAAGGTGAAACCTCCAAAGATTACGGAACGTCCACCTCGCTTTGGGAACATTGACGATTGGACGAAGGCTCAGAACGCAAATATCAGCCAACAATTCCATAATGCTCTCAATTCATTCGGCAAGACTGTCATGGATGCAGCCAAGAATAGCATTCTCGGAGAACGTAAGTTTCGATTGATGAATCAGCGCGAAATGGAGAAGCTAAGTGAGGATTATCACACAGAGAAGTATCTCCGACATCAGCAGGTACATGAAACGCTTGATCTTCTCGCCCTCTTTGAAAAACCTGACACGGCGAAGCTGGTTCGAGAGGTCGCAGTTGCTCTCATGGGAGGTCGCTATGTCAGTATTCCTTGTGCAGGGGGAGGTCCTGCCAGTAGCGAAACTGGCTGGGACGGTCGCAAAAAAGACGAGGAGAACGAGGACTTCCGACTACGTTGTTGGCTTCATGCAGCAAAGACCGTCAAGACTTCGTGATATCTGCCAACAAAGAGGAAAGGATATGGACTTTGACGTATTGCCGCCAACGTAACACCACATCTGCAAATAACGGAGTGCTTACATCTATAAATTCAGGTGTAGGCGCTTGCATTTAGTGGCGATTTCTGAAAACCGAGGCTGGTTTTAAGCGATTCCGATAACATTTCTGTTAAAAATCGCAGTTTTTGCCATTTATTGATGTTAATTCAAATTATATTTGTATTTTTGTGTCCAAAATATGACAATCTCAAACAAGGAAAGCCCACAATGTTTTGTGACAATATGGTGCAAGAGAATCTTCCGAAAGAAAATGGAGAAGTGGTACCGATGATAATCTCAGCAAGCAGGAGTAGAAAAAATCTTGTATTCTGAATAGTTTTTTATAACGGGAAATAAGAAATTTCATAAAATGAAGAAATTTGGGTACATATACAAATATAATCCTTCTGAAGGAATGGGTATATTGATGTTTGGTGTTTGGAAAGTAAAGGGCTATTGGGGCACGACGATAAAAAATACTCCAATCATGTTCTCTGATAAAGATTTATTATCGGATGTAAAAACGGGGCAACTTGTATATTTTGATCTTGAAGGCAATATAGCTTCTAATATAGAATGTGCTTCTTTATCAAATTTCAAAGTCGATTATATAAATAGCCTCATTACTTGTAAAAGTAATGAATCGGAATATTCATTTTACAAAGACAATACCTATATATCTTTTGAACGCCTCGATAACATTATCATACCAAATGAAGATGATAATAACCTGACTGAAAAAAGTTCAAATGATGATGACTTGGATTTATTTGATTCTATCTTTGATGATTTTTTTGATTTTGCAGATACTTCAACTACAGTAGAAAACGATCTGCCATCAATTATTGAGGCCACTGATAATTTGCATGAATCAATTAAAGAATTATATAATTGCTTTGGCAAATATAAGCATAAGGACGGAAAAGAAAGTACATCACTGAATGTATTTGATCTGTCATTATGGATAGATTCTGTAATCGAAAACAATGAGTATTATGGAACTAAGGTGGATGAACTTATATTTCTATATGATTTATTCGTCTTGAAAAAGCGTTATAATAAAAATGGCTATGAAATCCCTGTTAAACGTGCCAACGACTGTATTTCACCTTTATGGTCGTTACTATTGTCAAAGTTCAACGAGGACGACTTGAAAAAAATAATTTATAAGGCTCCCATTTTACAACCTGCTTTACCTGTTGATTTCTGTAAAAACAATGCTGATGTTTTGACAGATCATTATGGAATGCCTAATGTCGAAATATGTAAGTCATATTGCTTGTACAAAATCTCGAATGCAGATAATATATCAGATTACAAAGACCTTAAACAAAAACTTTATGTTTACCGCAATTGTACTGCTACCCATCTTGAAGGCGAAGGAACTCCTATGTGTAAGATGGGGGAAACACGTATTAGATATTTGGAGAAACGGTTAGAAGAACAATATGAGAATGTTATTAAAAAGAACGTAATAGCCCAACTGTCGGAATTGAGTGATGATTTATCTATTGCAGATGAATTGAAAAATTCTACTCCAGATGTATTTCAGAGAGTAGGGGTATTCATAGACTGTTACAATAATCTGAGGAATAATTTCCTTGGATATAAAGTTGATGAAAAATTTATTAACAGTTATGAAGAACTGCCAGAGTCATACAAAAAAGCATTAAGACAATCTTTGCTTAATGGTATCAACGAATCTGCAATTTCTGCAACTCAATTAGACAAAGTCACTCCATTTATCTTACGCTATCATGTGGATAACTTAGGGAGTTGGATTTTTGAATCAACTAAACAACAAATTAAGAATCTTGTGAATGAAAGGTTTTCCAAGCTCGACGACTTGGAAGATCTTAGGGAGGCATATAAGGCTGATTATATTACAGAACAACAATATGATAGTAGATACAAAGAAATAACAAGTGACTACGAAGTTCGCCAATTCTTAAAGGAGTTGTCAGATTATAAAATAGATGATGCTCCAATAGATATTCAATGGTATGTTGTTTCAAATATTGTAAGGCAACTTGGATATAAGAGTCTTGGGGAGTACAGGTATTGTCAGGATTTCGTATATGATATTAGAAGTCTACTCAAATACCTTGCCAGTCATGGCAAGGTAAAGGATATAGTGTTAAAGAAAGCTGAAGAGGAAATATGTTCTGTTCTATCTGATGATGAAAGATGGACTTTGTTTGAGGAAAAGATTGTCAAATCACCAGGAACAGAAAACATTCGCAAGCGTTTAGATGAAGCGTATAAGGAGAAATATGCGAATAAAGAACTATTTAAGCATGCTTGTTTTCAGGATGTAATGTTATCAGATGTTGATTCTATAAAAGATTCCGATACGATATTGTTTATCGCTGACAATCTTGATGCCAGGCATCAAAATATGATGCAACAAAAAGCATCAGGGTTCTTGAAATTATATTTATGGCAGAAACAGCCTTCTGATGATTTCGACTGGGATTTGATTAAGACGCATTTTTATGAATTGTCAGCAAAAGCCCAGATAAGAGTTCTACGTTACATTTTCGGAAAAATGGCAACGGGAAAATTCCCATTGTCGTTAGATGACATATATTCAGAATTTGTTGAGACAAACACACAAGCATGTTCGGCAATTTGTGGTATTCTCTTTATGCTCAAAGCAAAGAAGAATGACTTGAATGTAAGTATAACACCTTCAATGTTGGAATCTGTCATAGGTAAAGGAGAATACGAACTATATACTTTTTTGAAAGATTCAAGGGATTTATTTTATCCTTGTAACGGGTATCTAGCTATCAGTGCCAATAAACAGGATATTGATTATCAAACATTCTATGGATTTTTGACAAAGGAGGTCAAAAACGATGAATTGTACTATGTCATACATTTCTATGACTCGCCTGTTGACCTATTTGGAAGAACAGACTGGTTGTTAGATTCTGATTATATAGAAACTGCCAAACAAGTTCTCCTAAAGAATATAAATGTGGAAGTAATCAAAGGCAATTTTTATATTCATGAATCACTCGAATATTTTGTAAAACAATTCGTGATAGCATATGACATAGATGATAAATGCGGATTAGTGAGCGATAAAGAATGGATGATAGAACAGGGCTATTTACCAAGAAATAATGCATATCAGCCTCTTTATACTAATTTTATAAGGGTATACGATGAATCTGACTATTATGTTTGTCGGTGTGGTAGTTGTGGCGGTTCTGATCCCCATAATAACATTCCTTTCTTTTGGTGTAATAAGAAAATGTGTGTTAGAAGAGCTCATTTTTTACTTCCACCGTCTAAATGGGAAGATTATCATTTTGCCGATTTACTCTTTATTGTATTGGGGCAGACTCCCGATGTAAGAGAATCTGTGTGGAGAGTAAATGGAGAAGTATCACAGTTTATTTGTGATTACGTGCGAGTTGTTAAATCAAAAGAAAGAAATATATGCAGTAAGCCTTTGGATAAATCAGAAGAAGTAGGAACTTGGGATGATAATTCATCAATATATCGTGATATTTATGATGGAGAAGATGATGATGAATACGAAGAGGGAGATTTTGATAACTTTTCGTCTGATCAAGAGGAACCAACTTATGACAGATATAATGGTTCATATGCTCAGGATGAAATGGGATATAGCGATGATGACATTGATACAATTTTCGATGGCGATCCAGATGCTTACTGGAATATAGATTGATATTTCAACATGAACAAACCTAATACAGAGATTAAGCGATGGGGCATTGTGGTGATACAGTCACTTTATCCCAACGATGTCAAAACTGGGGAGAATCTGTATCATGATGTTCTCCAATATAAAGAATATCATAAAAGAGAATCATTCTCATCCTTCTATGATGTTAATTCTTCAAAAGAATTTCGTTTGGCAGTGCAGGGTATTGAGAAGTCTATATTGGAAGGAGACATTCTGACCTTACAAATTGAAACTCATGGTTGTGACGAAGGTATCGGTTTCAATAATGGAGAAATTCTTAAGTGGAAGGATTTCTACAACATTATTAGACCTCTCAATATTAAAACAGGCCATTTATTATTTGTGGTGATGGCAATGTGTAAGAGTATTGCCATGATTTCCGCGATAAATCCTGAAAAACGTGCTCCATACAGAGCGTTTATCTGTACAACGAGAAAGGTTACTTCTGACGAAATATATAGGGGCTTTCTTGCCTTTTACGATAAATACTTCAATTTACTAGATATTTCACAGGCCCTCACTGCCTTGCAAAATGAAGTGAAGGATGATAATGGATATTCTCCTTTTCAAACGTTATCAGCTGAAAGCGTTTTTGATGAAACATTTAATCCCAATAGGAATATTTCTAGTCTGGTGGATAATCAGTTAGAACAATTAAACATCCCCATTACTGATTCAACGAGGTCAATAATGGCTTATTACATTCAACAGTTACTAGAGAATTTGCATAACAGGTTCTACAACTACTATAATTTCAAAGACCTTTATTGATATATGACCGAACTCGAATTACAACAATACCTGCTTCGCGAGTACCCACAGGAGAATGCTCGGTGTGAGTGGAAGGAATTTAAGAACTTGAAGAACTCGTTCTGTGGGGACGAAAAGGATGATGTGATTTCTTACGTGTCGGCTATCGCTAACATGGAGGGTGGTTTCCTTGTGGTGGGTGTGCACCAAAGGTGACAGGATTACATCAGATTGGAGCCTATTCAAAGGTTGACCGTGACCCAAGAGGTCATACTTTCACCGTTGCTTATCTTGCAATCATTGATAGGCCATTACCTGTTATTGGGCAGGATGATGCAGCCAAAGCAGAATGGTGGCCACTGACCTCTCTGCCCCAACTCGCATTTGACCATGATGAGATTATGGAAGAAGCTATAGTCCTATACAAGAAATTTGTAAGCTGACATAATATATGGATAGAGAAGAAATTGAAGAACTTGCCAAAGATTTGATCCCAATGAAAAAATGCAAGTCAGGCAATCTTGACAACTGGCTATAATGATAAATGGGAGTTTTTTATGGGCTTTCGACATAAAAAGAAGTATAGAACTTAATCCTTCACTATGGTTATGACTGAAGCACTAAGAGAGGCTATTACTGCTGTATACCGAATCCAGCCCGAAGCACTTAAAACCTTATATAGTGCTGGTAGGTTTGATGTATCACTTATAGAGAATATAGGTGGACTAAGATGTTTGTTGCCTATTTTCTACATCACTAAATTGTGGGATATTTCCATACATGACGGAACTTGGTCTAGTAAACTCCAGCCAATATTGGAAGATGCTGATTTAAGGAACCATGCCATCATGGACTTCTGGAAAACCCATTTCTCTATTGATGTTAGCAGCTTGGAAATAGATTTCTCTTTATATGCTTGCGACTATCAAGATGGAAATTTAGTCTATTTTGGTCGTATCGATGTTGAGGACATGCTCAAATCTTCTCTTCCTCAGATAGACATTGATTTATATAGGGCTGCATCTCTTTTCAATTATGAAGAAAACGGAAAGATTACTTAAAGCAGGGGCTGACGGATAGGCGTATTACAATCTCAACGAAGATAAATTTGGCGACTATGTTTTAGGATTAGATATATCCACAAGGTTTTACGATATTTCAGAGGAAACATACGATTTTACTCCATTAAAAGGATTTGTCCATGCGGAATATCCTTTTTCCAAGCGGTCAAAGAACCAGTCGGCATAAAAGGCCGGAATGTCGGTGCTTCTACTTGCCGACACAATGATGGGAGCCTGTGCTTTTACAGGCTGCCCATCAATGATGATTTCTGTATGCTTCCAAGATGCCATATTAGAAGTTAAAATCATGAGATTTAACTTTTTGTTTAAGGTAAGAGTATACTTGTTCGTGATACTTGTTACCTAAGTTTATGATTTGTTGTGAAGGAGTCGAACTATATCTTGCATACATTTGGTTGAAAATATTACCAAGTGCAGGATCGAGCCGGCTTACTCTTGGCTCTGTAAGCACGTCTGCCATTTGCATTCCTTGCATGTGGTGGTCGTAAACAGCGGTAGAGGATTGGCCAAAGACATCAAAAGGATTTGGGTTATAGTTTACCCCCTCTGAATGTGCGAAAAGATGATAGAACACTTTGTTATACTCCCAAATGGTGGAGAACCTATAGACATATAGATATGGATCCTTTTCCGATGTTGTTTCTATCGCTTTGCACAGGAAATAATATGTAAGGCCTACAGCCTTTAAAATAGAGTCATTGTCTGTAAAAAACTCCCCTTCCATAAGTTTGCCTAAAGCCAATGCCACATTTTCAGTATCTCTAATTATGTCAATTTGAGATGGATTTGAAATTATTGATTGATAAACCTTAAATCCATATTGTTGAGCCATTGAGGTATTCCCATCCTCTGCTGCTTTCTTTGCCATTTGTGCATATTGTTCACATTCACTACTAGAGGTATTATTAACTTCTGCTTTTTTAAGTGGTTGTGTATTCTTAACACGATATTCTATAAACGTATTTCGGTCATACATATGAAGGACACATTTTGAAACTTTACCGTGCTCGTAATGGATATTCAGACCGTAGACGCTATAGTCAACTTCTTGCCAACCAAAAGGAGATTGTGCTTCGATGGGGAAGCCACGCAGTTCAACTGAAGTATCTGTCTTGCGAACAACCTTCATGGGCTTATCAGACATATTCGGTTTGCCAAGGTCATCATTGTAAATCTTGACTATATACCCAATGCCTGGCTGCAATCTATATCCAGGACATCCGTTAGTATTCTTAACAACAGAAATCGTTCGTAAACATTCTTGCAAGTCTTTAACAGGAGTACCGTTCTCATAACGCTGATGACAGTTTGATTTGAAGGTGAACGGTTGAAGGGATTCTGCTTGCTCATGTTCTGCTTTCAGACGAGCCTGTCTTTCCTGTTCCTTGCGACGGTTTTCTTCAAGACGGCGCTCCCTTTCACGCGCAATGCGCTCCTGCTCTAATTTCTGATGACGTTTTTCTTCTTCTAAACGAAGACGTTCTTGCTCTTTTTTCTTTGAGTTGAATATGAAATCAAAAAGTCCCATAGTATTTTAATGATTAAGACATTATTCAACATTGGTATTAATATCAGCCACGAAAAGGTGTATATTCACCTTTCGCAAGTGAAGAATATGTACTACCATGTAAAAGTCTAAAGCCCCCCCAAGCCGTGTCTCGACAGGTGACCAAACCTTTTAAGCACAGCGAAGGAGTTCCTATTATTCTTTTGCCTTTATTGGCATTTGTGGTCTTTGTCGAAAATGTTGCATAATCTATGATTGTGACTGCATCTTTGCTTCAAAGATAACTAAAATTTGGCGAATAACCGCCAATTACCTTGTTAAATAAAGCAAAAAGGCATCAAAATTGCATATTTTGACACCTCTTGTACGCTGACTCGGACAAATATCTGTTGTTTTATGCCGTAAAGACAGCCCCCACACGATTGACAGCCTCTGCTTTGTTGGCAAGCATCACATCAGCATAACGCTGGGTTGTCTTCACGCTCTTATGACCAAGTAAATCACTCACAAGTTTGAGGTCGTTGCAAGCCGAGAGAGTCAGTGTGGCAAAGGTGTGGCGTCTGGTGTGGAAGCTGACGTTCCTATTGATTCCAGCATGTTCGTATACCACTTGCAGCTGAAGTGTACCGCCGTTGCTGTGGGTAGGTGGAATATATTGCCGCTATCCTTGCGTTCTGGAAGAAGCGACAAAGCCATCTTGCCGAGTGGCACACGGACAACATCATGTGTCTTGGTTTGTTCCATGACAATGGTAGGGGCTATATCGGGGTTCTTGATGTCAGTCCACTTCAATGAGCGAATGTCACTTATGCGTAGTCCTGTGAAACAGGCAAAGGCGAAAGCTCGCTGTGTTTCCTTACCTTCGGTTTCCACCGCCATAAAACGCTGCACTTCGTCGATGGTATGGTATTCACGTCCTCATTTGCACTTGCGGTAGGTCTGGGACTTGTCGAGCTGATAGAAGAGATTGGCTTTCATCTTACCTTCTTTCACGGCTTTGTTCAAGACGGTATTGAACTTCGTCTGATATGCCCTCAACGTTGAAGCACTCAAAGGCTTGTTCTCTTTTCGCCAATGCTTCTGCACATAGCCATCGCCAAGGAACTGCAAGAAGCCATACACAGATCCTTTGTCTATCTTTGACAAGAGAACGTCCTTTTTGTGAATAGAGGCAAGGTATTGGCATACGGCATCCCTGATGGTCTTTGTTTGGTTGATGGCTGCGTTGGAGTACGTGTCATTGGCCTGCATCATTTGTTGGTACTCGTCCATCCAATCCATGAATCTGACTTTGTTATCCCTCTCTTTTATCAGCCGTGTTTTCTCCTGCTGCTTTCTTTCCTCCGTGGGAATGGTATCAGGGTGGATAGTACGCTCTGCCTTGATGACCTGCGCTTTCTTCAAAGCATTCTCGTTCTCACGCTTCGCCTGTTCGTCAACTTCTGGGATGAGATAGAGACATAGAAACTCGTATGTACGCTTTCCCTTCTCGTAGTATTCGAGGTAAAGGCTTCGGCTGCCGTTGGCAACTGGCTTTGACCTTAGTGTTATCTTCATTCCTGCTGTCATCCCTGAAGTTTGTCAAACATATTATCCATAAGGTTGATGGCGTCTACACGCTTTTGGTCAACAATCTTGGCATACACCTCCGTCACTTTGACGTTGGAGTGTCCCATCAGTTTGCTGCTGGTGTAGATGTCTGCACCCAGCGTAAGCATGAGCGTTCCGAATGTGTGCCTAGCACCGTGAAAAGTGATGTGTTTGTCAACTTTGGCAGCTTTCATCCATTGGGACAGATGGCGCCCCAGCGTGGACGCATTCTGTGGGACGCGGAACAACAAAGCGTCATCATCTTCCACCGTCGGCAACCACCGCAGGGCTTCAGCCGAAAGTGGCACAGAAACCGTGCCGCCAGTCTTGACCATTTCAGTATAGATGTATCGTGTCTTGCCATCGGGCGAGAGGTAGATGTCCTTATTGGTCATTTTCCTTACGCCGCTTATGCGTAGTCCAGTAAAGCAAGCAAACCTGAAGGCTGTCTTCAACTCCGAGCTTGGGCATGGGGCTTCGGCTATCCGTTTCAGTTCGTCGATGGTGAGATATTCTTTATCACCTTCTTTGGGTTGCGGACGTTCCTTCAGGTCAAGCATCTTGACAGGGTTGGCAGGTATGAGACCTTCACGCACAGCCTTGTTAAGTGCGCTCGAAAAGATGGCAAGATAACTATGAGCGGTGTTTACTGTAACATGTTTGCTGTTGTTAATTGACTTTTTATTATTGTAAACTTGTATCTGAATACTCGGATGCAGGTATAAGAGTAGGTTCAAGACCGAATGCATATCGGGTGAAAAACACTTTGTCTCTATAATTTTTCAAGACAATGTCCATGCCAGACCATTCCAAATCTGTGTCAAGGTTCTGTTCAGTAACCGTAGATACCGCAGATATAATCATTGACAAATCTCCATCA
>Ga0256404_1011612_pt1 | contig 11727 bp, 11 predicted proteins | sample RumenRJG_01DNA_FD_185990 | JGI IMG/M metagenome (GOLD analysis project Ga0256404, IMG submission 185990) | Bovine rumen microbial communities from Lethbridge, Alberta, Canada - RJG_01 | ecosystem: Host-associated > Mammals > Digestive system > Stomach > Rumen | place: Canada: Alberta | collected... | reverse complement strand
AAATATCGGTATACATTCGGAAAAAATTGCATCGTCTCATATTCCTCCGGACTGGTAATCAACTGTATACCGTTTTGCATCAGCTGCGTATAAAATCTTCTGTATTGTTCAGGTTTCATCATCCAGCCACGGTAAACCGTCTGGTGTTTTCCTGCCGGGACGCCTGTAAGCACAAGTTTCCCCTCGTTAAGCCATTGATCATACCCAAAAAGAGCAATATTCCAGACTTCTGCAGCGACGGATGCAGCGTATTCTTCCTTAAAATCTGCATCAACACATCGCACATTATAGTAGTCCGAAGGAAATAAAATCAGATCTGCCATCCTGTCTCACCCCGATCATCATGAAAATCATATTCGTCTTTATGCTTCATAAGCTGACTCCACCTTGCTGAAATCAGCTGCGCATACTGAATAGACGGCAAACCATAGCAGCCAAGTGCATAGGCATCATTCATCTCGACAAGAAGCGTCCTTCCATCTTCAGTATAACAGATATCCATGCTGCAGGCAGCCGGCCGTTCATCCCATGTACGAAATGCTTTAAGCATGTCCTGCAGAACGCCTGCGTCATAGCAGTACAAAAAGCCTTCATACCTGTCCTCCCGGACGCTGCCATAAGGCCGCACATCCAGAATCTGATCATACCGGATAAAAGTCCGCCATTCCGCGACGATATCAATCGGTTCACTGACGTAGACCTCGTAATCCTCATAACAGCTGCCGCAGCCGATCAGATCATGCAGGCTGCTGATTCTTTTGCCTGTAAATGCTTTACAGCGCTCAGCAGGCTTGACAAAATATCCGGCTGACCATTTTCTCTCATCACTGGAAATACTGTTAATGGTATCCTTCCAGATTTTCCGTCCCAGAAATTTTCTCAAAACAGATGGATAATCCGGCAGATCGGCCCGTACGCCGAATTTATGAAAAATCGTTTCGCATTGGTCAATATAATCCAGCACAATGTCGTCTTCCTTTACCTGATCATATATTTCAGCAATCGTATGGTAAGGGATAATCTCCGCTCCCAGTTCCCGGAAGCCATACATCGCATTTGCGAAATTCCAGCTATGCGGAATTTCCATGCCCATACTGCTGTCGTATCTGGTTTTCATCCATATCTTTCCCATCTTTCATTCCCCTTTCCTGATATCTTCCGCCGCTTTTTTCGGATTCCATTCAGCTCAGCTTATACAGGATAAATTATTTAATGAGTATTTGTCTGTACTCGTTTCCGGCCAGTCTTCCCAGCCTGACAATATAATGATAATATCCGGCGATAAAAGGATGACAATATGTCCTTTGCGGATATAAAATGCAGCTGTACTTTTAAAAGATGCGGATATAAGCGGGATTTCCGGAATTACTCTGCATAGGAGGTGTGTCCATTTAATATAATAAGAGAACTTACTGCCCTCCTGATCAAAGAAGGGGCGGCATTAGTCGGCACCGCCGATCTGCGAGGAATATTACCACGCCTATTATTCGATGAACAGAAAGCTGGATCGGATCGTATCCTGCGGGGAAAAATTTCTGCGTGATGCGGGGTATCAGGCTGCAGCCCAGACCGTGGAACGTGTCAGCGTCATGACGGATGGAAAAGAACACAGATCAAAGATACCGCATAAAACAGTTGCGGTTCATGCCATGTCTGCGCAGACGCCTGCCCTGCCGATGCCTTGATGGGAACGCTGTGGGAAGCCGGCATGCCGCGTGAGATGCTGTTTGACTGGAAACGCTGCCTGCCCAGGCAGATCGAGCGGATGGAGGCTGCCACAGGGATACATCAGGACCTTTGCGGAAAATGTTTTGCCGTCTGTCCATACACAGAGCGGTATCTGTGAAGAGCGCAGGCATAAATTTTCTCGAAGATTGAACCGGAAATGCAGATCTGTCCGCCGGGTATCGCCGCCCGTTTATTCAGACCACCAGTTTCTGTTGTCAAGATACCATTGAATGGTCATCTTAAGACCGTCTGCGAACGTCGTCTCCGGCCGCCAGCCGAGTTCATCCTGCATTCTGGTCGGATCGATTGCATAGCGTTTATCATGGCCTTTTCTGTCAGCTGTATGTTCGATCAGGCTGTACGGCTTACCAAGATAATCGCAGATCATTTTCACAATATCGATATTGTGCATCTCGCTGCGGCCGCCAATATTATAAATTTCACCGACAGTTCCTTTCCGCATAACAAGATCGATTGCCGCACAGTGATCCTTTACATAGAGCCAGTCGCGCACGTTCATGCCGTCTCCGTAAACCGGAAGCGGCTGATCTGAAAGGGCGTTCACTATCATCAGCGGAATCAGTTTTTCAGGGAACTGAAAGGGGCCGTAATTGTTAGAACAGCGGCTGATCGTCACCGGAAGGCCATATGTTCTGTTATAGGCCTGAACAAGAAGATCTGCCGAAGCCTTAGACGTACTGTACGGACTTGATGGCCGTAACGGTGTATCCTCGTAAAAAGCCAAATCCGGCTGGTCAAGCGGAAGATCTCCATAGACTTCATCAGTGGAAACCTGATGATACCTCCCAATGCCATATTTACGGCAGGCATCCATCAGAACCGATGTCCCGATGATATTTGTCTCCAGAAATACCGCCGGATTTTCAATAGAACGATCTACGTGCGATTCCGCTGCGAAGTTGACGACGATATCCGGATGTTCTTCTTCAAACAGCCGGTATACGCCATCGCGATCACAAATATCCAGTTTTACAAAGCGAAAATCAGGACGGCCCATCACGCCCGCAAGCGTCGCAGCATTTCCCGCATATGTCAGCTTATCCAGACAGACAATCCTGTCCGCCGGATGATTCTCCATTTCAAAAAAAATAAAATTGCTCCCGATAAAGCCGGCGCCACCGGTAACGATAATTGTCATGATTATCCCTTTCCTGTATTTTTTTCGCCATGAGACCATCTCTATTATAGTAAAGAGGTGAACTCCTGGTATACTGTCTTATTCTTCCCATATCAAAAAACAAAGCGGCTCCGGTCTCAGTTAAACAGCCCCTGCAGAGCAAAGGGATATGTGATCATGCCTGATTTTCCCGGATCTGAATCTCACTCAGTCTGGACTGGTCATGCAGTTTTCCGGTCATCATGTTCGTGATGATAATTTCCTGCCCGTCATATTCAGGAAAATTTTCCTCCATAATAGAACGGATATCCGGCTGGTCGGTCATATCCTTCTGCAGGCAATGGTATGTGCCCTGCGGTATCCGAATAATGGAGGGATCCTCGCTGTCAGGATTGAGCACGCGCAGAAAATATGCCATCTGCGTTTGCTCTCCATCCAGCCGCATCAGCACGCCGGCCGGAAAAAAGGGTGCCGCCTTTTTCTGCTGAAGATCACGGAAGGTCTGAAAAAGCCCGCGCTGCTCTGCGGCCAGCTTTTTCCTGTTCCCGCTCGACGGAATAATATAAAACCAGCGTTCCTCGATCTGCCTGCTGTATCTGCCCTCAATGCCGCTGTAAGTCTCGTTTTCCTGCAGCATCTGCATCCCGTATTCCGTCATTTTCAGAGTCGTCTGCATCAGCTCCATCTTCTCCTCCAGCACCTGATGGCCGTGCGTCAGGAGTCTGTCAATTTCCAGACGGCCCTGGTCGTCCATATACTGATTGAGCTCTTTCAGCGGAATATCCAGTGCCACGCACATCTGAATCGCATCCAGCGTCTCCATCTGCTCCGGCAGATAATAGCGATATCCCGTATCTGGGTCGACCTTTGCCGGCTCAAGCAGTCCCAGTTTTTCATAATATCGAAGAGAACCCACGCTGACACCGCGCAGAGAACCGAATTCACGAATGGTCAGATAAATCATAACAGCCATGCTCCTTTAAAAATTTCAAAAAAGATAAAAATAGCTCTTGACTCGACTATTATAGCAGAGTTTATAGTCAGATTGTAGCTGAAGATCACCTTGACGGTTGATCTTTTATTTTACAGTCTGTCTGGCACTCGCTTAAGCAGACTGCTAACAGCGTGTGCCGGACCTTAAATGGAGGAATCTATGCTGAAACTATTTAAAAATCTGACAGGGAAGGATGTCTTCCTGACAGTCATTTCCGTGATTTTCACCGCAATGGCCGTATGGGCAGACCTTACCATCCCGGATTACATGACAGATATCACGACTCTGATTGAAACCTCCGGCTCAACCATATCTGAAATTCTGTCTGTTGGAGGGAAAATGCTGATCTTTGCTCTGATCAGCCTGATCTCCACCATCATCGTTGCCTTCTGTGCATCGGCCATCTCCAATGGTTTTGCCGCCGACCTGCGCGAAAAGCTTTTCCGCAAGGTCCAGTCATTTTCCATGGATGAAATCGGCCGTTTTTCCACGTCCAGCCTGATCACACGGTCCACAAACGATGTGATGCAGATCCAGCTTTTTATTGTCATGGGCCTGCAGATGCTGATGCGTGCGCCGATCATGGCAGTCTGGGCAATCTGCAAGATTATCGGAAAAGCATGGCAGTGGACAATGGCAACCGGTGTGACCATTCTGATTGTTCTCGGCGTCATTATTGCCTGCATTCTGATTGCCATGCCGAAATTCAAGAAGCTGCAGGCGCTGACCGATAAGCTCAACACGGTAACCCGCGAAAATCTGACCGGACTCCGTGTCGTTCGTGCATACAATGCAGAGGAATACCAGGAGAAAAAGTTTGAAAAGGCCAATCAGGAACTCACGGACACCAATACATTTGCCATGCACACCATGTCCTTCATGATGCCAAGCATCATGGCCGGGATCAACGGGCTCACGCTCGCAATCTACTGGATCGGCGCCTTCGTCATTGACAATGCCGGTCTGGGAAGCAAGATCTCCCTGTTCTCCGATATGGTCGTATTTTCACAGTATGCGATTCAGGCAGTCATGGCCTTTATGATGCTCGTCATGATTTTCATGATTCTGCCGAGAGCATCCGTGGCGGCAAAACGTATCAACGAAGTTCTCGATACGCCAGTCACCATCAAAGACGGAACCGCGGTCAGCGGCGAAGACGGACATGAAGGTGAAATCGAGTTCCGAAACGTGGATTTCCGCTATCCGGGCGGGGCTGACGATGTTCTGCACAACATCTCTTTCAAAGCAGAAAAAGGCGAAACCATCGCTATCATCGGTTCCACGGGAAGCGGAAAAAGTTCTCTGATCAACCTGATCCCGCGTTTTTACGATACGACAGGCGGAACCGTCTATGTAGACGGACGGGATGTCCGCGATTATTCGGAGAAAGCCCTGCGCAATAAAATTGGTTATATTTCGCAGAGCGCCGTACTTTTCACCGGAACGGTAAGCTCGAACGTCGGCTACGGCGACAACGGAAAGGATCCGGCATCGGCTGAGGAAATTCAGGATGCGGTCCATACCGCACAGGCCGATGAGTTTGTCGAAAAGATGGACGGCCAGTACGACGCCTATATCGCACAGCTCGGTGGAAACCTTTCCGGCGGGCAGAAACAGAGGCTGTCGATCGCCCGTGCCATCGCGCGGAAACCGGAAATTCTGATTTTCGATGATTCCTTCTCGGCGCTCGATTACCGGACAGACCGGACTCTCCGCGCCGAACTCGATAAAAAATGCAGCGGTATCACCCGCATTATTGTCGCTCAGCGAATCGGCACCATCCGCAATGCGGATAAGATCCTCGTTCTCAACGAGGGCCGGCTGGCCGGCATCGGCACCCATGAGGAACTGATGGAAAACTGCGAGGTTTACCAGCAGATTGCTTTGTCTCAGCTTTCAAAGGAGGAACTGGCATGATGGAAGAAAAAAACAAAAAAATGACAGTCAATGACGGCCTCCCGAAAGAGGCAGTAAATAAAGACACGCGCCGCCCGGGCGGCGGAAGAAAACCTGGCCGCGGCGGTCCCGGCGGTCCGCCGCACACCGGTGAAAAGGCGAAAGATTTCAGAGGTACTTGGCGGAAACTGATCTCCTATTCCAAAAAGGATTCCATCCTGCTGATTATCGCGCTTATCTGCGTGATTATCTCTACCATTTTTACACTGATCGGCCCGAACCGTCTGGGTGACCTCACCGATCTGATTACAGACGGTATCAAACCGGATACCGAGGCGCTGCAGGATATCTCGGAATCCATATCAGATAACATGGAAACCAATCTGCAGACGGTTTCCGAAGCCATTGCGGGAAACATGCAGGATCAGGCAAAACTCCAGGAGAACATTCCCCTTGTGTTATCTTCTGCCGATGTACCTGAGGCCGACAAACAGGCACTCAGCGCAATGGCAGCGACCGGCGCCAGCCCTGATTTTTCGCAATTCAGCGATACTACGCTGGATCTACTTTTTGACAGTATCGAAATAAACGGAAACTCGCTCAGCGGCTCACAGCAGGTAAAGACACTGCAGGCGCTGCAGGATTTCAGTGAAAATATGCCGTCCGAACAGGATGAAGAGGCAGCCTCGGAAAGTCTGTCTGCCGTCCTGACGCTGGCGGAAAGCCTGCCGGAACCGGCCTGCAATGCTGTCTTTACAGAGATCACCGTTGACGGCACAGTCCTTTCCGGACAGGATCAGATCGATACTCTGCAAACGCTTTCCGAGGTCGATCTGGACGATACAGATGATGTCATGAACAAACTGGAACAGCTCCCTGATCCGGTTTACGATATGATCCGGCCATCCATCGATTTCTCCGCGGTTTTTGATATCGCGATGTTTATCGTATTTCTCTACGCAGCCGGCTTTGTGCTGCAGGCAATTCAGGGATGGATTACCGCTTCTGTCACGCAGCGGCTCTCCAGGAAAATGCGTTCGGATATCTCGGTTAAGATCAACCGTCTTCCGATTTCCTGGTACAACCGGCATACAACCGGCGATGTGATGTCCATCGTGACCAATGATGTCGACCTGATCGGTCAGAGCATGAACCAGAGTCTCGGCACCTTTGTATCGGCCGTGGTTCTGTTCCTCGGCAGCCTGATCATGATGCTGATCACGGATGTCCGCATGACCATTGCCGCCGTTCTCGCCTGTCTGATCGGCTTTATACTGATGTTTCTCATCATGGGACGCAGCCAGAAATATTTCACCCGCCAGCAGCGCGACCTCGGCAGCCTGGATGGCTATATCGAGGAAAATTACGCCGGACATACCGTTGTCAAAGCCTACAACGGTGAAGAAGCCGCGGTGAAAGAATTCAGCCGGCTCAACGGCGAACTCAGGCAAAGCGGTTTCCGCGCACAGTGTCTTGCCGGACTGATGCAGCCGATCATGGCATTTATCGGCAATCTGGGGTATGTTGTCGTGTGCATTGTCGGCGGTATGCTCGTGCTGAATAATGACATCAAATTCGGTGTCGTGGTTTCCTTCATGCTGTACGTGCGTTACTTTACGCAGCCGCTCGGCCAGATCGCGCAGTCCATGCAGTCGCTGCAGTCCGCCGCCGCTGCCGGAGAACGTGTTTTCGGTTTCCTTGAAGAACCGGAAATGGAAGATGAAAGCGGCAAGACAGCCAGACTGACAGACGTAAAAGGAAACGTTGATTTCCGCCATGTCCGGTTCCGCTATGATGGTGCCGCACATGATGTCATTCATGATTTTTCTGCAGAGGTAAAACCGGGTCAGAAGATCGCCATTGTAGGACCGACCGGTGCAGGCAAGACGACGCTGGTCAATCTGCTGATGCGGTTCTATGAAGTAAACGGAGGCGAAATACGGATCGACGGCACACCGACCAGGGATGTGCCCCGTGAAAACGTTCATGACCAGTTCTGCATGGTTCTGCAGGACACCTGGCTGTTTGAAGGAACCGTCCGGGAAAACCTTGTTTACAACACACCGGATGTGAGTCAGGAGACAATTGACAATGCCTGCCGTTCCGTGGGACTTGACCACTTTATACGCACTCTCCCGCAGGGATATGATACCGTCCTGAACGATCAGATGGGACTTTCACAGGGACAGAAACAGCAGCTGACCATTGCCCGCGCCATGATTGCCGACAAGCCGATGCTGATTCTGGATGAGGCGACAAGTTCTGTCGATACCCGCACGGAGCTGAAAATCCAGGAAGCCATGGATAACCTGATGAAAGGGCGCACATCCTTTGTCATCGCCCACAGACTCTCAACAATCCGCGACGCAGACCTGATTCTGGTTCTGAAAGACGGCAATATCATTGAGAGCGGTACACATGATGAACTGCTGAAAAAGAACGGGTTCTATGCGGACCTCTATAACAGCCAGTTTGAACAGGGAGGTACGGAATGAAACACAGATATCTTACAATAGAACGTGAATACGGTGCAGGCGGAACAGCCATCGCGGAAAAAATCGCAGAACTGACCGGCATACCTTGCTTCGGTCATGAAATTCTCGAGCTGGCCTCCAAAAAAGCCGGCGTATCCGTCGAGGAAATCGAACAATATGAAGAGTCAGTCCACAGCAGTCTCTTTTATACCCTGTACGCCATGCAGCGCGCCTACAGCGGCAATACAGAAATACTGGACAAAGAAGGACAGACTTTTGTTGCGGAGCAGCTGATTATTGAACAGCTGGCAGACAGCAACCGGCGCGCCATTTTCCTGGGGCACTGCGCTTCGCACGCCCTGGCTGGCCGGGAAGGCGTCATCAGCGTTTTCATCCATTGTTCTGACAAACAGAAAAAGGCGGACCGGATCGTGGAGGAATACGGCATCGCGCCGGAAGAAGCAGAATCCACACGCAGATTCTATGACAGAAAACGTGCGAATTACTTCAACGTCAATACCGGCCGCACCTGGAAAGATCCGGCTAACTATGACATCCTTATCGATGATGCCGATATAGACCTTGATACATGTGCTGTCATGCTGAGCGGTCTTTTCCGCGAATAAAGCAGCACCATCAGAAAATCGCGGACCGCCGGCTCCCGCCGGTCGATCCGCGATTTTTATTGCATTTATTCAGAAGGCGAACATGATAAATAAAAGCGGCAGCGTTTTCCGGTAATCCCTTCCCACAATCAGATAGGCCGCACCGAAAAGGAAGCCACCAAGTGCTGACAGAAGGCCGACCGTCAGACTGCCCTTTGAGAGAATATGGCCGATTCCCCATGTCAGCGCCAGGACAATGCCGCCGTATGGAATATTTTCCCTTTTAAACCATATCTCGCATGCTCTCTGCCCGAAAATGATAATCAGTGAAAACAGAAATGTCTCGAAAAAGTAATAAATGTACTGAAAAATAAATTTCAGCGTGCCGCATCTCGCAAGTTCGATTGCCGGCTTGAAACCGCCCCAGTCAAGATACTGCAGGTAAAAAATGACTGCTATACACAGGATGCAGCCAAGATACTGCGGCAGCTTCAGCTTTGCCTTCACTTCCATGATGTCAAAGCCGTATTTCTTTCTGGAGACGCGGATGAGCACCCATCCCACAAGCGCCCACACACAGCAGGTGACAATCCAGTGTACGATATTCTGCACCGTCGTCATGCTATCCAGAGACAATCCCATCAGCGGCTCAATCACATAGGCCAGCAGAAGTTCAAACGCGAAGCCCGCAAAAGCGTACAAAGCCAGATAAAGAAAATCAGATCCTTTTGCATTTTTCCCCATAAACAATGCCTCCCTGCATTTCAGCAAATACTAAACATGTTTCGTGTATGCCTGCTCTGACCAATCACCTCTTTCCCGATATTGTTTCTATTATTATACCATGCCTGCCGGCTGCCATGACAGGCTTTCGTCCCTACGGCTATAAAACGGGCCGCGTCAGCACAAATGATCCTCTGATGCAGGCACTTGAGAAAAACGGCATTGCCGTCCCATCCAGAAATCACGAAAAAATATCCCGCAGCTTCCTGTTATGGAAAACCGCGGGATATACTACTTACAATCTATCTTTTATTTCGTATAATACTTTTGACTCCGACTCTGTGGTTTGTCAGGAATCGTCATGCCCAGTCTGCCATCATTAATAAGAGGCTGCACATATTTTTTCATCGCGTAAAATACGGTCTTTATATTAAGAAAATCTGCGATCTCCTGTCTGCTTCTTGGAGTCCGGCAAAAAGCAAGAAGTCTTGTATTCAGATCCTCGGCATGCTCTGCATCATGAGTCCTCTGCTCAACATCTCTGACAGCCGTTAATCTATTGTAAAAAGTAACGACAAACTCATCTCTCCGGTTTTCAAATTTCGGTTCAGGGAGATGATACTCTTTCATTGCTCTTCTCATAGTCGGAATCCCTGAATAACGGTTTTCGGCACTGGTAAGTATCTCTGTCATCACAGCCAGAGCAGGATTTCGCTGATCCGGTCTGGCATATCCCAGCTGTTCCACGCTCATTCTTCCATAGAGAGTCCCCGGGCTGTGAATTTCAAGTCTGTCAGAAAAGAAATCTATCTGCACAGGCGTCCCTTCCGTATAGATACTGTAATCCCTGTGTATCAGTGCATTCAGAACAGCTTCACGTATAGCATCGACTGGATATTCCGTGCGGTCCGTTCTAAGCCCGGTTTCCGAATCTATCGTTGTGCGGATTTTCATATTCCGGCGGCAAAATAACAGTGCCTGTTCAACCATTTCAGGAATAGTCCCCTCTATACGGCGATTATCCAGAAATCGTGCATTCATATCATCTGTTTCACCGATTTCGGTTCCCGGCACAACAATTGCAGTAATACAAAGCTGCGGAAAATATCCCTGCGGATACAATCCAAAATTCATCACCGCAGCCAGTGTCGGCTCATTACCCCTGCAGATATTCAGCATTTCACAGATCTGCGTCTCAGGAAGTCTGGCAAAACCCGGTCTCTCCTGTTTTCTTAAGGCAATGTATTCCTCCAGCTTTTCTTCATCCAGACTTTCACGCGATGCATTTGCTACAGGACGTTCATCATCGTGAAGATGCTTGCGAAATGCCTCAAAGCTGTACAGTTCATATTCAGTCATTGGAAGATCTGCATCGCCCACACGGATATAAGAACCTCTTATCCGACCTGCCCCTTTATAATAACAAGGCCTCTCAGAAAGATCGATAGACGGTATCTCCGCGGAACAGATCCATACGTTATCCATCTCCGCTATCGTAAAAAGCGCTCTCACCGGCGGTTCCATCTGGCCGCATTGTTCTGTGACTTTCTTCTGCAGATCCTGCGGATCATAGACACCGACTATCTCATATCCCTGCTTTTCATCAATGCCAAAAATAATGATACCGCCGCTGTCCTGATTGGAAAACGACGACAGCGTATCATATAATCGTTTTGGCGTTCCATCATGCGCTGCTTTCAGTTCAATTGTTTGCTCTTCGCATTTCTGTTTGCAAACTCTTTTTGCTAATTCTGTTAGTTCGTTGGGCAGCATTTTGATTTCCTCTTTGCTTTTTGCACTTTTTGTTAGCTTTTTGTTGATTTATATTTTAATATTAGCAAATATATTTTGATTTATCAACGTATTTGCAAACTCATTTTGGTTTTTTAAACGTATTTGCAAACTTATTTTGGTTTTACAAACACATTCGCAAACTCATTTTGCAAATTCCCGCTTCAGCAATCAAAAAATTCCCTCCCTGCCGGCTGTCCGGCAGATAGGGGACCTGTCAGTATGGAGGGGTCACTAATTCTGATCGCTTTCTGCAGTAGTCAACAAATATTGGACACGAAATTAATTTTTTTAGTCGCTTAAAACGGATAGCTATACAATTCGGGCAACACTTCTAACATCCCTTCAGAAATAGCTGGGCATATGCCGCCGACAATG
>Ga0256404_1011610_pt1 | contig 11728 bp, 8 predicted proteins | sample RumenRJG_01DNA_FD_185990 | JGI IMG/M metagenome (GOLD analysis project Ga0256404, IMG submission 185990) | Bovine rumen microbial communities from Lethbridge, Alberta, Canada - RJG_01 | ecosystem: Host-associated > Mammals > Digestive system > Stomach > Rumen | place: Canada: Alberta | collected... | reverse complement strand
CCTTTGGTGTTTCCAAAAAATAACAATACCTTTGCAAACTGAATAATACATTTTATATTAAGGTTTATGGTTGATTAATTTAGTTTTTTAAGCTAATAATTACAGATTGGGCCAATTAATGCTGTGACAGCACGGAGGCCGGTTGAAAAAAAGTTTATAAAAATAGGGCAAGCAGTGATGCTCGCCCTCTATTTTTAAACCTTAACTCATCTGAAAACTTTCTTAAACTCCCTTTCGTACAGAGCCATCAGAGAGCAGTATTCTTTATAACTATTTACTGGCGTATCTACAGTTATACCATAGATATTCATTGAGCCGCCATATCCATTTAGAACCTTAGGTTGAGGTCTAAAATTACGCAAAACATATGGCCAAGGAACAACAAATCCTCCATGATTTACTGCCAGAATATACATATAAGTAACAACCTGATGAAGGTCTTCTCCATCGATGTTCTGTAGTTTCAGATTAGCATAACGCTTATATTTGGCGTCTAGAACCATATCACCCCTATGAAAATCAGGATAACGAGGAGCACTTCCATCGTTAAACAATGGTATTTTTCCTTTGAACATCTTATTTTGAGGATGAGTAAAGCCACAATCTTGCAGAATGGTATTCAAATACTCCTCCCAAAGCCAAGCACCATCAAAAAGTACGCCATATATTTCATCATCATTACGTCCATACTTAATCTCTTCATAGCGGAGTATTTGCACGCAAAGTCGTTGCAGATGGCGATACTCGCTAAAATATGGATGGCTCAATGGCCTTAGATTCTGATTAATCACTTTTCTACGATCATTCTGGCTATAGCTTGGCGTAGCTTCTCTAATCAAAGTTACAGCATCCTTTGTCAAATCATCATTCTGCAGTATACCACTACTATATTGATGATTAGCGATGTGCTCAATTGTATGGCGAATAAGCTGAGTAACATGATTATCGTAGGCATACTCTCGTGTAGAATAAGCCACTTTACCAGCAAAAGGAATATTCATTCGGATATGTCTGGGCACATCTATTCTTCCTCTGATATTAGCATCATTATACTCACGATTCTGATACTCCTTATATAATCCTTGTTGCATAGCCCGCTTCAAGAACGCAGGGAAAAGATAAATCAGGAAATCGAAGATACTCTCTTCATCCGAGTTATATTTCAAATCAAAGAGATTGATAGCGAACACCTTTTGGAGCATATAATGCAGAAAATAGTCGTCAACCCCCTGAGCAAATCGTGAATGGATTCTAACCTTCGTATCACGATAGCCAATAAACCCCATAATATTCTTGGTACACAACTTTCCCTCATTCACCTCAAACACATATTGCTTACCAATCTTATCCCCATACTCTTCAAGATTCTGAGGAAAGATTAGCAAATTGGGGTGATCTTCGAGGCTTAGCTGTCCAATGGGCTTCTCTGCAATCTTTTGAAGATTATTCAGATGATGCTCGTCTGGAATTGACTGGCCATCCCAATTATTATCTGCTATATTAAATAGATGCTCCATCTATTGGTGCTTGGTTGTCGTATGCTTTTTTAAGTTCGTCCAACTGTTCTTTAGCATTCATGTTTCCACGCAGATACTCATAGAGTAAGCCTTTCAAATGATAATCCCATAGCTTCTGGAAATCGCCATTATATTCCTTAATCTTTATGAAATAAGCAGCTCCTATCTGATATGCTTCACCAAGTCCACGAATACCGAGTATGGCATTGTTCAGATTCTCCATTCTCTGTTTAGCTTCATTCTCGTAAGAAGTTCCATCAAGCATCTTCATGCTATCCTTGGCAGTTACTTCCTTCCAAGTAAAGCGACGGCGCATAGCAAAGTCCATACTTTCCACACTGCGGTCAATATCATTCATTGTGCCTATAATATACACATTCTCAGGCACATAGAAGCCATCCTTAAACACGTCTCCCTCTTCTATCAGATTCTGATACTGAGTCTTAACGCGACCAGCCAAGCCTCTGTATCCTGGATCAATCGAGAAGAACAGTTCTCCAAATATCTTTGATATCTCACCACGATTAATTTCATCGATGATAAATACGAACTTCTTTTCCGGAACAAGGTCTACAGTAACATTTTTACTTAGTGCTGACTTTTTCTTTTTCAGAATACTGTAGAAAACATAAATATACGAATCCTGCTGAGTTCTATACTTACGATGGAAATAAGCTTGTATTTCTTTTCCGCCATTTATAGGCACATCATTTTCAAGCAATGTTGTCAAATCTGACTTAGGTAGAGCAACCTCACTAGTTTTCTCATTTGCTGGCACTTTTACAATAATAGACTTTTCCTTGTTATCTATTATATAGAAGGTATTCTTGGTTCCCGATGTTTCGAACATAGTGTTTTCTTCTATCGACTCTTCGATAAAATCCTCCAGCAAATCACGAACTGACGATTCCTGCTGTAAAGCCTGAATAGACTTTTTTGAATCCTGCAAGTTTTTCAGAGCTCGAGCACAGAACTCCTTGAATACTCCATCCTTGCGTTCAAAGCCCACCTCACCTGCTTTTTCTTGAATTGGCCTCAAACCCTCTACAAAGTCTGTATAGTCATACGAAGGATGGAACTGAACAAACTCACATTCTGCACCCATTTCTTCTGCTATAGTTTTAGCCAGATAAGTTTTACCTGTTCCAGGAGCACCTGTAAGAATCAGATTCTTATTTGTCTCCAGTAGATTAATGTATTCCTCGTATTTCTTTTTATTCTCCATATAGTCAGGTAATAATGAGTTTACATAATCAATAATATCCTTATTGCGGCACTTCTGGATAGTTCTACGATATGAGCCAAACGATCTTCCATCAAAATCCTTATCTTCAGTATTGATAAACTTTACTTTATAACGCAATCCATCGTAACCGGCTCTATTACCTATGGCCTCCATATCACTTTCAACTATTGCAACAGCCTTGATTCTCATACAAGGCAGATTATGATTTTTGCCTTTGGTAAGAGTAGATTTCATTATCAGAATATCGCCTTTTTGAATAGTCTTTGCCTCGCTCAACTGGTTAGCATCACGTTCTCCAAACCATGCTCGCCATTCATTCTTTGCAATAAAGTCATCCAACACTGATTTCTCATCAATATAATAACCAGCAAGCCAGTAATTCTTTTTTGTGCTCATAATATCTTCCTCATTTATACCTAACAAATTCATTATGTTATCTGCCTCTACGCCCTTAACTTCATGGAAATAGCGAGTATTACTTGTCATATCCTCCTTTATAGGCTCCTGAGGCAAAGGCTTGTGCCATTCTACCTTTATATGTATAGGGTTATCGTCGCTATTATCATATATCACATCAGAGGAAACTCTACCCCAACCATACAACAAATGCGACACTTTGCTACCCTTTTCCTTCTTTGAATCAAACACCACAACTATGTCGCCTGGTTTTACATCCTTCATAAGTTGCCAATACATATTTGGAATTGCAACATCTGTATTGCCTACAACTTCTCTATATGCATTGCCCAAAGCCTTCTTTGACTTGAAACTAGAGAAATCCAACTTTCCTTTGGCATCCGATCCCATTCTTATATAATCAATTGCGAAGGCGTCTTCAAAACGCTTATACATCCATATTTTGCTATCAGATGAAAAGCTATAAGCTGCAAGAGAGAAATCTGGGAACGAATCAGATGGTATTGCCTTGTTGTTCATCTTATCCTTCACATCCTGCATCAGCTTTGAATAATCTGCATAGGTAAGGTTTGGATATTGTTCTGGGAACCCATACTTTTTTAGGAACAATCTGTTTCTCCCATCCAGATTCAGGAAATCATATGGCGAAATCCAATAAAGAACCATAGTCAAACTATATTTGGGCACACCATCAGCAATAACCTTGTCAAATAGCTGACTGATATCTTTACCAAGAATAACGTTCTCAAATATCTCCCAGAGATCTTTTATTCTTTCACCATTATCATCCCAACTAAAGAAGAAAGCTCTTTGAGAATTAACTGTTGGTATACCATCAAATATTGTTGGCACTTCAGACTTCAAAGAAAAACGTTCCTTGAACATCTGCAACATAGAAACTCTGTTGGCTGGCCTCAATGGTCTGTTGAATATGGCGAATACTGAAAACGGATCAATATCCTTAATCTTCGACCCATCTCGCATATGAAGATACTCCACAAGTGAACTATCGCCCACCTTAGAAATATCAGAATATATCCAATCTACCAGCGGTTTTCTATTATTCTTGCATGATAGAAGTGCTTTGGCTAATTCCTTATATAATGGAATCCATTCTAATTTCATATCTTGTAGTTTTAGGAGTTTTATTAGTTATGAGAACAGATTTATTTATTCATTTCTACGCATACAAATGATATTGGAAATCCTTAAATGTCTGGCGGGCGTTGGGGACTCCACCTAAGGCGGTTATGCCCTCGCCTACTGAGCCGAACTTCAATTCGAGAAGTGTCTTTAGCTTGTCCATTCGTAACTCATCGATACCAGACTGTATATAGGCATTTATCATGTACTCGATGAACATCTTCTGGGCATCGCTCAGGTTGTCGGTGTAACCCGTTAGACGCTGTGCTCGTTCCTTACGCTCAATTGGTGTAGTTGCATAAGCTATATACTCCAGTACATCCAGCAGGTCGCAATTTTCGGCATCAATCAGCTTGCGGATATCACTCAGTATATCTTTTCCATATCCAGCTTCATTCATCTTGTCGAGCAAAGCTTCGCGAGTTTCGGGGTCAGCCCATATCTTGTGCAAGTCCTCACTCGATTGGAAGAAATCAGGCAGACGACCAAACATCTCCTCGATAAATTTCTGGGCACTTACAGGTTTGCCGTCAGCACCCCAGAACATTATGTTATTGATGAATTTGATGCGACGTACACGATGGTCGGGCAAAACTATCTCCAACTTCTCGTTTGGATCGTCAGGCGTTGGCTCTGGTATATCTTCGTGTACTTCCCTTGGAAGGAATCCATCTTCACGATGATTACGAGGTTTAATCACGCAAGTACATGGATTATTGCCACACTTAGGACATACCGGTTCGCCATCCCAATCTGGCTGAGAATACTTCTCATATGCATGCACAAAATCCCATATCGTAAAGTAATACTTGCCATCATAAATTCTGGTACCACGGCCAATAATCTGCTTAAACTCAATCATAGAGTTTACAGGGCGCATAAGTACGATGTGGCGTACATTTCGAGCATTAACACCTGTTGATAGTTTCTCTGATGTTGTGAGAACTGTAGGGATAGTCTTCTCGTTGTCCTGGAAATCAGCCAGATACCTTTCACCCGTCTCTCCATCATTGGCTGTTACTCGCTGGCAGTATCCTTTCTTCTTACGCTCGGCATTTATCATATCGCGCACTTCTGCAGCATGAGCCTGAGTGGCACAGAACACCAATGTTTTCTCTGTTTCGCCTATACCAGAAAGGAACTCTCTAACTCGGGCTTCATCTCTCTGACGGATTTTGATGTTGCCCTTATAGAAATCCTCCTCAGTATACACCTTACCTTGCTGAACCATTCCGCTTATAATCTCATCCTCAGGCGAATAGATATAATCATCTATATTGCTCTGCATGTTGATATGGCGGAATGGTGTAAGGAATCCATCCTCAATACCCTGCTTAAGCGAATACTCGTAGGCGTGATAAGTAAAATAAGTATAAGTGTTCACATTCTGGTCTACGCGTGGCGTTGCGGTTAATCCTAACTGCACAGCTGGCTCAAAGTATTCCAATATTCCACGCCAATTGCTCTCGTCCTTAGCTCCACCACGATGGCACTCATCGATAATAATCAAGTCGAAGAAATCCTTTGGATACTGTCCAAAGTACGGCGAATCGTCAGGGCCACACATAAATGTTTGGAAGATGGTAAAGAACACGCTGCCATTGGTTGGCACCTTTCCATTCTTAGCCACGCTGCCAGGCTTGATTCTCACCATAGCATCGTCCTTAAATCCACCGAAGTCGTTTTTAGCCTGATTGGCCAGAACATTTCTATCGGCAAGGAATAGTATCTTTGGGCGGGTATTAGTCTTGCGCAGATTCCAGCGGGTTTCAAACAGCTTGTAGGCTATCTGGAATGCGATAAACGTTTTACCAGTACCTGTGGCCAGAGTCAACAGAATGCGCTTTTCGCCCTTAGCGATACCTTCAAGCACCTTTCTTACGGCCGTTTCCTGATAGTATCTAGGCTGCTTTACGCCATTATCGTAGTAAGGCTGAGCATTAAACTTATCACGCCATTCGTCTACGTCGCCATAAGTTCTAGCCCATAGTTCTTCGGGCGATGGATAAGCCGCAATGAAGTGTTCCTCCATTGTTTTACGGTCCATCTCCCATATCTGATTACCATTGGTAGCGTAGGTAAATCGGATACTCAACATGTCGGCATACTGCTTGGCCTGATCTACGCCCTCAGCATAGCTCAGTTCATCGCTTTTTGCTTCAACGATGGCCAGTTTCACACCTTTATATACTAGTACATAGTCAGCACGTTTGGGTTTCCCCTTCTGCGTCTGACTTATCTTACCTTTGGTAAAGGTGTACTCCGTCGTAATTCTGCTACCATCCAATACGCCCCATCCAGCCGCTTTCAGCTGCGGGTCGATCTTGTGAAGACGGGTATCCGATTCGTTCATAACTTAGCTATTTCTGCATCAATAACATACATATCACCATCTTTGTCGACTAACACGTTTCGTGGAACAACATCCCAAACCACGAAATCATTGTTCGAGAAACGCCCAGATTCGCCATTTTTTTCAAATCCAAGAGCAGACATATAGGTATCAATCATTATCTGTGTTGCTGGTTTTGCCTCACAAATACGTTCCTGTTCTAATACTGGCATAATGGTTCTTCCATCATATCCTGTAAACCCATGTAATCTATAGGCTGTATTAGGAAATATCAGATTATGAAGCAAAATCTTATCAAGCAACTTGCATATTCCACCACTATTTAGCAGGTTATTTACTTTGTAAATAGTAGATTCTGAGACATACGTATCATTTTCATTGCCACTAGGACCAGGGCTTCCTAAGTCGAACACATCGTCCATAGGAATCCATATACCTGCATCCTTAGCGAACTGCTCGGCAGCACGCTGCTCTATTTCGAAGCGAGTTCCATTTGCTTTGCCTGTTCCAGATTTCTCCTCATGTAGTCGGCAAAGTCTTTGGAGTTCATTGGAGACTTCTTGAATTCTACGATTTTCTTCATCGTACGCTCCATTGCTTCCTTGTGAAACTGATTCAAATATGTCATCATTCATTCTGTTTTTTCTGCAAAAATACAATTATATTTTAAAAATACAACATTTTTAGGTCAAAAACTGCAATTATTGCAGATATTTTACCTTTGCACATTTTCTATTCAAACACTTTTCTTAATAATGCCTGTTTCAGGGCATCGCATTCAGATATTATCTGTCGCTGAATTTCCTCGTACTTGCGGATATTCTCGCTTAAAGCATCAAGGCGCTCTACGATGCGCTGCTGGACAGGGAGAGGGGGAATTGAGATGATAGAGTTTCTAAGATAACCTAGCGAAACAAACTTCTGTGTCGTTCCTTTTGCTTCCTCCTGCATCTTAGACAATACAACTTCATTTTGCAAATAATATTTTAAGAATTTTCCAGAATGGTATTCGGGAACTTTAAATAAAGCCATGTTCTTAATTGCATAACCAGGTTCCTTTTCTACATATACTGGATTTCCTATAGTCCCAATCATTGCAAATAACACATCACCCACATCAACTTTACTTCTCTGATTAATAGCATTATAATCAGATTCAGATATAAAATTAACATTAGACATATCCAATATTCCACCTCTCAGATTCTTAGAAGTAACAAGAGGGAAACCTGTTTCATGATACTTCGGGCTATCATGTGTTCCATCACGAACGTCGTATATCTCTGACATTTTTTTCTCTTCCCAACCCTCTTTGGGTTCCATTGCTTTAGCAAGGGATTTTTGGAAGAGTGTTTGAGCTTCAGCAAGTTGCTTTTCAGCATTAGCTTTCAACTTATCAATATTCTCAAATGCCGAATCCAATCGCTCAACAATCCGCTGCTGCACCCCCATTTCAATACAAGGTACATCTATATTTAAATATTGCTGAAATTCCAAATTATGAATACCTGTCGTAGCTTTCTGCATTTTTTTTGTTGCTCCACCCAAATATACATAAAGTAAATATTTATAAAGAAAGGCGCTATATATTTCGTTTTGATCCTTAATTCTCAATACCGAAGTAAAATTGCTAAACGAGTACTCGCCCTCACTTTTATCAAATAGCACAGCTCTTCCAACAGGCTGTTTATCACTACCACCCGATTTCTCTACAATTATATCACCAGCTCGAAGTTTTCGTTTCGAGTACTGTTTTTCTTCAACATCAAGATATTCTATATTGTCGAAATTTAGAGTAAAGTCCTTTGTAAAGTTTGCATTACGTATAACTCCAACATTCATATATGGAGGCTTTTTTCCTTTCCATAATCCATTGAGGGATTCGCAGACTTCCCCTAACTTCTTATATGTCCAGCCTTCTTTCATGCCTCGTCCTCCTCTTCGTCAACGTAGTCAATTGGTTCTGCAAAAAGATTTTCAAGACCATCATTATTGTTACATGGCCACAAATCCCAAGCCAAAACCTCCTGCACGATTTCCTTTGCCTCAATAGTCAAATCTTCGATATGGTCGAATATCTCGGCTGGAGTACGCTCGTCAACTTCCTCAACTTTGTGAGGATTCTTTACGCTCAAATCCAGATCTTCGCCAAGTTCCGAAACATCTATACTCCACGAATATTCGCTATCCTCGCGAGTCTTCTGCTTAGCCAAGAAGTCAGCCAAATCGGCCTCGGTCATGGGCTGGGTTTTGGTAAAGTGCTTATCTACCTGATAGTACCAAATCTTCTGAGTGGGTTCGCCTTTGGTAAAAAACAGCACAACCGTTTTAACACCAGCACCAGTAAACACTCCACTTGGCAAATCGAGAACTGTATGTAGATTGCATTCGTCTAACAGCTTGCGTCTCAGTGCAGTAGCGTCGCCATTACTCAGGAATGTGTTTTTAATAACTATACCTGCACGACCTCCAGCCTTCATCATTTTGATGAAATGCTGCAGGAACATATAGGCTGTTTCGCTACTCTTAATTGGGAAATTTTGCTGAACTTCCTCGCGTTCGCTACCACCAAAAGGTGGATTAGCCAGAACCACATCTTTCTGGTCAGAAGGTTGGATATTTGCCAGATTTTCTGAAAGTGTATTGGTACGCACAATGTTTGGCGACTGCACACCATGCAGAATCATATTCATCATAGCGATGATATAGGCCAAACCTTTTAGCTCTTTTCCGTAAAAAGTTTTGGTTTGCAGCACCTCTTCCTCACTACTGGTCAGCCCTGGCTTTGAGTGCATATAGCTATAAGCTTCGCAAAGGAATCCTGCCGAACCGCAAGCACCATCGTATACGGTCTCGCCCACCTGAGGATTAACGCTCTTAACGATAGTGCGGATCAATGGGCGTGGCGTATAATACTCGCCACCATTACGACCTGCATTACCCATCTGGCGCAGACGATCCTCGTAAATCTGAGTCATCTCATGACGGTTATCTGCTGTCTGGAACTTCAGTTCGTCGATACGTTCTACCACATCGCGGAGGTTGTAACCACTAGAAATCTTATTCTTGATTTCAGTAAAGATTACTCCCACTTTATATTCAATAGTGTTTGTATCGTAACGCTCCTTAAATCCCTGCAGATATGGGAAAAGTCGCTGATTAACAAACTCTATCAGATCGTCGCCCACCAATGCGCGAGCACGATCGTATTCTCCTTTTGCATCGAGAGGCATAGCCCACTCATGCCATTGATATTCGCCACTGATAATACGTGCATACTCTTTACCTTCAAGCTCAGCTGCCTGCTCGCGAGTGAGCTCCAAATCGTCGAGGTACTTCAAGAAGAGTACCCAACTGCTCTGCTCAACATAATCGAGCGCTGTACTACATCCATCGTCATGATGCAGCGTATTATCAATTGCTTTAAATGATGATTCAAATGCCATATTCTATAATTTGATTAAGATGATGCAAAAGTACTTATTTTTATTGGAACAAGCAAATTTTAAATTAGTTTTTTAGGCAACAATCCTATTATTACTATGACATTCCAATATAACTGAACCCAGAAGTTCTGAATTTCAGGAGTTTCATCGCATCATTGTATTGCTTGGCATAGTCTAAAAATGACTGTGTGGCGAATTTACATAACTCACGATAATGCTCCGTAATATAATCCCACCAGTCTTCATTTAGTAAAATGTGATCATCTAATAGTGCATACATACCAGTAAAATCACTTCGGTTTCAGTTGTTTCAGTTTCAGTTTTGTTTGTGAGGGGTACTGATTATAGAAAGAAAAATATAGTATTATATATTTAATATTATATATATTATAATATATATAATATTAAAATTCTAAGTATCCATTTTACCCTACTCATATAATAAACTGAAACTGAAATACTGAAACCACATTGTTACTCTATTTTCATTTTAACACTTTGTTAACACTTAATACTTGCTATACTCCTGAAATTTTCGTACCTTTGCATTGTCGAAATAAAGATGGAGATAATGCTCCCGCGCGAGGAAAAAGATTCTCCCACGTGCACTAAGAAAATCAGCCACGTGCGAGCGCAAAACGACATCGGAGTTAAGACAAGCAAAATGTAAAAATGTAACAATTAAAAAAATTAACAACAACACAAAAATTAAACTAGAATTATGGCACTAAAAGTTAAAGCACAAGAGAAGTTGCAGAAGATTGGCACCTATGCTGGCAAGTATCGCTACATTATGATGCCGGAGTTGTACACCAGTCTGAGTCAGGACAAGGTGATTAAGGAGGCTGCTCTGCGCAGCGGAGTGAGCAAGGGAATCATGCAGGCATGCTGGGATGCAGCCGGCGAGGTTATCAAGGCGTGGGCCACCGAAGGTCACTCCGTAGCGCTGCCAGGTCTGGGCACCATGCGATTCGGACTGCGCGCAAAGAGCGTTGAGAAGGTAGACGAGGTTAAGGCTGGCCTCATTACCAGCCGCCGAATCATCTTCACCCCAGCCGTTGAGCTGAAGGATGAGTTGGCAGGAACTGCCATCCAGATTACCTGCTACGACCGCGATGGCAAGGAGGTGAAGCGAGTTACCTCAACCTCAGGCGAGGTGGAAGACCCAGAGAACGATCAGCCAACAAACGGCGGTGGAAACGGCAATGGCGGTGGCGGAAACACCCAGCCATCAGGTGACGTACCTGGAGAGGGAGATTAAGCGTGCGGGGCGAAAGCCCCAACGCTTAAAGGTAAAAAGTTGAAAAGGTAAAAAGGTAAAAAATTGAAGATTATGACGAAGAGAGAAACCATTAAGTTCATCGTGCAGATCATTGCATCTGTAGCTACAGCAATAGTAACGGCACTTGGTGCCACGAGTTGCATGAACATGTAGCAAAAGAAAAGGCCTGTCATTGCGGCAGGTCTTTTATATTCTAACTATAGTTTTCTATTAGCATATTGCTGTATGCACTCAGGTACGATGCGGGTATATGTCTCGTCACCCAGTAGCGTTGACGTCAGCAACATATCTGCAGTAGTACGATTGGTGGCAAAGGCAATATTG
>Ga0256404_1011608_pt1 | contig 11730 bp, 12 predicted proteins | sample RumenRJG_01DNA_FD_185990 | JGI IMG/M metagenome (GOLD analysis project Ga0256404, IMG submission 185990) | Bovine rumen microbial communities from Lethbridge, Alberta, Canada - RJG_01 | ecosystem: Host-associated > Mammals > Digestive system > Stomach > Rumen | place: Canada: Alberta | collected... | reverse complement strand
TATCGGACCGCCCCACAAAGGGGCGGATGAATTGACGGTTCGTCACAACGTCTCCAGTGCAAAAAAGCAAAGGGACGTCCCGTACTACTTCCTCGTCTATGGAAAACTTTCAAAGAACTCTTTCCGTACAACCGGGAAAACCGGAAGGCTGACGCCCCAAAATGGGCGAAAGCGAGTGCAAAGGTAACACTATTTTCCGAAACAGCAAACTTTTTGCGGACTTTTTTTCGGAAAAATAAAAAAAATAATGAAAGCAAGGAATAACGACAGAGAAAAAAGAAAATAAAACGAAAAACACACATTATTATATATAACGCGCGCGGAAGAAAAAAAGGAGAAAGGAGAAAGTGTGGGAAGGCTACCGTTTGATGGTCTGTTCACCTTGATAGGTGTTGACCGTAAGTTCTATCTCGTCGTTCTCTCCGATGCCATCGAGCGGTACGCTTACATAGAGCCAGTTGGTGTAATATTCGGGAACGCCGTTCTGGTTGTGTAAGAGTCTGAGACGATGAGTCTTATTGCCGTCGCTACGGGTTATCACCTCGTCGCATACGATGCCGATTGTCTGTTTGAGATTCTCGCTCGGGTCTTCCGTCGTTCCTGACTTTACGCCGATTCCGAGGTTGAGATATTTTCTGTTTTTACCTATCCATGCCGACCTAACAAACAACGGGTCTGTATGGATTTCGCTGACATCTGCCGCATTGCGCTGCCTCAGCACCAGCACGGGCGAGATGGTATAGACCTCGACTGCCTGTTCCCCTTCCGTCACGTTGTAGTACAAGAGAGCCCTGTACGTTGAGTCGGCTGTCTCCGCCCATGAACATGACTGGGGAGCTTTGAAGAGGATGTCCTTATCGTTGTCGTCTATTGCGTGTGTAAGCATAGACTGGCTATTGGAAAACACTTCCACGAAGTCGCTTGTGAGGAAAGAGAATTTTCCGTCACCTGTTTCATATCCGTCATTTGTGCATGCGGTGAGAAATGCAGCAATAGTGAGGATGACCCATGCTATTCTTTTCATTCTTTTTCTGCCTTCAAATGGTTCAACAATGGATTCGCATACATGGTCAGCATGCGTTCGCGCAGGAAGTTTTCGTCTTTCTGCGGTATTTGTATCTGGTCGATGCGCGGATTGATGTAGCCATGCAGGAATGCTGCCCGTTCTTCCGGAGAATAATGGGTGGCAAACCTTTGCTCTCCCGAGAGCAGGTCGGCTGCGATGAAGTTCGACCTGAACAGCCGGTAGTTGCGGTGAATCTCCTTATCGATGTGTCGCGCCACCGCTTCAAAGAGGTCATTTTTCGGCATATCAGCACTCAACGTGTCGAGCCAACTGTCGATACATGGTGCACAATGATAATGGATTTCCCCTTTGTAGCCCATGATTCCCGTGCGCATGCTGTCTATATCGTCCTGCGCCGTCTTTTTCCACGCAGGATTATCCCGTTTGCACTGGAACTCCTTTGCTTTGAGGATATCGCATGGGTCGTATTCGTAGCTGATGGCGAGCGGCACGATATGCAGTTGCCTCAGTCTTTCGAGCGGTGTTCCTTCGCCTCCCATCGCCATCATTTTGAGGATTGAGGGCTGCGTTCGGTCGTCGGAATCTTTTGCCCGTCCTTCCCGTTGCGCAATCCACACGTTATCGTTTTTCTCACTGATGACGAAATGCATATATTCGGCAAGCAGTCGGCTTGCGGCAAGCATCTCCTTGGGTGGCAGCGAGCGCTCGACGATGAACGACTTATTGACCCTCACAAGGTCTTTCACCCATGGCAGTGCGAGCAGGTTGTCGCCAATGGCTATTTCACATGTCGTCTCGAAACCTGCATCTATGAGCAGTTTGTCGAGCAAAGCCGAGTCAAGGACAATGTCGCGGTGATTGGACACGAAAGTATATCGTTTGTCCGTGTCGATGCTCGCTGTGTTTATCGTGCATCCTTTACTTGCTTCTGCAAGCAGTTTTTCGAGAAAGCCGTAACAGAAAACTTTTTGGAACTCAAGGTTTGTCCGACATCCCCTCATGCGCTCAGCAAACTGTTCGAACGTAAGTTCCGGCATGATGACGGCAACCACCTTCCTGAACTGCTGGTCGGCAAGCAGCCGCTCATACACCTGCGGCAGTTCCTCAGGAGTGAACGGGCGGATTGCGTCAAAGCGCTGCAACTTTTCCCGGAACGAATCTTTCTGCATCTGTCTATGGTCCACTTAGAACTGGTTTTCTACGATTTCGGTCAGCACGTCGGTAATATTCAAGCCTGCCGCTGCCACTTGCTGCGGGATGAAGCTCGTTGCCGTCATGCCCGGCGTTGTGTTCACTTCGAGCATATTGAGTTTATCGTGCCCGTCACTGCCGCGCGTAATGATATAATCGACACGGATAATTCCATTGCAGTGGAGGATATCGTAGATGGCTGACGTGAGGTCTTGGGCGCGTTTAGCCAACTCATCGGGGATGCGTGCCGGCGTGATTTCATCCACCTGTCCGTTGTATTTGGCGTCATAATCGAAGAATTCGTTCTTGGTCACCACCTCGGTCACGGGGAACACGACGCTCTTTGTGCGTGTCTTATAGCATCCGACGGTGATTTCGGTTCCATCGAGGAATTGCTCTACCATGACCGTATCGCTCTCCATCATGGCATTTCTCAGTGCCGGTGCCAACTGGTCGATGTTCTTCACTTTCGACACGCCGAACGAGCTGCCGTTCGTGGCTGGCTTCACGAAGCAGGGCATCCCGATGCGCTCCATGACGTCGCTCTCCGAAATTTTGTCTTCCTGTCCCCGACGAATGAGCAGGCTCTCGGCAACTCTCACGCCGAATGAGCGCAGATAGTTGATGAGCACGAACTTGTCGAACGTCATTGCCTCGACGAGCACGCCGCTCGTGCTGTAAGGGATGTTGAGCAGGTCGAAATATCCTTGCAAGATGCCATTCTCTCCCGGCGTCCCGTGTATCGTGATGTAGGCATAGTCGAAGGTCTGCCGCTTGCCGTCTTCCTCGTAGGAGAAGTCGTGGCGGTTGATGGGAGCGGTTGTCCCGTCCGGCAGGTTCACGTTCCAATCCGTCCCTTTGATATCGACGATGCGCACATGATAACGTTCTTTGTCGAAGAATGAATAAAGTCCTTGTGCTGAGCGGAGCGACACGTCATGTTCCGAAGAATCGCCTCCGCACACAATTGCTATAGTTCTTTTTATTGCTTTCATAATTATTTTTTTATTTCCTATTCTTGTTCTCTATTGTTGTCCGTCCACCACATCCACGTTGGTCAGTCCTTGAATATATCCGCGCCATTTGGCAATCAGCTGCAGCATGTCGTCGGGCATCGGGGCGGTGAAATCCATCTGCTTGCCCGTAGATGGGTGTGTGAATCCGAGTGTCTGCGCATGCAACGCCTGGCGGGGACAAATTTTAAAACAGTTCTGAATGAATGCTTTGTAGGTGGAACTGCGCTGTCCGCGCAATATTTCCATCCCTCCGTAGCGCTCGTCACCGAACATCGGGTGCCCGATATGCCGCATGTGTGCACGAATCTGATGCGTGCGTCCCGTCTCAAGCACACACTCCACCAGCGTGGTATATCCGAAGCGCTCCAACACCCGGTAGTGTGTGACGGCAGGTTTGCCGATTTCAGAGTCGGGCGGCAGCACCGTCATCCTGAGACGGTCTTTCGGGTCGCGGGCGATATTGCCTTCGATGCGCCCCTCGTCCTCGACGAAATTGCTCCACACAAGTGCCTGATAGGAGCGACGGCTGGTTTTGTTGAAGAACTGTATGCCGAGGTTTGACTTCGCTTCGGGTGTCTTTGCCACGACAAGCAGTCCGCTGGTGTCCTTGTCTATGCGGTGCACGAGCCCCACTTCCGGATTGTTCGGGTCGTAGGTCGGGCAGTTCCGCAGGTGCCATGCCACGGCGTGGACCAGCGTTCCACTGAAATTCCCGCATCCCGGGTGCACCACCATTCCCGCAGGTTTGTTCACCACCATGAGGTCGTCGTCTTCATGAACGATGTCGAGCGGTATCTCCTCCGGCACAATCGTCGTATCGTGCTGCGGACGGTCGAGCATCAGCGTGATGACATCGCCTGCCCGCACCTTGTAATTGCTCTTCACCGGCTGTCCGTTGACGTGCACGAATCCTGCTTCGGCAGCCTTTTGAATGCGGTTTCGGCTCGAGTGCGGCAGGTGTTCCTGCATATATCGGTCGATGCGCAGCGGCTCCTGTCCCTTATCCACGTCGAGCCGCACATGCTCATAGAGCTGCTGCTCATCGTCTTCGCCTATCTCGGATAATATCAACTCGTCCTCACTCATTGCATCTGTCGGTTAGTTGGCGGGCGCAGGTTTGCCGGCGGGCGCTGACGGCTTAGTTGCCGATGGCGCTGACGGCTTGTTAGCTGATGGCGTCGCAGGCTTAGTTGCCGATGCTGACGGCTTTTCCGTTGTCGTTGCACCGCCCTCAGGCGTACTGGGAGCAGGTGTTTCCGACGTCACCTCCACGGGCTCTTCCTCCTCTTCCTCATCTTCGTAGTAGTATTCGAATTCGGGTTCGGTGTAGTTGATGGAGTCGTTCTCGTTGAGTCTTCCGTCACCGACCTGTATCGTCAGCACGTCTTCAATCGACACGCGCGCACCGGTACTGAGCTGTTTCCCTTTACAAATGATGCCATACACCCAGTCTTTCTCGCCCGGAATGTATTGCGGCGGTCCCAGTTTGAAGCCCATGGCGCGCAGCTTAACTGCCGCCTCGCGGTATGAACTGTTGTCTATCACGTCGGGCAGAGCTATCGTCGGCGTGCTTGTTGCGTTGATGGTCACGAAGATGATGCGTCCCGGCTTCACCTTTTCGCCGGCAACAATCGACTGCTCCAGCACACAGTTGGGCGGCAGCGACTTCACGTAGCCCGTATCATTCACCTCGATATTCAGGTCCAATCCGTCAAGAATATCTTCCGCCTCCTTGAAATCTTTATGCAGGACATTCGGCACCACGACCACCTCGCCGTGGTTCGTGTACCAGTCAAGTCCGTATTTCACACCGAGGCACAACAGTATCACGAGCGCCAGCATCGCGAGGATATTGCCCCAGAAATGCCCACTTGTCATCTTTCTGAAAAACTCCTGTATGTTCATTGTCCTTTCATTTTTACCATCCTGCGCGGCAGCTTGCCGTTACCGAACCTTGGGGGAGGGACGTTCACCATCCTTCCGCACCCTTCCGCTGCAGAATATTTGCAAAGATACGGTTTTTTCTCATAAAACGTGCGCGAACATTAAATATTTTTTGATTAAATGGAAAACAATTCCTGCGAACGGCTATTTCCACACGCCCCACCACCCTGCATAAACATACAGAAATGGGCGTATAAATATACAGTTGGACTTTCGCTTTCCAAAAGTGCCACTTTCAGTTTGCAAAAGTTCCCCTTTCAGCTCCTAAAAGTTCCCCTTTTGGAGTGCAAAAGTGGCACTTTTGGAAGACACTTTGCAAGTTACTGATTATCAGTTAGTTAGTAAAGTGACGTATTTTCTTGCCCCACTGCATAAAAATACAAAACGCCTGGAGGCTGAAAACCGCGCAAACATGCACAAAAAAAGACAGAGAAGAGCCTCGCCCTTCTCTGTCTTTCATCGTCCCATCGTTGCGGCAGACAGCTTATTTGCCGTGGTGCTCGTCAGAAACAGTCAGCTTCTTGCGTCCCTTTGCACGGCGTGAAGCCAACACACGGCGACCATTCTTCGTTGCCATACGCTCGCGGAAACCGTGTTTGTTCACGCGACGACGATTGTGCGGTTGAAATGTTCTTTTCATCTTTTATCCTATTTTTTGTCGTTATATTATCTTTGTTAAAACACGAAATCGGGTTGCAAAAGTAGTCATTTCTTTTTAATTTACCAAAAAATAGTAGAAATTTAGGTACACTTTTTATGTTTTTTTCCATATTTTACGTACCTTTGCCCCGTAAAACGACCGATTAAGCACAGATTATTCATCAATTAAATAGATAAAACAAATGATTAAATCACAAGACATCAAGAAAGGTACCTGCATCCGCATGGATGGCAAACTGTACTTCTGCATCGACTTCCTGCACGTAAAACCGGGAAAAGGTAACACCATCATGCGCACCACCCTGAAAGACGTGGTCAGCGGACGCGTATTGGAAAAACGCTTCAACATCGGCGAATCGCTCGAGGACGTCCGCGTAGAGCGCCGCTCCTACCAGTATCTCTACCAGGAGGGCGAAGACTACATCTTCATGAACCAGGAGACTTTCGACCAGATTCCCATCGGGAAAGACCTCATCACGGGCGTTGACTACATGAAGGAGAGCGACATCGTCGAGGTGGTGAGCGATGCTGACACCAACACCATCCTCTACGCCGAAATGCCGGTGAAGACCGTCCTGCGCATCACCCACAGCGAGCCGGGCGTGAAAGGCGACACCGCCACCAACGCCACCAAGCCCGCAACACTCGAGACAGGCGTGGAAGTACGCGTGCCGCTGTTCATCAACGAGGGCGACCTCATCCAGGTGGACACCCGCGACGGCAGCTACCTGCAGCGCATGAAGGAGTAATATCCAGACAACAGAGCTTCCACACACCATTTCGTTTATACATTTGTTATGGGCTGTTGGTAAGCAACATAAACAAACCAACTTCTCGTCATTGCGATGACGGGAAGTTCTTTTTTATAGCTGTTTTTCCCATATTTTGTCTCTTTTTTCAAATATTGTTTTTATCTTTGTAGGTGTAAAATAAAACATTATGAAAAGAGGAAAGAAAATCTGTCAGACACTGAAAGAGATTCGCCTGCAAGTGGCACGGACGAACGACATTCCATACGAGCCTACGGAATGCAAGCACAAAGGCGAATGCCCGGGCACCTGTCCGAAGTGCGAGCAGGAGGTAAGGTATATCGAGCAGCAACTCAACAAGCGCCGCACGTTGGGAAAGGCGGTGGCAGTGGCAGGAGTAGCAATAGGTGTCAGCATGGCTATGCAACCGATAGAGGCCATGGCACAGAAAACCATCAGCACGCCCAAGGACAGCACCATCATTTCAGCGCTACAGACGGTGAAAGTGAAAAGCCTGCTCAACGAGGGCGAGAAGGGAATAGTGGTACGAGGGCGTGTGGTAGATGAAGATGGTTGTGCGGTGATTAATGCGTTAATCATTCGCAAAGGTACCGAAAAAGGAGAGCCCAGTAACCTTGATGGAATGTTCGCCATTGAGATTCCCGAAGGCTGCCTTATGGAAGTAAAGATGATCGGATATAAGACTTCCTCATTTAAAACTTCACAACAACAGCAGTTCGTTGAAGTCGTCCTGGAAGACCAAGTCCTTGCAGGCATAGTTGAAATTGTGACTAAACCGTCCAGGGATGATGTTTATGGACGTGGTAGAAAATAAACAAGAGGAACGGTCAAACGATTAATCTATGAAAAGAGGAAAGAAAATCTGTCAGACACTAAAAGATATCCGTCTGCAAGTGGCACGGGCTAATGATATTCCTTACGAACCGACGGAGTGCAAGCACAAGGGCGACTGCTCAGGCACATGCCCGAAATGCGAGGAGGAGGTGCGCTATATCGAGTACCAACTCAACGTCCGTCGCATGATGGGAAAGGCTGTGGCAGTGGCAGGAGTGAGTGCCGGACTGACTGCGCTCGCCGCATGTAACACTTCTATACGCAACATCTTACACCCAGATATAAGGGGAAAAATGCCTCTGGACACCACAGTCATTCGTAAGAAGGAATGCAAGGAAGAGGCTCAATCGATGATTGTGCAGACCGACACCATCAGTGAGGAATTCATTGTGGGGGAGATTATGGAAGAACGACCATCATTCCCTGGAGGTCAACAAAAACTCATGGAGTTTATTGCAAACAATATCCGCTATACTGACGAGATGAAAGAAACAGGTATTACCGGACGTGTCGTCGTGTCCGTCGTAATTAAGAAAGACGGTTCTATAGGCGAGCCTAAAATCATCCGTTCCATTCACCCTTTGTTTGACAACGAAGCACTACGCGTAATTAGCAGCATGCCGAAATGGAGACCTGGCTCACAAAGAGGCAAACGCGTCGAGGTGACGTATAGCATACCTATATTATTCAAAGAGTAGTTGCCTGATGCACAGTGCACCGCTTATCGGAATAAGTCGCCACAGGCTGGGTATTGACGGCAAGGGCGTCACCACACTGGTGGCATTTCACGGCTGTCCGCTGCACTGCCACTACTGCCTCAACCCTGCATGCCTCGACGTCAACGGCATCTGGTGTCAGATGACCACCGAAGAACTGTTAGAAGAGGTGCACATCGACAACCTTTATTTCCAAGCCACCGGCGGCGGCATCACTTTCGGTGGCGGCGAACCATGCCTACACAGTCTTTTCATTGAGGAATTCACAGAGATGGCACCCGCCGAATGGAACATCGCAATAGAATCCTCTCTCAACGTAGAGCGACAACACGTGGAACGCCTGTTGCCGATAGCCAGTCAATGGATTGTGGACATAAAAGACACAGACCCCGAAATCTACCAGTCATATACAAGAAAAGACAACACCCGCGCACTGGACAACCTGCGCTGGCTTCTCAGCCATGACAACATGACGCAACGAATCATCGTCAGGTTGCCACACATCCCCCAATTCAATACAGACGAAGACATCGAAAAGAGCCGCCGACTGTTAACAGCCATGGGTGTCACAAACTTCGATGAATTTGAATACATCACAGAAAGACCACTTCGCAACAAATAGTCCGAAAAAGAAACTAAAAAAAGACAGAAGTCTTGATAAAACCGTGTTTTTCGCACCTTTCTGCTGAGTTCACGAAGTTACTGCGTCCCGACATAAAAAACAAATGAATTTATTTTGTCCTGCTCCCGACTTTTCGTATCTTTGCACTACAATCCATAAAATCATGAAATACTCACTCATCATACCCGTTTACAACCGTCCCGATGAGGTGGCGGAGTTGTTGGAGAGCCTTACCGTGCAGCGGATGAAGGATTTCGAGGTGATTATCGTGGAAGACGGTTCGCAAACGCCGTGCAAGGAGGTGTGCGACCGCTATGCCGACCGCCTCGACCTGCACTACCACGTGAAGGAAAACGGCGGTCCGGGGCAGGCACGCAACTATGGTGCGGAGCGCGCCAAAGGCGAATACTTCATTGTGCTCGACAGCGACGTGGTGGTTCCTGAAGGCTACCTCGAGGCGGTAGATGCCGAGTTGCTGCGCGAGCCGTGCGACGCTTTCGGCGGACCCGATGCCGCCCACACGTCGTTCACCGACATACAGAAAGCCATCAGCTACTCGATGACCTCGTTTTTCACGACAGGCGGCATACGCGGCGGGAAGAAGAAACTGGACAAGTTCTATCCACGCTCATTCAACATGGGCATACGCGCCGACGTCTATCGGGAGCTGGGAGGCTTCTCGAAAATGCGCTTCGGCGAGGATATCGACTTCTCCATCCGCATCTTCAAGGGCGGGCATTCGTGCCGGCTGTTCCCCGAAGCATGGGTGTGGCACAAGCGGCGCACGGACTTCCGCAAGTTCTGGCGACAGGTGTTCAACAGCGGCATCGCACGCATCAACCTGTATAAGAAATATCCCGAATCGCTGAAGGTCGTTCATCTGCTACCCGCCGTGTTCACCATCGGCTGCATCCTGCTGGTTCTGGTTTCTGCCGCGGGCAGACTGTTGATGCACTTCGACGACCTGCACCGCTGGTACTGGCTCTGCGCAGCGCCATGGATACCCATCCTGCTGTTCTGCGCCATCATCTTCATCGACTCCTCCATCCGCAACAAATGTCTCCGGGTGGGCGTCCTCTCCATCCCGGCAGCCTTCATCCAACTGTTCGGCTACGGCTGCGGATTCCTCCAGGCATGGTGGCGACGCTGCGTGTTAGGGAAAGACGAATTTTCTGCCTATAACAACACATTCTACAAATGACGGACAAACTCAGCATCAACCAGTGGGCAGAAGAAGACCGCCCACGCGAAAAACTCATGAGGCTGGGCGCTGAAGCGCTGAGCAACGCCGAACTGCTCGCCATCTTGATAGGCTCCGGCAGTCCGAAAGAGACGGCAGTGGAACTCATGAAGCGCGTACTCAACGGCTGCAACAACAACCTCAACACGCTGGGCAAGCGCACCATCCACGAGCTGTGTCAATACAACGGCATCGGTGAGGCAAAGGCCATTACCATCCTCGCTGCCTGCGAACTGGGCAAACGCCGGCAAGCGGAGAAAGCCGAGGAACGGAAAAGCCTGGGGTCGGCATCCGCCATTTATGAATACATGCATCCGAAAATGCAGGACCTCGACACGGAAGAAGCGTGGATTCTGCTGATGAACCAAAACTACAAACTCATCAAAGCCGAGCGCATCTCGCACGGAGGCATCACCGAGACTGCCGTCGATGTGCGCATCATCATCCGCGAGGCGCTGCTACACAACGCCACCGTCGTGGCTTTCTGCCACAACCACCCGTCAAACAACCTGCGCCCCAGTAATGACGACAACCGACTGACACAACGGATAAAAAGCGCCTGCGACACCATGCGCCTCTACTTCCTAGACCACCTCATCATTACCGACGGGGCATACTACTCTTATCACGAAGAAGGGAAATTATAAACCCAAATCGGTCATTAGACTTTGGGTTCAAAAGAAGGGCGATTTCTCGATGAAATCGGCAAAAATTGACACAAATAAAGAAAAGGGAAGTGGAGCATACAGGACTCGAACCTGCCACCTTTTGACTGCCAGTCAAACGCTCTAGCCAGATGAGCTAATGCCCCCTGATTGGAAAATCTTCGGCAAAGATAAGCAGAAATTACCAATGCTGCAAATTTTCCTTGATGATTCTGCGCGACAAGAAAAAAAGAGACAAAAGAGACAAGGGTGCCCACCTTCGTGAGCACCCCGCCTGTTTATTCTTCATTTTCGAGCAATGCCTCGGGAATCTCTATCTCCTCCCCTTCCGGTTCCACATAGAGCACCGACTCATCGTTACGCGTCACCACGACGTTCAGGTTATCGTTCTTGCTGTCGTAATAGATGGTCGTATTGAATTCTGGCACCGCATTCGTCTTACCGCCATTGAACTTATAAACGCCATCAGCCACCTCAACGGGTGTCTGCACGTTGAAATTTGCCACAATCTCGTCATACTCGTCGCCTGCCACTTCCCACAGGCGTGCCTTGAAAGCGTCATTGTCAAACAACCCAAGGTCACGCGGATACTGGTCTTCTGCATCGGTAAACAAGTCTGCCAGACTCACTTTCTCATACACATCCTCAGCATTTTCTTCCACTGCTTTCGTCTTGTTGCACGCCGTGAAGGCAAATGCAACCATAGCCAACATGGCTAATACAAATACTTTTCTCATATTCTTCGTCGATTAAATGATTGATATTTTGAGTTATCGCCCACAAAAATACGCTTTTTTCTTGATTTTACCATCCATTTTTACCGAAAAAACAATAAATCCACTATCTTTGCATGCAAATTTACTTTATCGTCAACTATAGCTAAGAAGCCGATGAACCAAGAAGAGAAAACAAAAATTGAAGAGCAAATAGTAGATGTTCTCAAAACCGTTTACGACCCCGAGATGCCTGTCGATGTGTGGAATCTCGGCATGATCTACAAGATTGACGTCAAGGACGACCATTCGGTGGATGTCGATATGACGCT